>ERZ1463038.83-NODE-83-length-24584-cov-17.266134_pt1 | contig 24584 bp, 38 predicted proteins | sample MGYA00564479_ERZ1463038 | MGnify/ENA primary metagenome ERZ1463038 (study PRJEB39244, sample SAMEA3635134) | Helicobacter pylori | study: EMG produced TPA metagenomics assembly of PRJEB11511 data set (Assembly of a 5300-year-old Helicobacter pylori...
CGGACCAAGCTTTTGCGAATGCTCAGAGCCAAAAGCCCCGCCGGAAACAGTCGCTGCTGGTATGAACCGATCGTGTGGGCAGCTCGTGTGTGAGGGTTGCGAGAGGGGAGGTCGTCGACTGGTCGGTGAGCGCGCTGCGGTGGGAGCTGCGTCTTCGAGTGTTGATTCGGGTTGTGCTGATTCCCTTGCATCTTCAGTGAAGAAGGGACTTAGCGGAAAGAACCGCGAGCCAATCGGTCGACTGAGTCGAGTTGGATTTCGACCCGCGTCGGTTCGACCTGAACCACCACCTCGCCAACAGCACGTCGACCAGCAAAGCCGCCCACCCAGCCGCGCGAAATCCCCCCTACACGCCTCTACCTGCGTGTGCGCCCTAGCCGCCCACCGATCGACTCTCCTCGCCTCGCCCCGCCGAGAAACCGAGTCGTCGGCAACCACCTCCTCCAACCGCAACCGAACCCACTCGCAGACTTACCGACATCCTCAACACGCCCTCCCAGCGCCAACAGTGCGCTCCGCACGACCCCCGCGCACGCCTGGCCGATTCCAGCGCACCGAACGCTGGCAGGCTCCGGGCGTGCCCGGCAAAGGCCAACTGGAGCCTATGGGTCGCTTGCAGCCATTGGCTAGCATTTGCGGCGCGCAAGAGCGCTGGCGGTGCAGTACCGCGCGTGGAAGATGACGAGGACCGTGGGGGCGCAGATCGTTGGCGCTTGCCCTGCTGGTGCGGGGCGCGTAATGGGCCCTTGAAGCGGTTGAAAGGTACCTCGTGTACTACTGGACCTTCCTTGTTCCTTTCCCGACGACGCTCGACGGGAGATGGGAGCGCGGACGCGGAGGAGCGATGCCAGGCGTGGGCGCGGGCCGCGCGCGCGGCGTGCTCGAGGAGCGAATTTGACGGAACCTATCACACGCACTACGCCACCGTCGTCTTTACCTTATCTTCTTCTACACTGGAGGTCTCTGCAAAAAAAAGCCGCCGAGTAATGGCGGACGACGCACTGCTCGACCTCGAATGAACTCCCGAACCCGACCAGCGGCCCATTTAGCGCGGACGAAGGCTCATAACAATCATAACGAACTATCAGGCCAAGCTTGTTCTCCTTGCCTACACTTTTACGCCGTTGAGGAGCGACGACGCTCGAGCACCGCGATCCGCATTACTCTCTCGCGCAACTCTTTGCCGTTACCCACGTGACCGTTTCAGTGTGCGGAAAAGTGTAATTCAGTTGATCTGAGTTCAAAAATTACTCTGTTGCATCTTCTTGCTCATTTGCGGGGGAGACGGGGGTCGTTCCTCCCCGAGGCGTACGTTGCAAAGCAAGAGTGACGCCATAAGTCCACAGCTCGCCGCAGCAAGTGCGACGATGACAATGATTCTCTAGAATATTGAAAATTCAGTCCCATAACGCCGGGTTGTTCAAGGAGAGGCGGACCTGAGTCTCATCATGGGCGCGTGCGATCGCTGCCCGCTCTGGCGTCCCAGCGGCATGGACCAAGATGAAGCTGAGCGGGTCGGTATAAGCCGACTTAGCAAGAGTCATGTCGCCCATGTAATCCTCGAGCTTTTGGAGCACCAGGTTGTTCCAGATCTGGATATACAGGAGGGTCAGTGGCGCGACCAAATGAACCCAAATGCTGGGGACGCACTCCGCCACCGATAGCGTTCCCGAAGCCCATCGAGAGGAAGTAGACCACAAGATATGTCGCAGTCATTGCCGCAACATCTTTGTCGCCAGTGAAGAGTCAGTTGTGCAAGGGAGCCGACCGGGGTGCGCTCACGCTCGTGCTTTGCTTCCAATTGAATTGTAGCTTGGACCTACGATGGATGGTAGCAAATTACGAGATTTAGAACCATGAGCCTGTCAACGTGGACAAGAACGCACCGGATAGCCGATGCAGCCTACCCCAAGCCCTCGAACGATTTGCACGATCGCGAGCTCCGCCTGGCTGTTCGTGCTCGTCCGGAATCTGATCATGAGACCTTTGGAGAGTATGAGCCTTTGTTACTTTGGTGGAGCGGGCCATTGGGCCGCACCCATAGCGAGAATCTCGACGCAGAACCCGAGGACGATGAGCGGCTTGAGGCGCCGAGTATACCGGGTGGCCATCCCACCAGCGAGGGCCGCAAAGGTCGCCATGAAGAAGGGAAGATTCGTGATGCGGAGGGCCGAGGTCACAGACTGGTCCGCAGCAACGAGGACTGCCAGCGCAGAAAGTCAGTGACGCGCTGGAGCGAGCTGTGCGTGGGCAGCGCACAAAAGGTGTACAGGTATCCGCCTATGATCGTTCCGCTGGCGGGGTGAAAGAGAGCGATGAGCATGCAGGCGATGATGGTTCGGTTACTTGTGGCTCGAGTGTTGGGTTCCAGGGCTGACGAGGGAGCGGCATTCCTGACGCGCGCGAAGGGGAGCAGTGGATGCGGCGCGCCATAAATCTCCCAGACAACGAAGGCAGCACAGCTGAGACCGCCGATGACAAGCATAGAGATGCATTGAGCTGTAGAGATCACGCACGTTCAGCCAGACCGCGTCGGTATGTAAGCGAGTGACTCACCGTCACCCCATCTCGAGCCGCTCCCATTTGCGATCGTAACGGTGATGAGTACGAGTCCCGCCCCGACGACCAAGAGTCCAAGTCCAATCACGTCAATGCTCCAAAACAGTCGAATGGCTTTGTGCTGGAAGGTAAGCGGAACGTCGGCTGGCGCGACGTTGCTGCTCTTCTCCTCGATGCCGCTGAGTTCTGCGTCAGGAGGAGCCTCGAGAGGACGAGTGCCGATGGAGAGGATTAAAATGATCGGCGTGGATAGTACTGGAGTAAGGATCGCAAACATGCCGACCCCCCACCGCCATGATCTGTCGGAGCGGCGTATTGAGTGTCTGGCAGCTGAGTAAACGAGGCGAAGATGATCTTACGAGGTTGCGAGGATACCTGCAGCAATATTTCCAGATACCCAAACGTTTATTGTCCCGGGCAGGAAGGGGAAGACAGTCCAGAAAAGCCGGTTGCGAGGGCTCTGAGGACGAACGTGAGCGTCACGGAACGGAGCACCGTAGATCAACACTAAACTCACGCTGAAGTCAGCCACGATAATGCTCTGCAGGAGGAGAAGACCAGAGACTCCGATCGTGTAGATTGCGTTTCCTACGAAAGAAGATGAGCTGGGCGGCACTGCTGGAGATTGCGAGAACGGCGCGAACCGACAGCGTAAGTTGAGATTGACGGCGCGGAAGCTTCAACCACGTATCCTAAGGGCTGCATCAGGTACTGAATAGCTAGGGAAATGTCGGGCAGCTCACCGAGTGCGTACAGGAAGACGCAGACGCAGTACGCGTTCGCACGACCTGCCTCGCGCGGCATCAGTGCTCTGACCACGAGAGTTTCAAAGTGGAAGCTCACCCGCGTAATCCGCGAGCTAGTCGAGACCTCCAAGTTCAGCTACTTGATATTTGCGTTCTTGAAGCTCGGAAAGCTGACCTTTGCGATCAGCGGCTGGCTGACCGCCTGAACGACGCTCTTGACGACGCGGATGGTGGCAAGCGTCGAGTGAGCTTTGAAGGAAACCGATGTTGCAGTTGTGAGGTAAGAGCTTGAGGTGTACTGGTCTTCGGCGAAGGAGAGTCAGTCCAGCATCGGTCAAGAATCACAGGGAGCACACCGAGGGAGATGGCGTAGCCCAACAGTGCGAGAGCGCTGTAGAGCAACATCCGATATTTCGCGTCCAGGCGACCTGAGAGAAGCTCCATCTGCATCACGCCGTGGCTCTTTGTGCTGGCGGGGAGTGCCGCGGAGGCGAGTCCTGGTGGGAGCGAGGCGGGGGCTGAGCCTTCGCCGTCAGTGGAGACGATCTGGGGCGGAGACATGGTGAGAAAGGCAAGAGAGACGGGATCTACGGCGAGTATCGCAAACTCGTCCGTAAAGACGCCAAGCGCACGCTTGAGGCTTGGGGAAGTGGGCAGGACGGAAGTGGGGAGATCCTCCGCGTCTTCCGTCTTGGCCGATGATTCAGAGAGAAGCTGGGGTCGAAGAAGTGGGAGTGAGGCCGGGTGACTTGCTGAGCGGCATGGGTGAGGTTCCGCCAAGTCGTGTGACGTTTATGCAATGCGCAGGGGCGGCGCCGCGGGGTAGATCCTCAAAGAGCCTGCGGTCGTGTCGAGAGGAGATTGTCATGAGTGGGAGGGGCGTTTGTCGGGGTGCGGAAGGGGTAACGGCTATCGAGCGTCCGAGTTGGAGCGCCAACCAGATCGTCGCGCACGGCAGCGAAGTGCGAGTGCCCGACCCACGTGAAGTGCTATCGTCGCTTCAGGTTTTGATCGTGGTACTCCCCTGCTCTCAACATGGACCGGGCACCATCTGACTTCTGACGATGTGTCGTCGTTTGCGAAACGGCTTGCTGACAGAGACGAGTGGGTCAACTTGGTCACTCCTGCACCCGACATACGAAGCGGGACTGACCAGGGTATAGTGAGCACAGAACAGGGTACAGAACGTAAGGTTGGGTATCGAGAACACCGCACACGCCGCTCCCACTCCCCCCGTTCAGCCGTACCGCACCGCGACCGCCAGCACGCTGCAGAACAGCGTGTCCTACTCTCGAGCTTCTTGTCAGCTGCAAAGACCGTAATGACGCAGCGGGGACGGGTACGGACGTTGGTGAAGGTCTCCGAGACGGCGACGTCCTGCTGCGCGTCCCACATGCTCGCGAGGTGCCCGTGCCCGCCTTGACCTCGTTCCGCGATCCTGCCCCGTACGTCAGCCCCTGAGCCATCATAGCAGCAAAAGCATGTACTCACGAGCAGCTGACGATGTATTTGTATCCGTGCGGCTCGAGCTCTGCGTCCGCGCGGCCTCAGCTCCCCGTCCTCCGACCACAACCAGACTCAATAGAAAGTACCCAGCATACGCCGCTTGACCTCCTCCCCAATCTCTGCGCACCACGCCCTGCTGCGCTCAGAATCCTTGAGCCAGCTGCTGCCCTGCAGCCTCCCGAACGCGCGCCGGATGAACGGCCGCAAGAGCTCGCCGTCGAAGGGTCTGTCGTGCCTTGCGAATCAGCGTTGTGCAGTGGGTGAGGGAAGGAAGAAGCACACCGCCGCGGGGTCGGGATCGGGCTCGAGGTCTGGCTCGAGCGCGCGGACAGCGGCGCGCCGAGCGGGGGCGAGGCCAGTGAAGGCGCTAGTGGAGGTGGTGGGAGCGACGGCACGAGCGCTCGGGGGATCGACGGGCGCGCAAGGCCGGCGAGCATCGACATCCGACGTGGTGGGGTCCAAGAGACGCTCGAGCTCGGTTCTCCGCGTCGACCAACAGCGCGCCGCAACAACAACGCTTGTTTCGCGACGCTCGAGAACGTCGTTTCTTCCCAGCGTCGTGATCAACTAGAAGTCCGCATTTCGACCAAACTGTTCGTCGTGAACGGCGGCGCGTATCACACTCGCTCCACCAGCCCACAGCCGGGATAGGGGCTCTTCCTCGCGTCTCTTCTCTTCTTTCCGCTTCAGCGTGCTCAAGACTTTTATCGCGTCCAGATAGCAAGATACTTGTCTGAAAAGAGCGGTCGCGTACCTGAGGTAAGCCAGCTCTTTGCGGTCGACATGGTCCGTGCGCGCGTTCGCACGAGCCACGGGCGCCACTTTTGCTCCGCGTCGCTCGTCGTCCGTCCATCCCCGTCTGCCCATCCCCACCGGCTCGCCTCGCTCCGGACCCCGCGAGTGCCGTCCCCGCCGTTCCAAGTCATCTGCCAGCGACCCCAGGCCGAAGCGACAACCGATGGCGACGACGCGAAGCCGATCTGCGGCCAAGACCGCCGTCGGGCGAACATCCGGTGCGGCAGAGGTCGAGGCCAAGAGCGTGCCGGCTGCGAGAGGTACGTCGCGTGTCATCAAAGGCGGGCGAGCGGGGCTGCTGCCCGAGGGAGGATCCGGCCGTCGCGTGCGCTTCGGACGGCGACGAAGCAGCGCGGCGGGGCGTGGGGCGGGCGGTTCGGGTCGGGCTCGACGGGCCAGGCTGGGCTGTCGCAGCGCTGCTTGTGGTGGCGCTGGCGCTGGAGCTCGGTGCGGGCTCTGGCGGACACCGGGCGCACACGCGTGCGTCCTCACGTCGTGCCTTTGTCGAGTCCGAGCTCAGGTGCGGAGCGGCAGGGCTTTGTCCTGAGCGATCGGTTACCGCACTCGAGGTGGACCGCAGACTGTCTCCTACGCTGCGTCTGCAAGCCGTCCTCGGGCTGGACACAGGCCGGGCCATCAGCGAGCGACGGGCGAACGAGCACGCGCCTCGTTCCGCACCCTTCGCAGCACCCGCGCTGACCACCCGCTTTCACCGTCCTTTCTCTGCCTGCAGATGCGTCGCAGGACCGAGTGGACCGTGGTCGACCGCGCTCCGGGCTCGAGGTGAGCGCTCATCTTGATCCCCCTCTCGCGCGCTTGGCGGATGCACACACGACGCGTCCGAGTGGCATCGGGACAGTGCATCGCGTGTACGGAGCTCGAGGGAGGTGGCTGGGCAGCCTGGGATCGCTGCTCGGCGAGGTGGGTCGGCGCACACCTGGTCGAGCGGCGGCACGGGTCATCGAGATGCGCACCCTGCCTTCTCGGCCGTGTCTCGCCGCAGCCGCTCCATCTACACCTCGCCCGGACGCAAGGAGACCCACGGCTGACGGCACGCCCTGTCTTTCTCCCCCACCTCTTTCCGACCCTCTCAACCTCGCCCCGCCCGCCCCAGATCCCGCGCAAGGTCCTCCACTCGTCCATCGCGTTCCTCGTGACCGCCATCTGGCTACGACACCCGAGCGTGCCCCAAACGATCCACGCCGCCGCGGCAGGCCTCGCCGTCGTCGTGCTCGCGGACGTCCTGCGCTTCCGGTACCCCGCCGTCGAGGTCGTCGTGCGTCCTCCGTCTGCCCTGCTCGAGTTGTTTCGGGCTGGAAGCTGACCTAGGTGACGTCCTATAGTATGAGAGGTACTTGGGGTACTTTATGAGGGAAAGCGAGAGGGGTGAGTCTGATTTGCGACCTCGGCTAGAGTGGGCGGGATGCTGACCTGGTTCCTGGCGCAGAACGCGTGAACGGAGGTGGGCCCCGCTGCTGGACCGGAAAGAAGTCGAGACCGCGAAGCTGATGCGAGGGGGCGGGCAGTCATCTACTACCTCGTCGGCATCCTCATCTGCCTCGCCTTCTACCCGCGCGGTGCGTCCTTTCTTCTCAGGCGTGCTGGAGAGCATGGCTGACTGGGGACTTGTGGAGCAGACATCGCGTGCTTGTGCATCATCATCCTGAGTCTGTGTGACACGAGCGCGAGCGTGTTCGGTCGGCTGTTCGGGCGGTATACCTGGCCGTTGCCTTTCTCGGGGTGCGTCTTTCTTTCCGAGCTACCGAACCGAGTGCGTCTGAAGCTGACCATACGCCTCTTGTCTCCTCTCCTTCATCCACCACGTTGTCTTCGCCCCCTCCATCGCACGCTCGCAACCGCTCCCGACGCCGCTTGACGCCACCAGGACCCTCTTCGGCGCCAAGAAGTCGATGGCGGGCACGATTGCAGCCGTCATCACTGGCACGCTCGCCTCGTACGTCTGGTGGGCGCACCTCGCCTCGGGCGGCGACGAGGGCGACCTCAGCTGGGTTCCCGGGCGCGCGGCGAGCACCTGGACCGGCAAGTGGGGCGGCGCGAACCCGACCTTGCTCCCGCGGCTGCCGAACCCGGACAGCACGCTCGGCCTGGTGCCGCTCGCGGTTCTGAACGGCGTCGTGGCGGGCGTCGCGGAGGTGCGTTCCTTGGTTGGCTTTGGCTTGGCTTTGCTTTGCGCAACGAGGACGCTGATGAGTGCGAGAGCAGGCGTTCGATATCTGGGGCTTGGATGATAACCTCACCTTGCCCGTCATCTTTGGCTTTGGAGCGTGGTTAAGCATGTCGAGTGCGTCCTGTCCAGCGCTCGGCACCTGCTTTGTCGCTAATCGTGCGCACAGTCCTCGGGTGATCCCTCGCCGACCTCGCCACCCAATTCTCCCTTGAGCGATACCCCCAACGCTACCCTACCATACCCTCTCACTCCCACCTCGGCCACCTTTACACCCTCCCATCTAGAGCAGCTCATCACCCCTCCCACTCTCTTCTCTTGTCCGACATTCCGACCCGTTTCGATTTCCAACCCGTCTTGTTGGGTTTTGCTGCCAAGCTCTCTTTTCTTTTCTTTTCTTGTCGAACGGGTGCGGGTGAGCGAGACAGCTCGCGCGACGGACGCGAACCCACTAGGCCCCCCTCGCACGAGCCACGGGTCCTGGCGCCGACATCCGACCCGAGCCCTTTGCGAGCAGCGGGTGGTGATTGCGTCAACATCCTGGTTCGGCCTGCGCACAGGACCCGCTCCTCACTCATGACAAGCTTTTGCAGATCTACGAACGTTCACCACGCGCAAGTTGTGGCAATCAAGAGATCTACAGACCTTGAACGCGATCGTCCGAGCCGCGCTCAATTGAATGACGCAACCACCCTGCGCGCCCGTCGCTTCCTCGCCTGCCAACGAACAGAAGAGGAGCACATCGCAGCCGAGACACACAAGCGCGATACGAGCCTGCGTCATTTACTGTAATCGTGGTTCGGCAGGCCCGGGCGCTGCGACTGGTGGGTTTGGCGGCACCGATAAAAGCTCGACGGCGCTGCTCCTCTTTGATCTCTTCACCAACACTCTCTTCACTCTTTTTCACTACCTGCACACTTCTTGCACCACCCCACCACCCCACTCCTCACCATGCTCGCCGCCCGCTCCGTCGTCTTCGCGCTCCTCGCCGTCGTTGGCTTCTCCCTCGCCGCCCCCGTCGAGGTCGAGCGTGACCTCGTCAACGTCGGCCCGATCGATCTTGACCTATTGGACAACCTCTGCCTCGGCAAGTTCGGGCCCCTACTGAGCCCACCGAGGATATGGCGCTGACTTGCGGTGCTTGTGCGCAGGCATTGCCGTCTGCAACCCCGTCACCGTCGACAACTAAACACCCGAGGCTTTGCAACGGCGTGAGGTCAGTCGACTCGCCATGAGATCACCGGGACCTGCATAGCTGACTTCACCTTTGGTTTCAAGGCCTCCGCCGTGAGCTGCCGCGAGGGAACTTGAGGACCGCGGCGCCGTGTACATACAGCATCTTCAACAATAGAGCCCACATGATGTGTACTACTACTCGTCTCTGCATCGCCACAAGGTCCCATCTGCCGTCTCGTTGCGCATTGGGTGTAAGAGGTTTGAGCGCCGTTGGTCAGCGCTTTCAGGACAGACGAGGCAGATGAGATGAGTCCCGTCTCACCAAAAAAAGGTGCGTTCTCTTCGGAACAGTTTGATCGTCAACAATTTCTGTCGATTGCAGCCGCTCGTCCCTGACTGTCCTGTCAGCCGTGGCCCTATGCTTGCGGGCATGGTCATCTCGTTCATAAGGTAATTAAACGTCACATTGAATCCTTACCGATCAGTCTGGTCCCAGTAAGTCTACCGGACGTGCCACTCCTGCTTGGCGTAGCGACCGTCTTGACCCGAGTGCGAGCCAACTTGCCGAATCCGACGACCTGCTTCGCGGATCCGACTGGTGCGGACAGACGAGGAGCTGAACGCAAAATCTCATGGAAATGACACCGGTGGACAGATTTCGACCGCAGGTCGAGCACTCATCCGTGACCTCCCTCGCCCCGGAACGCAGCACGCTCCGCCGCGACGCGCGCGTCCTTTTTCGCCTTGTACCGCCGCATGGCGGCCATCTTCTTCGTTTCCACCTTCGTGTTGACCGTGTCGAATTTGGAGAAGGATTCAGTCTCGCGCTTCCGGGTCACAGGCTGCAGAGCTACCTTCTTGGCGGCTCCCTGCCCACAGTGGGTGACTTTGACTGGGCCAGCGCTGTCCACGCCAGTTCTCGATGGCTCCACCTCCGCTTGTGCGTTGACCTGCCGATGAGCTCGTTGTGAGTGCGGCTCAGACTTGTTTGAGATTTGTGGCCCACTGGATCTGCTTTCTGACACTCCCTCGCGGACTTGCGGGCGGCGTGCTTCGCCTCCCGCTGCAGTCGCTTCGCGGCTCTCGCTGCCTCGTCAACGGTAACCTTTTCATCACCCTCGTTCAGTTCGGAACTCCAAGCGGAAAACAAGGAGATGCTTACTACATTCTGGGTCCCTGCATCAGACGACGGTCCCAAAGCACCGTCGAGCGACTTGCGCTGCTTCTCGCGAGCCTTCTTGTTGGGGTTGGGCGACCGGACCGGGATGGCAGGTTGCCCCGCCTTGGCCAGAGGCGGCTCACTACGTTCAACCTCAACGTTCGAGTCCTGTGCACGCCGGGGCACGAACGGGGTCAGCTCCTCTCCGCGCACCCTCGGCTTCCCACTCCAGGACTGGCCAGCTTCGACTTCTTGTCCCTCTTGCGCTTCTTCCGTCCCTCGTGCGATCCCCTCGAGTTCCGGCCCGGTTGACCTGCAGAGCTGGCAGGCGCAGAAATGTCTGCCCCGGCGTGACCACCGCCGAGCTGTCGGCGGTCCTTGCTCGGCGTGAACGAGGTCGGCAGGGCGGCGGTACTTCGGGTTGAAGTAGGTTGATTCGAAGCCGGCTTAGGCATCCTTGCAAGTAAAGCGAAGAGACGAGGTCCGAAGGGCAGAGAGGAGGGAAGAGAGGAGCTGAGCTGCACCCGCTGCGGAGGCTCGGACCGAGTGGGGCTCCAGTTCGAGACCTGTCGAAGGCGATTGACACCGTAGGGAAAACAGACGAGGAACGGATCAGATTCTACCTGAGAACCTGGTACGGTCAAAAAAGGCTCGATCGCGGCATTGCCTGGATGTTGGTCGCAAAGGAGAGCCCAAGGTTGCTTGCTCGTTCAATGTACAAGTCAAAACAATATTCCGACACTTTCCAGCTTCAGCCAACTTCAGCAACACTCTTCGGGCGTGGTGCACCTGGACGTCGCTCAGAGGCGGCGACGCGAGACTCAGAGTCGCGTGGGCTGACAGGACGACGAGTCGCGCCCATCCAATCCGGTGTTGTGTCCAAGACTTTCATTACAGATGATCTACTATCAGACATCCGCTGCTGTTGTCCTAGGTCCTCGGCGCTCGGTGTATGCTGGCTCGTCGCGTCGCCGGCGCGTCCTGGTCAACAACTGCGGGAGCGAGAGGAGGCGGCACTGGACAAGCTCGAGTCTCTGGCGCCTCGCCATTTCGCTCGCCGCATCTCTCGGCATCTCTCGAGAATGGCTCACCTCCGCTGGCCCGCCAACAAGCGGTCCCTCAGCCCACCACCGCCGTCCGGCACGCGAAGTCGAAGCGCGAGCTCCGAGTCCCCGTCACACAAGCGCGCTCACCGCCGTGCCGCCACTTTATCAAGCACACCCTCCCCGCTTCATCAGTCCAGCCCCGACTACTCCTCCCCCGTCGCGACCTCACCGTCGCCTTCGCCCGCGAAAGCAGCTTTTCGCGAGCGCGAGCGGCCGCTGTTCCGCCCCGAACCGGACAGTTCGGACTCGGAGGACGAAGGATTTCGCGGTTTTCGAGAGCCAGAGGTCGACACGCCACGTTTGGGAGACGCCGACGTCGAGATGGAGGACTGCAAGCCGGTGCTCCCGTCGTCGCCGCCCGCTGCGGAGGTCACCCACGCAGCCAGCCCGAGGCTGGTGAAGGCGGAAACCGAGAAGGAGCTCTTGGCGAAGGTCAAAGAGGAGGACGAGGACTCGACTTACGGCGCCAGGCGGCCTGGGGAGACGTACGAGGTCGAGCTCGCCCCATTCGTCCCGGTGATGGCGGACGTCCTCGAGGCGCCGACACCAGTGACCCCATCGACTTCCCCGACCACCTCACGGACTCAACCAAAGCCGATCAACAATCGCTTCGTCTTCAACTTTCCTCCCGTCCCAGTCGCCTCGTCGTCGTCTCCCCTTCAGACCCCTCCGTCGACGCAACGCCGGACCCCGGCCGAGATCGCAGCGCTGAGGGAGGCCGCGAAGGCTCGGGTACGGGATCTTCGGGGATAAAGATTTCGTCATGTGAAACTGACTCCCGTGCGCATCACAGCTCGAGGCGACAAAACGAAGGACCGAACAGCTCGCCGCGACGCCCGTCCAGCCGACGCCACCACTCCGCCCGCCAAACACCAACATTCCACCTCAGCTCTCCTCCACACTTTCACTTCGCACATCCTCACTTCTGGTCAGCCCCAAGTTCGAGCTCAAGCCGCCCCCGGCACTCCTTCGCTCCGGCCCGAGCGACACCATCCTCGACCCGGTCCTCGTCCGCCCTCATCTACACCTAATCCCTTCGCCCTCTCCACTCGCTCTAAAGCCGAACATTTCATCGCATCCCTTGACTGTACCCACTCGAGCGACGAGTGCTGGTCCCTTCGACGCGCTCCCGCCACCGCGCTCGAAGTGCGAGACGTTCCTGCGCTTCGCAGCCGAGGCGTTCGCAGAGGCCGGCGGGGAGCGAGAGCAGGAGTTCTTGGAGCAGGCATCAGAGCTTGTGAGCTTGGCCACCAGTCACAGGCGCAGAGCGGGGTCAGAAGCGCAGGGGTAGCGGGCGGCGCGTTCCTCCGAGTGCAAATGACCGAAATTGTCTAAAGTACCACGCGTGAAGCGAAAGACTGATTCAATGCAAGTGAGGTCCCGCCCGTCCTACGCGTCCGACTGCTCTGACTCGTCGTCGCTGCGAATGTCGAGGACCTCGGGAAGCGTCTGGTACAGGTTGATCGCCCAGGCCACTTGATCTAAAGGCTTGCGTTAGTACTTCATGGATAAACGATCTAAACAGCACGTACCACGGAAAGTCGTAACGTTGGCAGAGGAAGCAGCGCTCGCGATCGAGTTCCACGCGTTTAACCGCTGACGTTCTGAGAGGCGCGCCAGCTCCGGCTCCGTGATTTCTCCCCATCGGAATTGATCCACATGAGCGACGTTCTGGATCGAGATTCTGGGCGCAAAGGTCAGCCTTCGAAAGTTGGGAAGAGGTTTCCGCGCACCCTCGCACCAGCGTCGGAAAGAGCTTCTTTCGGATCTGAACGTGACCAATTACTTTGTCCCTGGATGTTCAATCAAGCTCAGCCCAAAAAACAGGATTCGTCTCTGCGCAGATCGCACCATCGCCAGCAGCACTGAGTTGGGGTCTTCAGGCCGCCCATTCGCTTGCTGACACGAGCTCACGACGAGGTACCAATCGCGCCCACGATGCCCTTGAGCTTCTCCATCTCCTCGATCGTCCACAAGACTCCGTGGTTGGTCCGAGCTTTCGCGTCGACGAGCGATACCCATTTCGTCCAGCAGTCCTGAGGGGTACGTCCGACGACGACGGAGACCTCGGTCCACACGGGGCCGAAGCGCGCGTACTGCTCCTCGAGTACTTTGACTTCTTGTTCCGACCAGCGACCCTGTTGCGAGCGGGGGTCGTACAGTGGCCGCGGACGGTGATTTGCGGACGCATGGTGGCGGCGCGTGCGACGTACGCCCAGAACGTCTTGAGGTCCTGGAACTCGCTGTGGTTGATGTTTGCGAGTATGCGCTTGATTATTTCGTCCCACTCGACCTGCTGTGATTCGGCGTAGGACTCGAGCGCGTGCCGGATGTTGACGTCCTCCGAAGGCATGAAGGGCCCAGTCGGGTAAGTGAAGCCTGGATCTGATAAGTCTCATAGGGATCCCACAATCCAATTCATGTTTCACTTACCGTGCAGGTTCGCGTACAGTCTGATTTATATCGTGTTCAGGCCGGTACACGCGAGGAAGTCTGCGAGAGGCATGCCGTTGTAAAGCTTCTCGCCCGACTTCGAGGTTGTTACCGGAAGCAGTGCAGATGCCGAGCCTGGTGTATGCGCCTAGAAAAAAAATTGTCAGGAAATCTTCGAGTAAGAGCAGGAGGGGAGGGGAGCACCTTCGACTTTGGATTTAAAGACGCCGCGACGTTGGCCGGCCCGGCCAAAGCCTTCACGAGTTCCTCGTCGTCCATGTGCGTGTACATCGAGATATCTAGGTCCTAAACTACGACGTCAGCGAAAGAACACACGCGCAGACCATGAACGAACGGACCTGAGCAGCCGGCTTCTTGACGACAGGCTTGTGCGCTCGTTTTGCGGTGACAGAAATGTTCATCGAGGACACCGACGCCTTATAAAACGTGAGTCTTTATATGGGAAATACAACGCGGATTTGGACGGACGCACCTTGGCCTTGCGAGCCTCCTTGCGACGGCGCTTCGCGGCCCGTTCATCGCTCTCGGCGTCCTCGATCAAAGCACCCTAAAGAGCAGGAACCCAAATCAGATCAAAACGCGGCTCATACAGTACTTTCCAATGCTGCGCACCTCTCCAACGTTCTGGACAGCCGCAATCGGCTCAACGCCACCAGCCCTTGCGAGTTTCCTCGACTTCTTGGCCGCCTTCCGAGCAGCTCGGGGTTCTTTGGACTCGGCCTCGTCCTCTACCGCCAAAAGATTCGGGGAAAGCACTTCGTCCGAGCGGTCCTGCACCAACGCGGCACCCAGTCAGCAACCCTCCCGCTTGGTGCTGATTTCTCGAGCCTCGAGCACTCACCTGCGTCCTCTTGAACTTTTCCACCGGCGCCTCCCCAGTCTCGTCTCCTCGTGAAAGCGCGTCGGCCTTCTCCCTGCGTCGGCGCTCCTTGCGCTCGCGCTTCGACTCGACGATGACGGACGAGGTGGGTGAGGGCGACCGCTGCCTGGTCTCGCCTTCAGCGCTGCGTGCGCGCTTTCCCATCTTGTCGTTAGACGGAGCGGAAGAAAAGGTGGGAGAGGGTCAGTGCGGGCGTGGGCCGGGAAGAGGAGGCACGAACCACCTTTAGCTGCGACTTCGCTTGAACTTCGTGAGCTTGAATTGACGTATTCAGTTGCGTAAAGCAAGCACAGAAGTACGACAATGAAAATCCTGCAAACTCAGTCAGACTCACACCCTGATGCGCCCTTACCTCCGCCATCTCAAGGCTCTGGTCGCACGCCCGAGCTGTCAATCCGAGCCACGACAAGCTCCCTTCCAGCACCTAGTCCTTCCCAAGCCCCATGATCGCCAGCACAACCTTTTCAGTCCCCTTGTCCGCGTTCGCATCCCCAATCCACGCCACCCACCCCTTGCCGACCTGCCCGACCGCGATCGGCGTCTCCTTGTCGACCTTCTCCACGCCGCCAAGCTGCATCGACAGACTCTCGTGCCTCGAACCTTCAGCCTGTTGATACAGCGCTTCGTGGTCGGGTACGCCCTTGAGCAGAACAGCCTTCATCGAGTACGACTGGGGCAGGCTCGCGGCGCCGGGAAGCGCCGCGAGGCGCGGGTGGCTCGAGACGAGCGCATGCGTCGTGCGGTGGTAGCCGCCCATTTTCCACCCAACGCCGAGTGACTCAAAGAGCGGGTCGAGCAGCGAGATCGTGATGCACGACTGCAGCGACCCGCCGAGCACGATCGTGCCGCCTCGTTCGGTGTAGCTCCGCAACGCGCTCAAGAGCGACGGAAGCTCCGCGAGCGCTTCGTTCGTGATCCAGATTGCCGAGGGTGGGGTGGGGGAGGTGAGCGCGGCGAGGGCCTTCGGGAGGGTGTCGAGGTACAGGCAGGACGACGCGCGAGACCGGATCGCGTCGCGGAGCGGGAAGTGAAAGTCCATCAGGTCGCCGCCGATGTCGAGGATGGCGGCGGACGTAGTCGATGCAGTACGGCCGCACGACGTCTTGTGGTTCGGCCAGTGTTGCTGTGCGAGGCAAGCAGGTCAGCGATCTGCCTTGATCGCCCCGTGGGTCGGCTGGGGGTTAGGACGAACGAGTTGGTGCTCAGTGGAGCAGTACCTGAAGGTATAAGACCGTGAGCTGGCGAGTCAAACGGCGCAGGCGCACTACGCACCGAGTGAACTTGCAACCGCTGCACTGCTTCAACGCGGGCGAGCCGCAGACGATGCAGAGGGCTGGATGGGATACGGTGTCGATACGAGTGCTCGTTCCGAGCCCAAGCGAGCGCACGGCGTACCTTGACTCGCCATCTTGTTGACCGTCGCCGCCTGAGGGCGCTGCGATGACCAGCGGATCAGCGAGAGGTTCTGGGGCGCCCTGTTGGACCAGAGCGCTCACTAGCAGTAGAACAAGAACTGCCGCGTACTCTAGAGGCGCGGGGAGAGCGAGTCGAGTCGCGGCGAGTGTGTGGACGAAGGCAGAGCGTTGATTGGCTGCTGCGACGCCTTGAGTGGTGTTGGGCAGGAGACGCACTCGCGGTGGTTGACGACAGCGAGAGGAGCAAGGTTCACGTCTATGCATTTCTCATCCGACTCAGAACCATTCGAGTCCTTCTCCACCTCGGCGCCGCGACGTGAATCTCCTCCACCACCTCGGCGACTTTCCAGGCCTCCCGTAGGAATCCAGCAAAATCCCGACCAGGAGTAGCCATGTAGGAGAGGACGGCCTGTCGCAGAAGAGACTCGTGCGACTCGGTCGGAGCGGGGCTGCGAAGTGGCCGATCGCGGCGCCTCCCGGGGTGACGCGGGAGACTGGTGCTGGAGTTGGAAGGCGCTTCGACGAATTTTGGGGCTGCGGCTCCGAGGCTCCTGGTGGTACGATGGGTGGCGTTTCAGGCGACGGGCGCGCTCGGCTCTCCGGGGAGGTGGGCACTGGGAGGTTTGGCGGCTGCAGATGCTGGTGACCGGCGTACGGGCAGGACTTCGCGCTGTGAGGGCGATGCAAAGAGGGACAGATTAGACGCCCAGACTGGGGTGAGGTCCCTGAGGAACTCGAGGGGGTTGACGCGGGGTGGCGGCGATTCGAAGCTTTGACACGGGACTTAGCATCTGTGGGACGGCACAGCGTGGAACGTTGGGGGCGTACATACTAAGGTCTGTTCTGATTTCTACTCTCGTATAAATACTCGACAGCTGGATCGGCCCGGATGTGTCGCGGTGCCAGGCCAATCACTCGCATTCCCGCAAGCGAACGGCATCGGGACAGCGCCACGTACGCCCTACGAGATGGCTGTCAGAATCTGTTTGAGCTCACATTCGTTGCTTCAGGGAAGCCTTACTGGCCTTCCGAGAACGTTCCAGTAAGATCGGCGACCACAGCGTCGAGCGACGCTCCTTGACCTTGTCGAACGTTTTCAGCAGAAGCATTGTCCTTAATAAGGGATGGACACACGTCTGTGACTGCATGTGTCGATCAAGAAGAGTCGGTACCTAAGAGGCAACACACTTGAACTTTTGGACTTGCACTGAAAGCGCCCTGTGTTTTGTCGAACACGTAGACCCTCCTGGACCCTCGACGGCGATATACCCTGCAAGGGCCCAGTCCCACTATAGCCGAACTCCCAACCTCGCCGGGACAAGCAGCTCTCGTGGCGGTGCGGTCGGGCGAGTCGTGGGAGTCCAATAGCTCGCCATTCTCTTGGCCGTCGGACACCTCTAGTGCAATAGCTAGCAAACAGCGAGGTCTCGAAAGTATTGCGACCATGTTGGGGCAAGGTAGCGCTCATGCCATCCTGCTACAGTACTAGACAAGTCCCCAGCTGCCCGGTCACTTGCGCGCGGAGCAGCTCCACCTTTGCTCATCCGACCGTTCAAGCTTCAGCTCCCCGAGATATGCCTGGTTAATTTCACCAAAAGCTAACGCCTGAGCCCTGGGTGCTCCCGATGCCGCTGCTTCCGTCCTTCGCTCTGCCGGGCCGTCTGCGCGCTCCTCAGGAGCGTCACGGGAGCTCGCCCGAGCACAAATCCTGAACAGACATGCTTTGAGCGTGAGGTCAAGATCGAAGGAATGGGCGTCCCGTGGAGCGCCACATTTGACTGAGAGAGGATCGAGGTCAAGCGGTCAAGAGGCAGTTGCGGCTCGGCATTGGTTGGCTCCCGACCACCACCTGCGCCTCGAGCACTCCGTCCAAAAGGCGCTGCGTCCCCGGAAGCGAGTCCTAAAGACACATCGCAGGTCATCTCGGTACGTCTGAAGCGCTGCTCGCGGCAGCACAGTCCGTCAAAACTGACCGGGCTCCAAACCTCGACTCGCGTAGCCAGCCACGATGGCATCGATTCACTCCCTCCCGTCGGAGCTTCTCGATCAGATCTTTGGATACTTGACTCGCCACCAGACCCTTGCGCTCGTCTGCCGCGCCTGGCGGGCGCCGGCTCAGCGCGCACTGTTCTCGCGCGTGTGCTTCTGCTCGGTCCAGCAAGCTCTCGCTTGGATGTCAGCCCCCGCAAGGTCACGCTTCCAAACCACGCACCTTCAACTTCGAGCGCCCGACGTTGGGCCTACTGAGTTCGCCGCTGGACGGTACATCACCTCGTCGACCCTCCTGTTCTGGTACCACTGGTGTACATCGTGGGCCGCGACTGGTGCGCATCTCTAATCCAGTTGGGTATAAGGTAATTTCTTGAAGAGTGAGTCACCACAGAGCTTACGGAGTTGGCGCTGTTCGCTCCGAATCTCGACGTGACGTCCGACCAACCCCTCGCTCACTTCCGAATGCGACAAACCCTTCACCACCTCACGCTCAACTTACCCCTCCAGATCAAACCCGAAATCTTCTACATCATTCTTACCTCATCCAGCACGACTCTCGAGTCACTCACCCTCATTAACCTCGCCGGTCCTTCCCGATACTCGTCGAACACCGCAAATCTGGCCAGGTACTTCTCCACGACCCTCTTTAGGAACCTCCGACACCTCACTCTCGGCACCATAGCTTTCAACGCTGATGTGGGCGACCTCTTCGGGTCACTTCCATCCCTCACCGCGCTCGAGGTCTGCGACGCTCTTACCGACCGCGAAATCCGCGCTATAGGCTACCATGCTCCTCATCAGCTCGAACGCCTTTCCTTCACGAGTCTTGAGTATCACCTGAATCAGTCAACCTTTGGAAGTATCCGCGGCGTTCTGCGCCTCCAGAACCTCGACCACCTGCGGCAGCTGGATCTTCGCTCTGTGCCGCTCTCCGCGTTCGCAAACCCAATCGCGTTGAGCTTGCTGAGGGAGTGCGAGGAGCGAGGATGCACCGTTTCAAGTCGGTTCGACTACTTGTGAGTTCCGCCTTGCTTGCGTCATCAAATCCAACCATGCGGCGCTGACTTCCACCTTGACCCCAGAACCGCGGCTGACGCTGAGAAGGTGCGTGGACCGCACGGTGCTTTGACTCTGCAATGACGCTGATATTAAATGCCAGCTGGTCGCTCCCGTGGTGGGTCGCTTTCTGCACGCCGCCGCTTTCGCGGCCCACGCTAACCACCTTCTGCAGAGTAAGGCACCCAGCACGTACTCTTGGCTCCTCATTTGCGGATCGGAAGCATTTTGGAGTGCTGTGGACCTGCTCCGGGACGACTATGCAAAGCACTGGACCGCGCGATGTGAGGCGCGGCTCGACGAAGCGCACTTCAAGGAGCACATCACGGGACCAGTGAGTCCCTAGTATCCCTTGCTCCTGTGATCGAATCCGCCGGTAACTCAGAGCCTGATGTCCGTTTTTCCTTGCATCAGCTCTTCCTCCACTTCGCGAACGAGAACCTCATTCAACAGCAGGAGGACCTGCGTGCAGCGTCGACGAACGGAAGGCTCAGCTCGGACCAGCAGCTCGCGCTGGGAATTCCACTCGAAGTATTGGCTGAGTTATTGTTTTCCACCGCCCCTCCTCTGGGCACTGCGTGGCTCCCCGCCAGGCGTGTTTCAGGAAACCTGTTGTCGCGGCGCTCGGAACCAGTTTCTGACTCCTCAAGCACACATCTTTCTTCTCTTAACTTCTCGCGGAAGCGAACTGGATGGCACCTCTCCCGCCCCTGCAAGGCTTCGACGGCGCTCGCTGCGGCATTCCTGCCATCGACGTACCTCTCGCCCCCGCACGCGCACCCCGACCGCCAAGATCCGAACGATCCCGGATGGAACACTCGTCTAGAGTATTCCTACCGAAAGAAGAGCGCGCCGTGGTGGTTCCTGCACGTTGGGCTGTGGATCAAGGATGACTGGAAGTACGATGCGTACTGGCGACCAGGCTACCGGTTCATTTGGCAGAAGGACGACTGAAATCTCGACGACGAGCGCAAGTATGATGAGCTGGAATTCTTTTAGACCTTCAAGACTTTGAAAGGATGTCGTCAAGACTAGTGAAGGACACAGCGGGTGGAGGGTGAGATCCTCGCTCGCCGTGCAAGGCAGCGGCGCACGCTTCAGATAGCTGCATAACGCCAGCACAATTGTTCTAAGAGTCAATGTTGTTGTACTCCGCGAACAATGGTTCTGGGTTAATATGAAGATCGAGACGACGTTTCGGAGTCCACCCGCCGCAACTTAACTCCCGATTGTTAGAGCCGGTGGGTCAGCGAGGTGTTCTGAAGGGTTTATGTTGTACTGCAGAGCTCAATCAGACATTAGACACCAATGAGGACCTCCAATGAGTCTCACGACGCGGGGAGAGCGAGCCGAGGTGCGGCGAGTGAGTAGACGGAGGGCTGCGAGCTTTCCAACGACTCACGCCCGCAGGCGGCGCGACGTGCGATACTGACTCGGTTTGTAGGGTATAACTCACTGGCGTACGCCCATAGCGAGTGCGTCTCACGTTTTGGCCATGCAGTCTCCGGCAGGTCTCGAGTCACGAACCCACAGGACGCCATTATCATCTGAAAACTCGCACCCCTCCTCCTAAAATGTACAAGATAATGTCGATGAATTCTTACTGATCACCGTGTGGCGTTCCCTTCGAGATCACCGCATCCGCCGCCTCCATAGCGAGGGCAAGGAATCCATCCCGCGTACGCCCCGGCACAGAGAAGTAGTTTCTTGCTGAGGTTCGCAAGTGATATTCCGAGGGGGCCGTCCCGTCTTCGAAGGCAGGGGTCCTGCTTGACGTCGTGCCGGCCTTGCGCGGAGGGACGACGCAGGCTGCGACATGCGATGGACGCGGCGCGAAGTCAGTAACGTTCGTTGATGATGGGCTCAAATACTACCTTCATTGTCCTCGAGCTTGAAATAGATTGTGTGATCCTTGGGGTCTGGAAACAGACTCAAAATACTGGTCGGGAGCGGGGCGGCGTCGGTGAGGAAGCTTCGAGGATTGGGAGCCGCCGGAGGATGTTCAAAGCTTGACCGTGTGTGTTAGCAAGCGGAAGACTCAGCACAAATCTTATAGACACACAATGATTTGCGCTGACTGATCCTGCTGTAGAACGTCTTTACGTTCGGATCCACGATGAGCTTCGCCTTGTCGAAGCCCGTAACTTGCATCCCCTCCGGTGTTCGGCATCGAGAAAGCGCCACGTAGGCCCTACGTAGAAATTCAGATGGATATTGACTGTGATGAGCTTGGGCCAGGACCTACTGGCCGGCAGCGAATGTCCCCTGCAGTCGCACCCCGACCGCGTCGAGTGATTGACCTTGACCTGCAAGCAAAAGGCGGGCAGTCAGCTTGCTATTGCGCGAATGAGGGAGGTTGGATACGGCACTCTTATGACTGCAAGTTTTGGAAGGCATCAGCTTGATTCGATAGTGTACCAAGCAACGATGTACATGCTCAAGGCCCTGACAAGCGTTAAGTCAGCATCGCACGACATACATCGAGCAGGGCATAACAAACAAGCTTGCGTCAGCGGAACTTGAGTCCGAGACACCGAGTTGTTGTACTTATCGAGCTCCATGACCCACTTTGAGTCCAAGTTGTTAAGGGACGTTCCGAGTTCATGAGAAACGCATGCCGCACCGTGTGGGGGCCGATGGTCCCTACACCGTAAGACGAGTCGGTGGGACCCGGAGTGGATTGCCTCATGAAAAACTTACGCGTTGTTCCATCTGGTCCGCCGGACGCGAAGTATACTTCGGGAAAGAGCTGATCCGTCTGCGCTTTGCAAAAGCGCTCAAGCCGAGCAAATTTGTTTGATCCTTTGACTCGTTCGCTTCGGCTAGGAGCTCGGACTGGCCCACAAAGCCAACGACCACTCCGCGAGAGCCGTTGACGAGTCCGAGCGGAACGTCGAGGTTCGTAACGAGCATGACTTGCGTTCCGACCTTGAGCTCGAGCTTCTCCGTCACCGGAAGATTTTTCAACTGTCAAAGGAGTACCTCAGTTGCTACTCGTGTGCTAGAAGTAGCGAAGTCATTGCACGTACAGTGGTCCCCATCATCATGGCGCCAAAAGCACCGGTCGAGCTATCGATCGATTTGAGCGCAACAACCTTCGCGTCAAGTTTGCGAAAGGCGGTGTCGTTTTCAGTAGCCACATCATTTTTACGAGGATAAAGGATGGTAGGCTACACGAAGTGTCAGTACACTCTGTACAGGAAGCCCAGCGAGGACGCACGCGAATGTTGTTGCCACCCAACTCGCCAAGCCGGCGACCGCAAGTCGCAATCATAAGCTCATCGTCTGCTAAACATTCACCCCGTCGGAAATGCTCGAGTACCGAGATGAAAGCCAAGTCGGTCTGCCGGAACACCTAGATCATTCAGCGTCAGCGCGAGTCTTTACTGCCAGTGCCCCTTCGCAGAAGGTCACCTTCGTGAGCTCATACGACTGGAAGTCGCACTCGGACCTGATGAAGAGAGTCAGTTCGGGAGCATGATTTCTTGTAGCGAAGCTACGCACCACGTCTCCGTCTCAAACGCCCACTGGCGACGCCTCGTCTCCAGCCCGCACCCTGGGCGACATTTGCCGTCCTGAACGAAGTCGCAGCACCGGTAGATGGAAAAAGGGGTGGTACCGGCGGGAAGAGACTCCAACGGAAGATGAGTGTGCGCTGGGTCTACGGCCTCGAAGATGTTGCTCCCTATCCGTACTGCGACATTAGCTTTGCTCGGACAGGTAATGGTACATGACACACCACATCGAAGACACCACGGAGTATCTTTGAGGACTGGAGGAAGCTGGAAGAAGTCACCCGAGACAACTACTTGCATGCCGCCTGGATCAAATAGGTTTCAATTGGCGATCGGCGGCCAGAGGTGAATTGTTCTCACCGAAAGGTTGCGGATCTCCTCGAGCCAGCTTCGCGACGAGGCTGAGCTTTGTGAACAAGGTCGGATCCAACATTGAAACCTCATCGACTAGCAGGCAAGCTGTGAGTCATTCCTTCCCACACCTTTTCAGACACGCACTGATGAGAACGCGAGTTCGAGTCCACCTTTTGACGATGTCCGACGACGCACTTCGGAGATGTCATCAGCTGCGAACTACGATCTTCGAGTAAAGTGCTACCTACCCTGTGATTTTTCCTTTGTCTCCGTACGTGCCGCCTAGAATCTTGCACACCAAGAGACCGAGCTCGTCGCGAACGAGCCCCAGCCCGGTCCAGGAATGGATCGTTTTGCCCCCAACTTGGAGAGCAGCGATACCGGTCGGCGCAGTGACATGGAAGGCCCTCTGACGGTGATCGAGAAGGCGCTTGATCCTGTGCATTGAACAACGGGTGAGCTGGGGCTCCGGACCTCCTCCGAGCACGCACTCAAGCAGGAGGAACGACTTTCCAACTCCTGAATGACACGATTAATCATTTCGGATCCGATCTCGAGGAACAACATACCTGCGGATCCCGTGAAGAAGACGTTTTCGCCAGCGTCGACCCTCTTGAGGACCGCCTTTTGCTCCTCCGAGCATGACGGGTTCGGAACGAAGTCTTTTGTGGAGGGAACTCTTCCAATACCGCCAGATCCGTCGGCGTGACGAGATTCGGTCCCAACGGTGAAGCCGAATGCGCTGAGCGACCGCGCACCGACTTCGCGACGCCGTGCGACTTTCGCGGTGCGCTCGGCTTCCGCAGCTTTCTCGGCCAGCTGCCCATAAAGAAATTAGAGCGGCTAAAGTGGTCCTGGAAGTGAGAGTACCTTTGCTTGAGCGCGGGCTCGGTTCTGCGCGATCTCCTCGGCGGTGCGCTTGATGCTTGAGGGCACAGACTCGGTCGAACGTTCGGACGAAATGGTAGGTGCAGGTGACGGGATTGAGTACACGCGATTCTTTGCACGTGAATCGTAGTTTGAGACAGGTACTCAGCACCACTTGCCAGTAGGACCTACTGGGATGTACCCGACGTTGCCAGGCTCGCGAGGAACGGCGATCCAGTCAGGAGGCGCCTCACGAAGGGTAGCCTGAAGGATGAGAGAAGTTCCCGCAAGGTGTGCGTGCTGCGCCAGAGAATCCGGCACAAGCTGTGGTTCGAGCGTCAGGAAGAGCTTGCCCGCCGTGCGGAGCACCACGTACGTCTGTGGCGAGGGCGTTGACGGGTGGCACCGGCAGCATCAGTTTCACAGAAATCACGTCCTGTTTCACGTGATTTCAGGAGTATGCATACCGATCGAGTCGGAGGAACGAACCTGGACCTGAGCTCGACCGGGCGAGGTCGAGCTCGCAGTGAGAGCCTGCGGAGGTAGGACAGCTAGTCAGCCCCGAGCGTAGAGCTTTCCATAGAGTCCTTACCTGACTGATCCCTTCAAACGCCGAGTTGGCCGCCCTCCGCGCACGGCGGCCCAGGTTGACTGCACGCTTGACGCGTTTCTCGAGGGCCGTTTCCCCGCACTGATCCCGATGTGCCCTCCGCTCAGCCCTCAAATCAGTACAAGAACGGTCCTATCGGAGTTCGTGTATCAGCGTTAGAATGCTTGGACGCGCGGTCGGACGCACGTCGGCGGCCGCGAGCGACTCTC
>ERZ1463038.84-NODE-84-length-24511-cov-11.961768_pt1 | contig 24511 bp, 23 predicted proteins | sample MGYA00564479_ERZ1463038 | MGnify/ENA primary metagenome ERZ1463038 (study PRJEB39244, sample SAMEA3635134) | Helicobacter pylori | study: EMG produced TPA metagenomics assembly of PRJEB11511 data set (Assembly of a 5300-year-old Helicobacter pylori...
ATCTGTCCGAGGAGGCCGACTTGGAGCGTGAAACGCAGTCCGAGCCGGGCCATGGCCGCGACGAGCACGGCGTGCCCCGGTTATCGACGAAGCAGCTCAACCGCATCTCGCGCGTGCTGGACAATGTCGAGGCAGACCTCGTCGCGCAGGCGTACCGCCGCCCGCCGTCCGTCGCAGAAGGCGACGAGGAGGTCGAAGACGACCAGGAGCACACCGCCTCGACGACGACCTCGAGCGAGATTGAGCGCGCCATGTCGCCAACATCACCGCTCAGCGACACGGAGCACATGGACCCGTTCTTCCACTCGCTCGCACCGTCGCCTAATCCGAACCGGCGCCCGTCCCTGGCCGAGTCGTCGTCCGCGGCGTCGATCGCCTCCTCGGGGCGGTCCACCCCTCTTCCTTCGTCGTTCGCCTCGCGCGCCATCGCCACACCGACGCCGACCCCGACCGTGGAACTGCTCGAGTCGAACTCCCCGTCGCCGACCAAGACCGCGAGCGACATGGCGACGCCGATCGCATCGCCAGCAACCGCGCTCCGGGACCAGTCGGCCTTCTCGCCCGACACGCCTTCGCCCGTCCGCCCCGAGTCGACGAGCGCGACTCCCGCAGGCTCGACGCCGTCGTTCCAGTCGCGCAGCGGCAGCTGCAGCTCGAGCTCGACTGACGCGCTCTCGCCCTCGGGGTTCTCGTTCCCGCCGATCCCAGACCCAGCCGGCCACGACGCGCGGGAGGCGAGCCTCTCGGACGACGGCGGGCCGTTTGATCTCAGCTACTCGTCGTCGCGCGCGTCGGGCCTCACCCGCCACGGCTCGCGCACGCTCGGCGACTTGACGAGCCACATGCGCCTCTCGACGGACGAGGCGCGCGACGACAAGAAGCGCAGAAACTACGCCGCGACGTCCGGCTCGACCACGTCGGCCATGTTCAGCCCCGGCCTGAACGGGAGCAACACCTCGCTCGAGTCGATCGGCTCGAGCTACCACGCCGACCACGACGCGGACGCGGCCGAGGACGACGATGACGAGCTCGAGCTCCAGGAGGGCGCCGACAGCGGCAGTGGCAGCGGCGAGGGCGAGGGCGAGAGCCAGTTCTCGCGCCCGAAGATCGCACGTCCCCAGCCACCCGCCGAGTCGGACTCGGACGACGACCACCTCCGCGTCGCATCAACTTCGATGAGCCGCCGCCCGTCGGACGAGCTGCTCAAGGACATTGCCCCTGCCGGCGCGCACGACAGTCTCGCGCTCGAGGACATTGTGCTCATCCAGGAGACACTCGTTCGCTCTGCAGGCCTCAAGGCCGCCCGAAAACTCGAGTACGAGTCCTCAAACGCGCCGGAGACGAGCTCGCCCGCGCCGGACTCGGACCAGCGCGCGTCCCTTGCAAGCGCGAAGCGTCAGTCGTCGAACCGCGCCGAGTCGCCCCGCAAGTCGATCGGCGGCGACTCCGTCAAAGACGACCACCGCAAGTCGCTCCGCAAGTCGGTCGATGCGAAGCGTTCGAGCGAGGCAAGGGCGTCCAGCGCTGGCAGGTCCAGCGTCAGCCGCTTCAGCGAGTCGCGCAAGCGGAGCAGCAGCCCGGCGCTCGACCGCGCGTCGAGCCCGATGAGCCCCCAGTCGTCCGACGACTCGTACTCGGACAACGCGACTACGATCTCGAACGTCGCCACGCCGTCGTCGATGCAGTCGGACGCGTTCGAGTTCAGCCACCTCGCCGGCTCCAGTGCGTTTTCTGCTCCTCCCTTGCCAGCCGTTTCCTTGCTGACGTTACTTGTCCACTCAACAGGCGTCAGGGTGCCCTCGGATGACGAGCAGCAAGAGCTCCTCACGGACGCGACCCCGGTTCCACCAATGCCCCAGCAACCGCCGCCGCAACCGCCACTTGCGCTCGGCGCACCCGTCGAGCTCGTTGAGAACGGGCCGTCTCTGCGCGTGCCGCGCTCGATGCCGCCCCGGAATCCGCGAGCGACGCAGTCGGTCCTCATCCGCGACGTGCGGAACCAGGCCAACACGGCGACGATGCAGCTCAAGAAGAAGGTCCCGGTTTCGCCGATGCACAAGTCGGGCCTGACCCGGTTCAAGTCGGTCCGGCACACGCCCATCTCGCATCCGCAGCTCATCGACGCGCCCGACAACATCCCCGTCGTGCCGATCCAGAACCCGGTGCGCGAGGACCCCGAAGCGCTCGACGCGCGGCAGAAGGGCAAGCAGGGCAGCATCGGCCTCCGGTTCAAGATGCTCCTCAAGAAGCAGAGCCGCGACCATCTCCGGAACCTGAACGGCGACGAGATCACGCCCTTTGTCGACTTTGAGCCCTCGCTCGGCACGCCGCCGCTCACGCCTACGGACCAGCACACGGCCCAGTTCGCGACGACGCCGAGCGACTTCCCGCACTCGCCAAACTACCCCGAGACGCCCGACACGATCGACCACCGGCTCTCGGCCGTGGACGAGTCGCCCGAGCAGACGACGCCGAGCGCGGGCACGCTGTCGCCCGAGCCGTCGCTGAACCGCTCGCTCGGCGGGCGGCTCGCCTCGCGCTTCCGCCGTCCAACGAACACGGACGAGCACTCGAGGGTCCGCAGCGGGGGCTCGAGCCCATCGCTGAGCATGTCCGTCTCCAGCACGGCGACGCAGCGGCGGCCGTCTCTCAAGGACAAGTCGGCCACTGCATCGCCCGACGGCGGCGTCCACGGCCTCGGCTTCTCGACCTCCGAGGGCCGCGCACCGGTGACCTACACCGTCGGCTCAATGCGGAACCGGATCCCGCCCGCGCCGTGGCACGACTCGGTCGGCGACGACGTCCCGCAGACGGCGCCGCTCTCGCCGCACCAGCGTACGCCGGGCTCACTCGACATGAAGGCCGCGTACCGTTCCGTCTCGCCCACGGCCCAGTCTGCACCGCTGCCCGCCCCACGGCCAGGCTCGCTCAACTCGATGCGCTCCGTCGACTCGATGCGCAAGCTCTGGGCCGCAGCGGAGGACCTCGGCCTCCCGCCCGACAAGGTGCAGGAGCTCGTCGACCTGTCGTACGCGCAGTCGCCGACCCTGTCCGAGCACAACCCGCGCTCGATCTCGGACCACTCGTCGACGTCGACCTCGCGCCGGCGGCCGTTCCAGCATGGCCAGAGCGCGTCCGAGGAAGTCAACAGCTCCGCCTCGTGGAGCGGGCACGGCCACGAGGGCAGCGACGATACGCACCAGCTCCGGCGCGCCAACTCGGCTGCCACAACGAGCTCGCGCCAGTCGAAGCGCTCGACGCAAGACCGCCCCGCGACACCGCCCCCACCGCCCGCCGCGTACCTGCGCAAGCAGTCGACCGACGTTCCCGTCGTTCAAAGCCTGCCGACGAGTGCGACCTACCTGTCGATCGACGACTCGGTCCCGACACCTAAGATGCAGCGCCTGTCGATGCTCAGCGCGCGCACGAGCAACACGGGCTCGAATGGCTCGCTCCGGCCCCCGCCCTCGCCAGGCGCGAGCTCTTACCGCAGCTCGGGCTACGGGAGTATCTACGACCTCTACGGCGACGACTCGGGCGACGCGGACTCGCAGTACCCGCCCTCGGCCGACGACAACGCGGACGCGAACGAGTCGCACGAGGTCGACGGCGACGAGGTCATCTGGCACGCGCACCATGCGCTCCAGGACCACCGTGCGAGCGCGGACAACTATAGCTTTCAGAGCCGCAGGTCTTCCGCCGAGAGTCGCACCGAGCGCGTCGAGATCGAGGACACCCAGCCGCCGCCGCCTCCCGCCGACACCGTCTCGCACCTCCGCCAGCCGGACCCGGTCCAGCAGCTCATGCTTCGCAAGCACCGCCGCAAGACGTCCGCCCAGGCCGTCCTCGCCAACGGGCTTCCGCCGGCCCGCTTCCCGTCCATCTTCATGTACGTCCTTTGCTCGAGCTCAGTCGTTTCGCGCCTTGCTGACGTTTGTCCCACCCCCAGGCGAGAAGAGGAGCGACTCCAGATGCTCGCTTCCGAGGGCGGTGTCGCCCACGAGGAGAACGGCTTCTTCCTCGTCCGGCCGCTCAACTACCCCACTCCAGGCGGCGCGAACGAGTCGCACCGCGGCGTGCGCCTCACCCTGCGCGACGATCTGTAGAGCCCCCGCTTAGTTCCCTTTTTGTCTGTCGTAACCCCCGTCTATATCCAACTTATTCTTGATCCCCCCTCGTCGCACCTGGTTGTGTACCCCTTTCCGCAATTTTACAGTGCTTTTTCCACGGAACCTCGTCCGAGTCTGCTAGAGTCGGACGAGATACGAGGCAAAGTTGTGACCGCAGCATCTGACAGACAGCCAAGGTAGTTACACTAAAGCTCATCCTTGACCCTGGCCTTCGCCTTGCCATCGAGCGACGAGCTCTTCGCCTGCCCCTCCTCGTCGTCCTCGTACTTGCGATTGAAGCTCTTGGCGAGCCTCGCATTCTCCGAGTCCGCGAACCGCTCCGCCTCGGCAATCTTCTTCTGGAGGTCCGTCCCGAGCCCGTCCGCGAGCGCCTGGAACGCAGCCGTCTTGCGGTCGGCCGCGCCGCCGAGCTTCTCGAGGTACTTTGCGAGCGGGTCCTTGGCCTTGGCGTCCGAGCCCGTCTTGCTCGCGTCCGTCTCGCGCTTGATCCCCCGATTGATCGCGGCGAGCAAGCCGTCGAGGCCGTCGACGGCGACCCCGCCGGGCACGACAATCTCGTCCTGGTCGCGGGCAGCGCCGGCGGCTCCTGGGCGGCGCTCGCGGTCGGCGTGGAGTCGGAGGGCTTCCGTGATGGACTTTTGCATCTGCTCCAGTGCGCCGAGGGTCAGCGTTCAGCTCGGAACCAGCGAAAAGTGGCCACGCAACGATCTTGGCGAGGTCCTGCAGCCCGTCGATGGCAGCGAGGTCCTCCCGCTCGCGCTCGTCGTCGCCTTCCCGTCGCTGCCCAGCAAAGTCGAGCCCTCGCCCGTCGTCCTCGTACGGGCCTTCCTCTGAATCGAAAAAGAGCTCCTCGCCGTCCGCCTCCGCCGAGTGAATGATGCCGGTGTCCGGGTCGTAGATGAGCGTGACAGAGTCGAGCCCGAGCAGGCCCTCGTCCTGCTGGTCCCGGACCGGCTCTTCTGACGCCGGTGGCGGCGGCTGCTCGATCGGAACGGGTGCGACGGGCTCGAAGTCGGGTATGGGCAGTGACGTTTCGGGGACGACCGCGGGAGCGTCGACGGCTTCGCGCAGCTTCTTGACGATCGGCTGGCACTGGATCACGGAGGGCGGGTCTTGCGAGCCGTGCGTGCCTTCGAGGAAGATGGGCTCGCTGCATAGGCGCGGGGTGTGGATGAGAAGCACGTAGGTGCAGATCTGGCGACGGGACCGGGGAGACATCAGTCTCAGATGAACTCAAGCTGGAATCAATGAGACCTACGGCCGTTTCGCGGATCAACGCGATACGGTCGCCGGCATTGGTGTTGCAGTGGAACTGTCGCACGCCACCGGATCAGCTGGCAGTCCTCGCTCCTTCTGATCCAGAAGAGCACCCACCTGAACTTCAACGCTCCTCGGCATTCCCGTCTTGTCGCAAATCGTGCCGCCCTCCCACTTCTGGCTGAGGTACCGCCCGCCCTCGTCCCACCCAAAGCCGCCGTCGGTGCCACCGCCGCCGAGCGTCGCGGGGATGCGCTGCTCGCCCTTCGGCGCAAGGCTCGAGCCTGAGCCGTACTTCGGCGGCGAGGACGAGACGACCGGCGCGGGGGACTGGCCGAGCGTGTACGAGTCGGCGTTGGGGTCCTCGGACGGCCCAGGGGAGCCCTGGAGGCGCACTTCGTGGAATTGGCGGATCTGCGACGGCGTGTGGTCAGTCTTTGGAGATTCTGAATGCGGACCCTCAGGGATCGCGCACATCCTGGCCGTAGCTGTCGTTGCGAAGCCGGTGATCAGCTCATCCCGATCTCCATTGCCGCGCAAAGGTCGAGCTCACCAGAACGAGTAGGTGAAGTAGCCCTGCTTCTGGAACAGGCAGCCACCCTTCATGGCATCGAGCAGGACGAGCCCACGCTCAAGCCCGCGCTCCCTCTCCGCAACACGGCTCGCGAGGTCCTCCGGCGTCGGCGGTGGCGTCGGCGTGTTCTGCGTGACGGGCACGGAGCACAGGAATGCCTGGCCGGCGGGTGTGCGCAAGAGATGTAGCGCGGGATGGGCGTCGTCGGGCGAGGCGGCGGCAAGCTGCGCGGGGACACGTTAGACGGTCAGCGGTGTGTGGGGGGAGAGAAGACGCACCTCGCGGGCAGAGGCGAGGATTGATGGGACCGTCTCGTTCAGCACGCCCTGGTCGTCGAGCACGACTTGGTATTGCGGGAACGCGAACAGGTCCTGCGGCGAGTGCGACGACAGCGCGAGCGTGAGTCCCGGGAGGAGCGTCAGCGCGACCAGCGCGAGGAGAGGCGCTGGCAGCTCGAGGGATCGTGGTGTTGGTCGGAGCTTCATTGTTCCGTGGACGGGTATGGAGGAGAGACGTGTGGAAGCTGCCCTCAACAGGTCCTGGCTTCCAGGGGCCGCAACTTGTTTCTTGCGTTGACGGTAGACCTGGGTCTCTACAGGTCTTTGTTTACGGCAGGAATTTGGTGTATCTCGAAGGGGAGCTCCGAGCGCTTCTCGTTGGTGGCGAGTGTAATGAGGCTGAGGGCTCACGCGCCCGGCTGGGATGCGGGACTCAAGGGAACCCGCGCGGCCGGCTCGGCGGCATCAGTCTGCTTTCGGTAGAGCTCCACTCAAGTATTGAGGAAAACGGCTCCACCTCGCGAACGCGCGTCGCGGCGGCCCAAGCTGCGACAAACCTGGCTGCCAACCGTCGCCGCACCGCAGACGCAAGGATCATCTATGGGAAGTAGTGGAGCTGGGGAACAGCCTCGGTATTTCCCTTTCGTTACCAGCGTGGACCGCGACGACTGCCTCCGTCGAGATGATCGTTTCGCGACGTCCGCGGACCTTGTGCGAAGCGCCTCGCGGCGAAATGACGAGCTCACTCCAGGCGGATTGTCCGCGAATTAGTCTCCGTACAATCAAAGCTAACAAAGTTGCTCTTCCGATGCCAACAACCTGACCCCTGTGTCGACGTCCGAGCCCTCGCCATCGTCTCACGCTCGACCACTGCGCTGCGCAAGCTTGCTGACCTTCTCCCTGACGCGCCACAGCTTTCCATGCTCCTTCAGCTCTTTTGAATCTGCCGTGGACTTCTTGGAAGCCGAAGGGTCGTCCGTGCTGGGCAAGGTGGAGGTGACGGACGCCCCGGCGAGGCTCGACGTCAGCAAGTCGACGATATCGGTGGGCTTCGTCGCCGGGGCCTGAAAGGGGGCTGCATTAAGACCCAAGCTTTGTTTCAATGGATATTGAACCTACGGCTGGGTTAGAAGCCGGGTGTGACAGCATCCAGTCCTTCAGCAGCTCGACAACGGCCGTGTGTCCCTCGAGGGTGGCGATCTTGAGCGCGTCGTAGCCGATGACGGGCTCGTCGTTGTGTCTCTATTTTGTGATTTGGTTAACTGCACGCCTGAACCAGAACTTTGGTGTCACACCACAACAACGATAGACGGGTCAGCCCCCCTCTGGGCGAGCAACTCTCGCACGACCTCAGTATGTCCTGGACGGGGAAGGTGATGAGCAATTTATCAAGTATTCAGTGGATCATAGCAAGCACCTCGATGGGAAGCCTGGTGGAGTCCTGTCCAACCCCAAGATTCGGGGACGATGATGTCTGCTCCGGCCTCGAGCAGCGCCTGGACAACCTCAAGGTGACCTGGGATTGGAAGTCAGATATCTTTACTTGAAGTGTTACGAGAAGTGGCTACCGCTTTCTGAGGCTAAACTCAACAAAGTCCAGCCGTCATTGTTCTTCACATTGACGTCCGCTTTGGCCTTGAGCAGCACCTGGACGACCTCAAGGTGACCTGAGATTGAAAGTCAGATATATTTACTGAAAGTGTTACGCGTGTGCCTACCGTTGCGAGAGGCCCACATCAACACTGTGCAGCCGTTGTCGTCCTTTGCATTGACGTCCGCTTTGGCCTCGAGCAGCGCCTGGACGACCCCAAGGTGACCTGAGATTGAAAGTCAGATATCTTTACTTGAAGTGTTACGTGAAGTGCCTACCATTTTGAGAGGCAAACATCAACGCCGTCCAGCCATCAAAGTCCTTCACATTGACGTCCGCTTCGGCCTTGAGCAGCGCCCGGACAACCTTGAGGTGACCTGCAACATTGAAATTCAGATATTGACAAGTGAGTTGATGCGAGAAGTGCAGACCGTTATGTGGGGCTAAACTCAACGCAGTCCAGCTGTAGATGTCCTTCACATTGACGTCCGCTTTGGCCTCAAGTAGCGCCTGGACGACCTCCAGGTATCCTGGGAGAGGGAGGTCAGTTCTGGTGAAACCGAAGTTTTTATTTGCCTACCATTATGAGACGCCTCAGTCAGAGGTGACATTCCATATGCGTCCTGAACGTCACAAGATGCACCAGCCGTAATTAGTAGCTGTGCCGCGACAACGTGTCCTATGAGCTGGTCTCAGCTTCCGGAACGCTGGAAGGTACTTGGAGTCAACACCTTTACTACAAGTGATATGAAGGGCGGTGCCGCCATAGAACGACGGGGAGGGCTCATTGACTAGGTCTCGTTCGGCGATCGTCGCAAGAATTGTTTCGAGCTCGGAGGCGTTCCCACGCTCAGCAAGTTCGTAGATATTCCGAGCACTGCTTCAGATGCTTCAGTTGCATGCAAGCAACCAGCGCCACTACAAAAGTCTTACAGCACCGCTGCCTGCAGGTCCGGGACGGCCATGGGCTGCCAACGCTGAGCGAACGGGACCGCAGCTTCCGCTGGGGGACGAGTTGGAGCGTTCAAATCACCTTCCGCGAGATCCATGAATGCGAGCATGTCGGCCCGGGACGAGCGAGACGAGATCGATGTCCTGGCGGTGTAGAAGTCCGAGGACGCGCCGTGGACCGAGGTAGCCGCATCGACGACCGAGCCGGTCGAGAAAGCGGACGTCCAAATAGCTTGGGTGTCGACGCCGAGAGGACCCGCCGACAACGAGACGGATGCCGCGCCGTCAGAAGTGGCCTCGTGCGTGAGCACTCTGGTCGTCGAAAACTTACTGCCGGAGACCCTGCGTGTTGTCGATGGCTTCCGAGCTAATACCAGGCTGCTCCCCGAACTGCTTGTCTCTCAATTCGAGAACACCTTCGACCTCCCGACCCTCGGCACGAGTCTCCTGGAGGCGTTGTGCCCCGTCTTGCACCTGCAACCCAGTCCCCCGACGCCGAGAGTCAGCCAGCCGCCACTTCCTTCTTGGAATCGTATCCTGCTCACCGCATCGAACTTTTGCTTTCCGTACTGAACTCCGGTGATGACCAGTCCTGCGACGTCCATCGACTGCGGAGAGTGGCCCCGTGGGCAGTGAGTGCTCAGCTTGGTGGCGCTCGAGCGGGACGGCTAACGTGACCGAGCGTACCTGTAAGAGAGGAGTGAGGCTCGGTGTGGGCAGTCAGAAGTCGAGAGCGAGGTGTGATGTGGCGGGACAAAGGAGAGCGGCCTCCGAGCCAAGCGCTGCGCGCACCCCGGGCCCGCGGACGAGACGAAACAGGTCGGCTCGACAGGATCGACAGCAGGACCGACGAGTACCTAATAGTATGTTCTCCCTCAATTGAGCAAGTACTTCAAATTCTACCCCCAATGGCCCAAAACAGGAGGGACCCGCCTCGGCGCGTCGCGCTCCGCGAACGTCAGTGTGAGCCCGTTCGCCGCAAAGGCGTCCACGGCGACCGCGAGCGCCGTCCTAGCCCCTTCTGCCCCTCCCGCGTCGACCAGAACTTGCACGGAAAGGTCCTTCCACCCACCGAGGCGGACCAAGACATCCTCGAGTTCCCTGCCGGCGCGATCCAGCCGCTGGCGCTGGGTCTCGCCTCGCTCATTTCTCATGTTCAGCTGGAGGAGCTTAAGCGATGGCGGGAGCCCATGGGTAGATGAATCCCAGTTCCCAGTTAAAATCGAATCCCAGTGTGGTAAGCGAGGAAGAGTGGATGTACTCGCCCAAAAGGTCGAGCGCGAGCGCGTCGTTGTCGAAGCCGTCATATTCATAACTCCAGGCGTCCGGGTCATTGTGGTCGCTGAGGTTCCAGGAGAGGTACAGCGAGTTGAGGTGCGGAAGCCACGGGAAGAGTTTGGACCAGGTGCCGAGCGCAGTGTGGTCGATTTCGGTGAGCAAGAGGGACGTGAGCGGCGAGGCGGCGAGCAAGTCGAGCAGCGCGACTGAGGGCTGGTGGAGGTCGCTGCCATGGTAGTGGTCGAGGTCGTCTTGGAAAGATAGGTGCACGGTGGTGAGATGCGGGAGGGGAGGCGGATAGCTGATCGGGTAGTCGAGCGCGTCCGCCGTGACGGACAGGAACGTCAGCCCGGGCATCCGGTGCAGGAGCGCGAGGAAGAGCTTTGGGTCCAGTTGAGGAAGGCGACTGCCGCAGTGCAGTACCTGTAGTCTTCTTCCAAGTAGCTGCGGTCGGGGTCCCGACGGTGAGAGACTAGAGCGCCACAAAGTGACCGCGAGGGAGCGACTGGATCGACTTCGTAAGCGTGACGGTGAAGTCGTCGAGCACGGGCACTCTCAGCCTCGGTGCCAGACTCGCAAGTTTGAGAAGTGCGTTGATGCTGCCGTGAAGGCTGTCCTGCTTCTCGCCCCCCCAGATTGCGTCGACCCGCTGGTCGATGCCCGCCACAGCGCCCAGTCGGACCTGCTCCAATATTGCGGCGCGTATGGACGAGCTCTCCCCGAGAGCGGGATAGTGCGTAGCCTGCACCCGCGTGACCAGCCGCGCAAGCCCGGGCGAGTCTTCGAGGACCCCAAGCAGGCGCTCGACGGTCGCGCCGGTCCACTTGGTCTGCAAGTCGCTGAACAGGACCGTCTGTGCGACGAGGCGGAAGGTCTTGCAGACGAGCGAGAGGTTGCGGAGCGTCGCGTTGCGGTCGGCGGTAGGGCTCGACGCGGACTCGGACGACGGCGACGGAGGGGCCGCGGCGAGCTGGAAGATCTCGAGCAGCACCGGGAAGCGTCGAAGTAGGAGGTGCAGGGGTGTGGTCACGGACGCTCGCCATCGTCGCTAGTGGGCCGAGTCACGAGTCGCGGCGGCGCGGTGGGCTCTCGGGTAGGTTCAGCAGAGCGAGTGCCTGGAAGAGTCGAGTAGATGACGATCTGAAGAAGGTGCGCTCGAGGTTCTGAAGTGTAAGGGAAGAGAGAGCGGCGGCGCGGGACCAGCAGGTTCGCGGAGATCCGCAGCACAGCTGCTCACGAGTCAGAGTGCGCGCGCCTCGTTGCTTCCCCAAAGCTTGCCCACCACCACCGCACAGCATGGCTCGTCGCAAAAGCAAATTCTTGGACAACGGGTCCGACTCGGACGACTCGCAGGACGAGCGAGCGGACCTTGAGGACGACCAGTTCGACCCCGACGACGATGAGGTCGGCGCCGAGTTCGAGTTCCGCGGCCACATGCGCGGCAAGAAGCGGAGTCGCGAGGATGCGATCGAGCAAGCCACGTACGGCGACTGGGCGCAGGACAGCGGCAGCGGCAGCTCGCGAGGAGCTCGAGGCGGCCGGGGCGGGCGGGGCGGCGCCGCGAGGACCGACTACACCAGGTGCGTTACATTCAGGCTTTACTCAGGGCTCGAGCACCCCAAGCTGACCCACCACCGCGCTCCAGAGGCCCCGCGTTCGTCTCGGCCGGCGGCAGCTCGTCCAACGCGCCCGTCGACAACCTCGCCCCAACAGCGGCGATCACAGCAGCGCCCCCACCGGCCGACGATGACGAGATTGCGATGGAGCTCGACTCGGATATCGACTCGGCAGTGAGCGACGACGACGCAGCGATGGACGACCCGAGCCCGGACGACGACGAGTCGCTCGCGCCCGTGCCCGGCCTCGCGCCGTCTCCCCCTCCCCCCGAACCCGAACGGCCTGCACCGAGCTTCGCACCTCGAGGCGGCATCGGCGGGCGAGGCCGCGGCGGGCGAGGCTCGTCGCGTGGTGGGCTGGGGATGGGCATGCGGACAGGCATCGGCGGTGGCGCACCACGAGCCGTGCTCGGTGCACCGACTACAGCTCCGTCGTTCGCATCTGCGACAGCTGCGTCCGCGATGCCGCTCGGCGGCGAGGGCGCGAAGTCGGACGCGCACCAGCCGGGTGCCGAGTCGCCCATGGCTGGCGCTTTGACACCGCGTGCGGGCCTCGGTTCTGCTCGAGCGGGCATCGGAGGCGTGCAACCGAACAGCGGGCTCGGTGCGCGACCCGCGCCATCGCTCGTCGACTCGATCCGCGCCCAGCTCGCGGCCGAGAGCGCGCTCGAGTCGCCCTCGCCCCCAGCCTCGGTGCCCGGCTCGCCCGCCCCCGAACCTCGCGCACGGCAGAGCTTCCTGCCAGCCGCAGCGCCCGTCAAGGGCCCCGCCAAGATCTCGAAGAAGGAGCAGCAGCACTTCGCCCAGCTCGCGTCGTCTGGCTCGCTCGGGATGAAGATGCTCGAGAAGATGGGCTGGAAGTCCGGATCGGGACTCGGTGCGAACGAGCAGGGAATTGTCACCCCCATCGGCGAGGGCCAGAAGCTCCGCAAGAAGGGCGCTGGAATCGCCCAGGGCGAGCGAAGCGCGGGAGCCATCGCGGAGGCGGCCAGGATGTGAGTCTCCCTGCTTTCGTCCCTTGCTTCGTTCTCTTCTCGTGGACCGGCCGCTGACCTCTGTTCTCGCATCGCAGGCGAGGCGAGGACCCCGACGCCGTCGAGGAGCTCGAGAAGAAGGCCAAGCGTGCGCCGAAAGCCGCCGCACCAAAAGTTGTCAAGGATGCGTGGCAGCAACCGAAGCGCCCGCCGAAGACCAAGACGTCATACAAGACGTACGAGGAGATTGTCGCCGAGTCGGGCGCCACACCCGAGGGCGTCGGCATGCTCGTTGATCTGTCTGGGAACGCTGTGCGTCTCTTCGCGCATTTGCCAGTCCATTAGGCGCAAACTGATCTGTTGTCCTGTTACAGCTCCCCTCGCAGTCGCTGGCCTCGCTCCCCGCGTTCGGTGCCGGCTCCGCGGACCCGACCCAGCTGCCCGAGCTGCGGCACAACCTCGCGCTGCTCACCTTGACGATCAGCTCGACCCTGTCTTCGCTCGCCCGAGAAGGCAAGGGCGTCGAAGAGCGACGGCAGTACCTCGACCACGAGGAGGCGCGCGTGCGCAAGGCCGTCGACGCGCAAGAGCTCGGCGTCGCGCGCCTCGAAGGCATCGTTGCTGTCGTTGTGCGCATCCGCGAGCTCGAGAAGGAGAGCACGGCGCTTCTCATGGCCTCAGGCGCGGACGAGCTGGGCCCCGCGGACCTGCTCGCGCCGTTCCGGGACCAGTTTGACGAGCTGCTCGGCAAGTTCCCGGACGAGTACGTCCAGATGAGGCTCGACGAGGTCGTCGTGGGCGCCATCTCCCCCATCGTGCGTTATATCTGACTTCGACTCCTGATTTGGACCAGATGCTGACCTTTAGCCTATGCAGGTCCGACGACTATTCACGAGTTGGGACCCGTTGGCCGAGCCGGCGTTCGCGGTTCGCGAGCTCAAGGGTCTGCGACGTCACTTTTTGATCGACAAGGAGGTCCCGAACCCCGAGGACGGCATGGACGTCGACGTCTATGGCGATTCGAGCTACTCGAACGGCGGCAGCAGCGCGCGCGCGGCGGACCGGTCGATGACGGCGTACGAGACGCTGATGTGGAGCGTTTGGCTACCGCATGTGCGCTCAGCCATCAAGTAAGCTACTTTTTCCAGACCCACAGCTGGCCCGTCCTGCCACTGACGCTCGCTCCCGTGCAGCAACGCCTGGTCCCCCTCAGAGCCCGCACCTGCAGTGGCGGTTTACACGGCGTGGTCGCCGCTCCTGCCGCTCTTCCTCCGCGATAACATATTCGACCAGCTCATTCTACCGAAGGTCTCCAAGGCGATTGCCGACTGGTCGCCGAGCGCCGTCCGCCGCGGTGGCGCCGCGTTGCACACGATCGTCTTCCCCTGGCTCGAGCACGCCGGTGATCAGCGCATGGACCAGATTCTTGACGAGGCAAAGCGCAAGGTCCGCGCGTGGCTCAAGGCGTGGAAGGCGAGCGACGGCGTGCCCGTCGGCATGGACAACTGGCGCGACGTGCGTCCCCAGTCTCCCTCTCGTCCGGTTTTTCATGAAGCTGACCATTTTGCTCGATACAGGCCTTCTCGACAGCCGACTGGGACTCCCTCATCCTCAAGCACGTCCTGCCCCAGCTTGGTGCGACCCTGCGCGACGCGTTCGAGATCAACCCGCGCGCGCAAGACCTCCAGCCGCTCGAGGCCGTCCTCGCGTGGTCGCCCCTCCTGCGCTCGTCGATGCTCAGCCAGCTCATTGAGGGCGGCTTCTTCCCCAAGTGGCTCGACGCGCTTTACGTCTGGCTCACGAGCGACCCGAATCTGGAGCAGGTCGCCGAGTGGTGCGTCCCCGTCGTCCCCCTCCATGACCATTTGGGCGTTCTGACGCCCAACGAACTTGTGCAGGTACTCTTACTGGAAGTCGTACTTCCCGGAGGACGTCGTTGCGCTTTCGGGCGTCTCGCGCGGGTTCCGCAAGGGACTCGACCTCATGAACCAGGCGATGGCCCTTGGTGACGACGCGAAGTACAGGTGCGCTCCTTCGCACTTCCACCCGAACCCAGCATACTAACAATATGCTCATTCCAGGCTCAAGCGCCCCGACACCCGCCCCAGCGACACGAAGACGTCGTCCTCGCACAAGTCGTCCTCGCGCAAGCCCTCGCACGCCGCGCCGGCGCAGGTCGAGGTCTCGTTCCGCTCCGTCGTCGAGGAGGTCGCCGCCGCGTCGAACCTCGTCTTCCTCGCGACGGGGAAGGCTCACGAGAAAGGCCATGCTCTGTTCCGCGTTTCGCGCACCGTCGACGGCAAGATCGGCGTCACCGTCTACCTCGACGACGACGTCGTCTGGCTGCAGGAGGGCGCGGCGTGGAAGCCGGTTGGAGTGGAGGATATGGTCAGGAGGGCACTTGCGAAATGAACGCTCAAGGTAGTCCGGTCCCACAGGTCTGTCGAAACGCGAGCGCGCAAAGTCGGGTCGAAGCTCGGCCCAGGCACAATTGGCGAGACTGCGCTGTACATATGAAGGTGTGTCATGGCTTGATGGTTTGTGGATGTGGAGGGCCCTGAGCGCAAGCCTCATGCGCTTGAGAGAAAGGGCGTCGCCTCGGCTCGCGCGGCTGCGACGCCAACTTCCAGCCCAGGACGCCTTATCTCCCATCTCCGCGTTCGCTCCCCTGCGTTCTTTCCTTAACGACATCGCCGCTGCTCCTCTATCCTCCTCGTAACGCCACAGATCCCCCAGTCACCCGCGCCGCCGGCGATCACAGTGCGCAATCAGTCCTATCAGCGGTGCGCGCGATACCCGCCCCGCAAAATGCCGCCAATCATTCCAGCTGACCTTCTTCTCCCGTTTAGCAGGCTTCGGATCTCTCTTCTCTCCCTACCTCAGGCTTCTACATGTCCGCCACCATGCAGCCTGCCGCCGTGTTCGACCCTGCCATCCACCTAGCGTACAAAGAGCCCGAGTCGCGTGTTACCATGAAGGAACTGGGCCTCGAGGACTGTGGCATCAGTCCAATTGCGGTAAGCATCACCTCTTTGTCCGCACTCGCCGCATCCCCTCGCGCCCACGCTTTACGCCACCGCCGGCTCGCGTGGACGATGACTGACGTTCCGACTAGGTGACGGCCCCGTTTCCCCTTTTTACGCTCGAAGGTGTCACCGAGCGTGAGTGTGATCCGTTGACTCGAAGTGGGTGCTCTTTTGAACCACTTCGGTTGGTCCAGTCCGCCGCAACATCCTCAGCGACGAGGCGATCGACAAGTTCACGGTTTCGAGCTACCTCTCCGCCTTCCAGGGACGCGAGTTCACTAAAAACGTGGCTCCCTTTGTCCACGGTACGTATCCTGTTCTCCCAGTCACTTTTTTTCCCGCTGATTTGCCGCCACAGCCGCCTGGACGAGTCCCGAAGTCATCGCAGCCGTCAGTGAGGCAGCCGGGATCGAGCTTGTCCCTGTGTGGGTAGCAGCGTTCTCGTGTTTTATTTCGCGGGCTAAATTCAGTCTTCCGCCTCAGCATGGAATGCGAGCTCGGCCACACGAACGTCCGTCGCACACCTCAACCTCAACTCCCTTCGTGTGGCGCGCTAATGCTGGTGACACTCATCAGTTCCAGCTCGGGGACCTCGGAAAAGAGGGAGTGAAGCTCTCGCCGCTCACACCCCAGCCCCTCGTCACCCCGTCGGTGACGATCAGCGACCTCACGAAGTACCAGGAGCTCGCGGACGCCGACGGTGGCAATTCGGCGGACAACGTGGTAGTGTGGCACCACGACTCGTACCGTGAGTATGCAGCCAGCCACCGTCATCATCCTTCGTACTGACTGCTTTGTCGGACGCCAGCGTTTGTCTGCGTTTTGATGCTCAGCGACGTGAGCCAGATGATCGGCGGAGAGACCGCTCTCCAGGTGCGTACATCTCTCTATCATTCACTGGGCTCTTCACGACCTCGGAACTCCACTGAAAATATGTGTCCTTCAGTGCGGAGACGGCAGCATCCGCAAGGCTCGCGGACCCGGTGTCGGGCACTGCGTTGTGATGCAGGGTCGCCACGTCAAGCACGCTGCCCTGCGAGCATACAACAGCGGGGAAAGGATCACGATGGTCACGAGCTTCCGTGCGAAGGATCCGCTCGTTCGCGATGCCTCGGGTCAGTCTTGACCATCCGACTGGGACGTCGCGCCGCCCCTGACGTTCGACTCCAGTCCTCACCACAATCCACCCGATTACCAAGCGTAACAGAATCAACTATCAGGTTCGTCCTCTTGGTGTCTCGGGTCATTATGAGACTGATCGTGACACCACGCTGCTCTCCAGTGGACGCTCTACCGTGCCAAACTGCTCGCTGAGCGGTTCACGGCCATGGCCGCCAAGCTCGAGGCGCAGAAGGCGGCGTTCGGAGGCGACCTCGACGATGCCGACGGCCTGGGCGGATCCGAGGTGGTCAATGTCGCGGAGACGCAGGCGTGGCTCGCGGAGCAGGTCGAGTACCTCCAGATGACGGGCAACCAGCTCATGCCTTAAGCGCCGCATGTGGATTACGATGTCAGGAGTAGGTCGGGAGGGGTCCAGACGGAGTGTTTGCTTGAACTTCGGGGGAGCAAGTGTAGGCCAATGCTCTCCATGTTGGGTGCTCATAGGAGATTGATGAACTGGAAATAACCATGGACGATTTGACTTCTGAGCGTCCTCGCCACACCAACTCATGGTCTGAACCTGCACGCCAGCTGGCCTTTCACGCCAGTCAACGAAGGACAAACGGATCCGAACCAGATCGATGCTACAAGACTGGTTTCCAACATCGTGTAAATACGTGGTGTACAGTGGTGAGAGTAGAGCCAGTGTCCTGTGTCTTCCTCAGCGCCACCGCGACATCGTGACCACAGTGTCAGACCGCCGCGGCGCTCCCCTTTCCCGATTCCTCACCGATCCTGTCTAGTACTTGGGGGGAGGAGCTCCGGAAGGAGGCGCATAGTAGCCGGTTCCGGCCTGTGCGGCAGGAGGAGGGGACGTCGGGGGCGCGAATTGCTGCGAGTATTGCTGCTGACCCATCTCAGTCTGAGGAGCCTGCTGCCCACCGTAATCTGCAAATGATGTTGAATGGTCAGCCACGTGGTGCCGTACTCTCATAGGTGTGAGGAACTGACAGCCTTGGTCGGCCCCGTAATGCTGATTCTGGCCTTGCTCCGCATTGCCATAGTTCTGATTTGGGGGATACTGCTGACCTTGCTGGAAAGACTGACTCGGACTGTTCAAGATGCGAACGTATCAGCTGCCGTTCCGCATCGAATCCCGGATATCTCCTCCAACTGCTACAGAGTCCAGATGATACGACGACTCACGCGGTGGCGACCATTCCCCTGCGCGAGCGACGCCGACGGCAAAGGCAAAACATTCCGACGAGAAGGAGAAGTACGGCGAGAGCTACTCCAGCTCCTGCGATTTGCACAGAAGGTCAGCTCGCCGATTTCAAGCACGCCCACTTCTGGGTCCGCGAGACGCACCAACTCCTGCCCTTCTGCCTGTGCCCCAACGGTTGCGGTTGTTACCGTAGTACCCACCATACCCATCTGCCCATGTCTCAAGAGTCAGAACGGGTCCCACGCTGGGGTGGCGTGTTTGGTTGCAGCTCACATTGCGCATGGGCCGGAGTGGCGAGAAGAAGGAGCGCGAGAGCTGGAAACGCGGTGGCGGCGGAAAGCATCGTGTAGCCAAAAAGTGACTCGGGAAGGTTAGCGGTGAGGATCAAGAGGCGACTGGGCAAGAATTGAAGGGGCGGCCAGACGCGTGACGCTAGCCATGACGAGCGTCCGGTCGGGCGGATCGACGCGCCATTGGTTGAGCGCTGGCGACCCCAGGCCTCCCCAGGCTTGGCGAGAGGTGCTGAGTATATGCTGTTCAGATGGAGCCTTGGCTTCGGAATCGACCAGCACAGCACCGCGTCGACCTGCGGAGGTGCGCTCAGGTCGACGTTGAGATCTGAGAGCGCTCAACGTCGAGCTTCGTCAGCCAGCGCTCACCGTGAGCCACAACCAATGCTGTGCGGCATCTGTACTGAATATTTGAGGAAGCACTGTGCCAGGAGGGTGTGTATGTACATCTGATGCAGACGAGGTCGACTCGCATGTCAATTAAGCTCGCGCCCCTGTTTACCTGCTCAGCGGTCTACAAGTCACAAGTTTGCTATGCCCTACGGTAGTCTTCCGCAGCGAAACACCACACTATGTGTGCAAGCAAAGGGATAATGCTCTTCGCTTGGACGAGGATGCGCTTTGTTTGACCGTCCGCCATGGAAGACGACATTTGAGTTCAACGAGCCATCTTGTCAGTAGAGATCCCGAGATATGAGCCATTGTGTGGAGCTCCAGTTTTGCTTCCGCGCCCAAAGCAAACACCCGGCGATGCCGTGAGACGCGTCGCCTTGCCGGCTTCCGAATCCCCGAGTTGAGCGCGCGGCGGAGGTGGAGGCGCCAACTCCACTTCCCTGCGCCCAGTCGTCGCGCTCTTCCCACTCTTCCCACTCATCTTCAAGTCCATCATGGGATTCGGCGACATTCTTGCATGCGTGGCGCCTAACTCCTGTGCGTGCCGGCAGCCTGGGGAGTCAAGCGACGCGGTCCGCGTGCTGACAGGTACCCTGGCGCTTCCAGTCCCGTCGCTTAACCTGTTCCCTCCCACGTCAAAGTTTGACCCACAGCGGGACATGTTGGATCTGACTGGAAAGGTAGGCGTCTGATCATGTCTGCTGCTAACGCTCGCTAAGCCAGCTGCCAGATCATGATCGTCACCGGTGGCAACGCGTAAGGGTGCGCGATAATCTGAGCGCGGTTCTTGCTCACTGGAGATTTTCGTACAGTGGAATCGGATACCAGACCGTCAGCCACCTCCTGCGCAAGAATGCGAAAGTATACCTCGCTGCGCGATCCGCCGAAAAGGCGGAGGCCGCCATCGCCCAGCTTCAAGCGGAAACAGGAGCCACCGCGATTTTTCTTCGCCTCGATCTCAGTGACTTGAAGACTGTTCGATCTGCGGCAGAGGAATTCTTGACGAAGGAAGCCACTCTTGACGTCCTGTTCAACAACGCGTGCGCGACCTCTGCCGTCTTTCGCTTGCCGTGACTTGCACTCATCCGTTTATCCCCTTCACCTCAGTGGAATCATGGGAACCCCAATTGAGCAGCTATCTGCCCAAGGATACGATGCTCGTACGCTCCGCTTGTCTCATGCCCACACTGCGCTTACTGACGTTCACGCGTTCACGAGCAGAGTGGCAGACAAACGTACTTGGACCTTACCTCCTCACCAAGCTTTTGGTAAGGAAGAACTTCGTCGCTGGTCATGGAAGGCTCATGTTTCCCTTCCAGATTCCCGCGCTCCGAGCTTGCTTTACTAGAACCGGTGTCAAGCCCCGGGTGATCAACCTTTCATCCGCGCTGCTCACCGGTGCACCAAAGAACTTGATGGGCATCGACTGGAAGCTGCTCAAAGGAGGAATAGACCGGGACACTGCGATAAAGAGCAACAAGTACGACTCCATGACTCTTTATGGACAGTCCAAGTTGGTGAGCAGCAGAGAGCGGAACTGCGAACGCCACCCTAAGCCTCTTTTGAGCAGGCAAACATCACTCTATCCCTGATGTTGATCAAGCAGCATGGAGAAGTTCTCTCGTCCCCCGCGGTGCACCCTGGTGTGCTCAAGTCCGCCTTGGACAAGTGAGTCCGCCGGTGTCGACCCCTCTCCGGTGGTTTCCTCAAGCCACGCATCCTCAGAGACCTTCCCGCCGTTCAGGCATTTATTGTCCGGGCTTTTGTATCAGCTCCCATCGAGTGAGTCCTGACGCAGCCCACTTGCAACGTGCTTCGCTGATGGGCTCGCAGAATGGGCCCTCTGACACAGCTGTTCGCCGCTACGGCACCACTGGACCTCGTTGACGGGAAGGTGGGTGCTGAACCCAGATCAGGGCTTGGGCATGGAGATATTAATGTCACTGCTGCAGTTTCTCATCCCTTGGGCTCGGGTTGGCACGCTCCCCGCTCAAGCCGAGAACGTCGCCGCGCAGGATGCGCTATACGACTGGCTCGAGACGGAGACGGCGGCGTACTAGATGGCAACTGTAGGACTATCATATTTGAGCAGAATGGTGTCTGGTGTCTACGGATCTGTCAACCATCACCCCTCCCGTCCCCATCCCCTCGCAGATCCCCACCCTCGTGCTCGAGAGTGGCCGCCCGATCTTTGGGAGCCAGGTGATCCTGCAGTACCTCGACAGTCAAGCTCCCGCTGGGAAGAACCTCTACGACTACTCTTCTATGGCACTTCCCGAAAACGCATTCCCTCCGAGCCTCTCCATACCCATTCGGAACGCAGGGCGATCCCCGTCTTCCGCGAACGCAGACGAGCGCCGGCGACTGGGCCGACGGTTCCGCAGACTCTCATTCTGCTTGTGTTTGAGAATGGCCGGCCAGGTGATGGCAACAGCAGAGCCCTCAAACGTGGTGTCGATTCTACGAGTCATGATGCATCATGGGTCAGCCAGGTAGCCCAGGCGTTGCAAGGGACCGACCGACGTTTCCAAGCTGTGGCGCGGGTCAAGTCAGCGTCCGCGCCCACGGACGGAAGCAGAAGCTCTGCTCACGACTTTCCAATCGTCTCTGGCATGTAGACATACGCAACGGCCGTCCCAAACATCATGAGCGAGCCATAGAGATAATATGGCCCGTACGGGCTCTTCGCAAGAAAGGCCGGCGACGTCCTGCCGCGACCAGTCAGCAGGGGGACGAGCGAGATGGGGGAACTTGGGGCTCACAGCGCCACAACCGTGTTTACGAGCTGGTTGCTTCCCTGCCCGAAGCTGCTTGCGGCACTTCGTGTCCTCGCAGGCTGGATCTCCGACGAGTACAGCCGAGTACACAGTGCCCAGCTGCCCGCGAACGTGATCGCTGAGGACGATGGGTGAGCGACTGACGAAAGGTACAGCTCAAGAAGCCTACCAAACACCTCGATGAAGATGATCACGAACCACTTGCCGACGGAGGTGTACGCGGCTCCCGAAGCGTCTGGAACCAGTCGAGGTCAGCGCTCCCGACTAGATCGGGCTGTGATGCGGCAACCTACAAAGTGTTCCGATACAAAGGTGGCAAACGGAAGTACATACCCCTCCCCATAGTATGAGTGGTCGACGCCCGATCTTGTCAACGTAAAAGGTACCGGCGAGTGTCATGGCGAAGAGCAACAGGCCGGTGACTCCTGAGGCAACGAACGAGGAGGTGTTGGGGTCCAAGCCAGCCTGAGTGAAGAGAAGCGGCGAATAAAACAATACGAAGTCAATCCCTAGTAAGTATCATATCAGCAACGGACGCAGGTGCAGACGAGCGCGCGCACCCGAGAGCTGCTGAAATACCTGTTGTAAAGCGCCGTCAGAAAAAGCTGGTACTTTCGTGCTTTTTTACTCACATTGAGAAAAGCCCCGAGGAATGTGCGTCCTCGGACCCCCTTCGCAAAGATGTCTTTGAGGCCGGCCTTGTTGCCCTGCACATGTGGGACGGCGAGGAGCTCCCTGCGCTCCTCAGCGTGCTCAGGTCCCAGAATCAAATCCAGCACGTGCTCGGCTTCTTGCTTGCGTCCGTGCAGCATCAGCCACCGGGGGCTGTAAGGGAGGAAGGGCGCTCCGATCGCGACGACTGTCGCGGCCACCGTCGCAAAACCAAAGGGCAGGCGCCAGGAGAGCGACGACTGGATCTTGATGGTGCCATAGCAGACCTGCGTAGCTCACACAGTGTCAGTCTTGTCAGATGGACCTGGTCTAATGGACTAACAAAGAACCCAAGGGCGATCGCGCCCGTGATGAACAGCTGGAAGCAGCAGATGAGCCGCCCTCGCTGGACCTTTGGGCTGATCTCGCAGAGGTAAACCGTTGCGGCGGTGAGGAAGAATCCCTCCTGCGGGTTGAAGCGACGTCAGCGCGCTTCGCACGACTGGAGCATGGTGGCGACAAACTCCTGATCCCGCGAGACATCGCCCAGCGATCAAGACACCCAAGTTCGGCGCACCGACAGCTTCGCATGCAGGTCAAAGTTAGCGCTTCGTCCTTACCGCTGCCATCGAAGAGCACGCACAGATCGCCGACCCAACCGCGAACATTGCTGATCCGAGCGAGATCGTATACTTCCTCGAAATCCTGTCGCTGAGCGATCCAGCAAGTAGTCCAGTCACGGCTGACGGAATCAAGATCTACCGTCAGGCGAGTACCGGGTCAAATGATTAGCTTCCGGTTCCGCGCCGCCGCGAGCTCTGCGGAAGGACCCACGACGGCGACGACAAATCCACGCATAAACTCGCTCAGCTCCCCAAAGTGTTCGATGAAGTACGGCATCTGCGTCTGGGAGCCGATGGAGCCCGTGTCTCCGCCAAAGAGCGCTCCAGTGATGCAGACGAGGAGAGCCATGCTCCCTGAGTCTCTCGCATCGTCAACCGGCCGACCAGATTCCCACCAACAGAATGGAGGCTTACAGACGCGGAGGGAAGGGGTCATCTGGATCATGCCCATGGTGCAGGCGTGGCGCTCGTGGCGGCCGTGCACGATCCCAAGCTGCTGGACCTTCACGCCACTGGGCTGCTGTGCGAGGTGCTCGACGGAAGAGCGGTGCAGAGGAGTAGCAAGAGACAGAGGGTGGGCCCGATCAGTCAGCTGGTGAAGAACTGTCGTTGATGGCGGCGCGCGCCGGCGGAGCGAGCCGAAGAAATTGATCGTCGCGCCCTCGCTAACCGGCACATCCGGGCCTCCGGAAAGCTGAGCGCTAGAGACCAAGCGTGGGCAAGGTTTGATCATGAGGTGATGAGCAATGTCGATTACTCTCGCTCTTTGTGAGGCCGCAGCCTGATGTGCGCGAGGGACCCGGCGGTGGCGCGCGGACTCCGGATTCGAGTCCGACGAGTCCGACGAGACGCAGATGCAGGAAAGTTCAGTGAGGGTCGAGTCAGAGCTACATCGGGTAAATGCTTGCCGTGCGTAAAGAAGATGCGAAAAAAATTCGAACATTACACAAGGCACAATGATAAGAGGGCAGGAGGGCTACGCAATGCATTCTACGAGGTCCGTGTTGTCGATGGCGACGGATCGTGTTTGGTCTGTTCAAAGAGCCATCAGCAAGCTGGCTAAACAGAGCAGCGAGAAAAGGACGCACTGGCGACCTTGTAGATGCCAATCAACCGGGAGGAGAGCTCGAACCTGTGGGAATGACACGAGTCAGCGATCACTCGGCGAGAGACCTTACGATTGGCGAGCTCAGCGTACATGTTGTTCCTGCACGACGGAGGTGAGCGTTAGCGATGAGCGAGCAACGAGCGGCGAGGGAGGTCGACGCACCTCAGCGAGATGACCACAAACTGGGCGTGCTTGGTCCGATCGCGAATCTGAGGGAATCGGAGATGGTGAGCCTAGGTTGCAGCAGAGTAGTGGCAATCGACTCACGTAGTTGGCAACAATGGAAACGTTGCGGAAGTCGAGCGCGGCGTCGATCTCGTCCATAAAGTACAGCGGTGTGGGCTGCACGTGGCCGAAGAGTCAGCTTCACAACGAGCAAAATGAAGTAGTCTGGACGCACCTTGAAGACGTGGAGCGCGAAGACGAGCGCGAGAGAGCTGAGCGTCTTCTCGCCACCGGAGAGGTTCGAGATGTTCTTCCAGCTCTTCTTGGGCGGCATCACGCTGAAGATAATTCCCTCCGAGAACGGGTCGAGCGAGTCGACCAGCTCGAGCTCTGCGTTGCCGCCCAGCGTGATCATCTGCGCGCGGGGCCAGCGGGGTGAGCGGACGGCCCGAAGACGCAAAGAGATCGGAAGAGCGTCGTGTAGGGAAAGAGTGTCCTAGGTG
>ERZ1463038.85-NODE-85-length-24484-cov-15.016742_pt1 | contig 24484 bp, 39 predicted proteins | sample MGYA00564479_ERZ1463038 | MGnify/ENA primary metagenome ERZ1463038 (study PRJEB39244, sample SAMEA3635134) | Helicobacter pylori | study: EMG produced TPA metagenomics assembly of PRJEB11511 data set (Assembly of a 5300-year-old Helicobacter pylori...
GGGTTTGGGGTCCCGTCATGGTCTATCGCCGGTTTGTGCTCTTCGCTCCGCGGGGTGGGGACGGCCGACTGGAGCTGATGAGCATGCACCGCAGATCTGAGAGTCCCTTCACCGGAGTCATCATTCTTCCCTCAGGTGGTGGAAGCTCTTTCATCCAGCTTCTGTCCATGCACGTTCGGATGTCTGTCGAGGAGATGATGCTGTCCTTTGACGATAGGACGTCCGGTGAACGATCCTTGTGGTGGAGAGTTTAAGCTGCTAGGCTTATCACTAATATTACAGACGTCTCGTACGGAATCCTCATCCAAGAGGTGAGGGAGCGGTCCCGCATCGCCGCCGCAATCTTGAGGTGGGCACCATGTCCTCGTGCGCAACAGAGCACTAACTCCAGTCAAAGTGCAAATGGTTGGGAGTACGACCGCCCGATACCGGAAAAGTCCAAGATCGCACCAGCTCCTGATCTCCAGCTCAGAAAAACGAGAGGCAGGGCCGTCACTTTCGACGAACTTGATGCGGAAGCGGCAAAACGCGGGATCAGCACTCATGATCTACCTCCAGTGATTCCTGAGCCTCATGGATCAACTTCGCGAACGAGCGGCGTTGGTCTCCTTGATAAGCTCCTCAAGACTCCCGCTCCGGTGGCGGCGCCAGAGAGTTCCCCGCCGGTCGCTCGACTTGTACCTCAGCAGCGAGCTCGCCTGTCCACCGCGGATCTCCTTGGCCTCGCGGACGAGTCCCGAGAAATGTTCAACATTGGTCCCGTCGGCTCATACCACTTGGGCGGGTCTCGGCAGACTTTGGACGTCGACGCCGCCCGGCGCAGTGGAGGGGGCTCCCTGAGCTCGGGTGGCGAGGACCGCTGGCTTGATTCGGGCGCCAGCGCATACCCTCTGGCCCCACAAAATCTCAATTTCGACAAGACGGCGCGGTGGGCCGCGGAGCAGAAGGCGTCCGTCCGGGCCAATTTTGAAGCACACGCTCGCCAAGTGCTCGCCGACGTCGACATCACCCGCGATCCTGCATCAGCGCCATATAACAATGGTGACGGTGGAATCCGCCGATCACAAGGCGATGCAAGCACCGGAAGCTCTACGCTGCCGTTCGAGAGCCAACAAGACGGCCCGCGCTCGGCCGATTCGGCGTCGCCCGGCGAGGCTCGCGAGGCGGAGCAGCATCGGTGGCGGCACGAGGCTCCGCTCTTCACTCCACCTGTCAAGGAAGCAAGCGAAGGCCTTGACCAGCATAGGTCATCTCCGCACTCGAACAAATCATCCCAGTCTCACTCCTCCCCAAAGGGTTCCGTCCCCGTCCCGTCAGCGTCGCCACCACAGCCGGCCAACGCGTCCCCTCGCTCGCTTGCGAAGGACCTCGCGAAGTCGATAATTGCACCCATGATCGACGAGGCTGTTATAAAGACTCGAGCCGGAATGATCGGGAAGGAGGGAGTCGTATTCCACGAGCATCCGGAGCCGCTTGAGAAGGGAGAATTTGTGGCCTGCGTCGCCGAGTTGCTTCAGGTAAGCTACCGCTCCCAGACCCGGAGGACTTGTAGCTAATCTTCCTTGCAGAGGCCCGCATTCTCCACTACTCTGTACTCAAAGTACCTGGTGCGCTTTTCGGCGATGATCGAGGCAGAGGAGGAGCGGACGGGTGGGGGCGGCGGTGGCAGCGTTTGAGTGGTGGGTGGAATCGGATGGAAGGAGGAGGTTGTTGTCTCATTGTTATCTCGGTTTCTCTTAGTGGCCCTTGTGATGATACGAAGGTCCATAATCGAGAAGGTCAATAATGCAGGACCGTGGTCCAGCCCGTATTTTGCCCTGTCAATGGTCTTGCTGTGAGAGGGCACCATTCTTGTGAAAATGATTAGGTATTCATCGACTGCATTGGGCATAGGGAGTGGTCCTGCTCGCCGTTACAGCGAGGACCGCAAAGCCGGGAAAGGGGGAGTGCTCCCACGCACGGGCGCTTGGTTGTGGGGATACGGTCGCGACGGGATTACAAGTGCGCTCTAGAGACCTTGTCTGGCGTCCTTTCAAGGAAGGCGGGATTTGGGGGCTTTGCACATTGGCAAAGTACGCCAGCATCGACGAGGCCCCGCTCACTTGCAAGACTTCATTAGGACCAAAGGTGTCTCGCCCATAGCAATCTGAACAGCATGACTCAGATAACCAGCTATGGCCTCTCCACGCACCGACTCCCGATGAGACTCCCGAGGGCGGAGGGCAATGGACATGTACCGATCATGCCGTTTTTTTTGGGGTGTTAGATCAGCGTGCTTCAGCGCTTCAGCTGGGCAGTTTGCGGCATGCCACAAAATAGTAAAACACACGTATGAATTCTGCTCCGCTTCTGCCGAATGATGGCTTTGCCGAACAAAGACTCCATCGCGGCGAGCAGGCACCGCCATGTGTGATCCCGGCCCGGCGACACCACTCTTCGTCGTGGTCTTTTTTTCGATCAAGCGGTTACGACCTTTGTTGAAAGAGCTGATACTCACATTCTCGGTCTGACCATCCATGGAATGCGAGGAGAACGCGTCGAGCCTGCGGAGGTGCGCGGCCCTGGACGGCGTTCTGTTGTTGCGGGTTATCAGAAGTGGCCGATGGCAGCGGAGGCTCTACTCAGGTCGGAAGGTGCTCGGATCGTACATGTGGCGTAACGCGTTATGATCGGTCGATCTCGCGCACACGCAGGAGACCCAGCATTTCGGTCGACGGCATACAGAGCTCCAGTCGCTCTTCTCTGCCACGTCTGTCCTCCCACCCCTCCCCTCATCCATATCTCGACGGAGCCTCACACACTTTACCTCCCCGACTTCTCCAGCTATGCCTTTCCTTCGCAGCATTGTTGTCGCGTCCTTCCTCGCCGTCGCCGCGTTCGCGGCCCCCGCTCCCGCGACGACGACCAAGGTTCCCGCATCGCAGCTTCAGACGGCTGGAGCACCAGGGCTGCTCACTTTCAGCCCTAACATCCTCTCGACCGGGACCGCGCTCGTCAACCTAAACCTTTTTGCGAACCTTCTCGGTGAGAAGCCTCCTCAGCTTTCGACGCGCTCGCCTTGAAGCTGACTGCCAATTCTAAGGCCCTGGGAGCTGCAAAGCCGGAACGGCTGTGGGAGTAAAGCTGGCGTTGAGTCTCGCGCCCCTCCTCAACGTCTCGGTTGGTGGGGTCCGTCTTTGTTCTCCCCACCCACACTCCATCTCTGTTTTCGACAAGCGAGGCTGCCCCCTAAAAATACCTGATATACATTCTGAAGACTTCCAGCAGACAACGAGCTCGATGCAGACCCCGTCGTTGCTCGGCCCGAAGGTGTGCCCGTCATGCCCGAAAAACGCGTCGCCCATCTGTGCGAGCGCATTTTGTGGCTGCCTTAAGTTAAAGATCTTAAGATCACTACTAGAGCCACCTTGCTTCAGTGGGTGGGAGCGCAGCCCCCTCTCAACCGCAACGGCGGCGCTCGCCACACGCGAAACGGCCGTTCCGAACTCGAGCTGACCCGCCCTCTGTTTCGCAGAGTGTGACCTTGGATACTACGCGTACATCGAGTAAGCAGGCTTCTAATTGGACACGCCGGCGGGAATGCTGATCCGTCTTCGTCTCCAGCTCTGTGACCGGCACGGCACAGTGCGCGCCGTCGACGACCTGCGGCTTCCCCAACGCGCTTGTCCAGGTTCGTTCTCTTCATACATCTTCGTAGGCATCCTTAGTGGCAGAACTAACTCTTTGCTCCATTCGGAACTAAACAGCTCCTCACCGGGCAATCCAACTGCGTGTGTGCGCGGGGCTCCATTCCAAACTTGCTCGGTGGCGTAAGCTTTCCCACTACGAGTGCTTCATAAGATATCGCTGATCTTTCAGTGTGTCAACGCCTGCCTCATTTGAGCACGGTGGAGTTGCAGAGTGGGGAAGCACAGCACGTCTGGGCTCTGTCTGTCACAATAAGATGCTCGCTTTTATGTCAGCGTGTGGATCATGCTCCCAGAAAATAGGGTCACGATTGTAGGGACGAGCGAGCTTCATCCTTTGTCGATGCACCCCGGCTGCAAGTCTCCCGGCGTAGGTAGTGGCACCTTCCTTGGGCACGGGCGGTATTCAGCTTTAGTCTCAGATCAAACATAATATCCTGATCATCGACTCTACCGAATCCATCGCGCGTCGATGACTTCCGTTGTCGACGTGACTGGTGGTCGCCGCGAGTTCGGTGACGTCGCGCGGCGCCATTGCGAGCGTTCGAGCGAGTCTTGAGATCTTTGGACACAAGGACTGCTATTCTACCGGATCAAACACTCTCTCGATTAAGGCCGAGGAGCCCCTTTTTTTTCTTATTGGGCGAAGCCTTCTAGCGACAACACGTGAACGTAAAGTGTCGGCTGCCAGCGCTCATCGACGAGCAGGACCAAAGCAGGACGGCCGTAGGAGTTCGTACCGTCTTAAGCATCTCCAGCTGAGCTGCTTCTTCGAAGTTGCCGTATATTGTTCTGCCTCATACTCATGCAACACGGCCGCAAATTCCTCACAACCGACGTCTAAAGAGGCGTCCCCCCGCTAGAAAGCCGCCTTAGTTGAGACGGCACTCACCTACCACGCCGCACGCACGATGTCACTAAACTACTATCGTGCCCGTGAACGCTTAGGTTCCGCACGCTTGTGATTCATCCTTCGCGTGTTGGCTTCTGCGAAGTGGCATGAGCTGGACGCCGGCGCGAGATTGAGGCTCGAAGTGTACGCTGGTCACAAATGGGACCGGTACGCAGTCTCGTTAAGCACCTAAAGTATCAAGTGTTCTACAATCGAGCTTGGAGGTCCTCCTGCGTGCATACCGGTCGCGATGACCGCTCGCGATCGAGTGGACACTCCGAGCTGTGTGGGCCGGCGCGCCGGCGGCTCCCTTTACGCGTCCACACCACATCCAGCGCGATAGGCCTGTCTCCATCGGCACTAACAGCTCACCTCAACTCAAGCGCGATGCGTCATGACAGTCAAGAACCGCGCGCGCGGACCTCGCCGGCCCGCCCGAGCAGAAAAGTTCTGAGCGCTGCGGATGGGCCTCGTCCCTCTGCCTGCCGCCACTACGACCGCGACATCACCACCTCCCTCCCGCTCAACACTCGTTATCGGAACTCACATAGACCGCACCGAGACCCCACCCCACTGCAGGCGAGCTCGACGCGTGCGAGGACGCGATCCACAAGCTGGCCGGCGATCGATTTTGGTTCGGTGAGTGTGCGTTGCCCGTGCCGGGCTGGGTGGGCGGGAGAGGTGCGCTGAGGACGGGGAGACTACTGGCGAGGCTGGTGAATTGCGTGGAGCGTGGGCGATGTCATGTTCGAGGCGGGCGGGATCGGGGGCTCGGCGAGGTCGCCGGCGAGCTGACAGCGACGTATCGAGAAGGGGCGGCGCCGCGCTGCCGACCTGCGCCAGCGTGAGCTCTCTTCTTTCCGTGACGCTCCATTGAGCTTGTCGAAGAACGAGGGCGGCCCGGCGAGGAGTCGACGGACGGGAGATCATGACGCGCGGTTGAGTGCGGCGGGTCAGCGCCGACGGGCTGGGAGGGCTGCATGTGCTCGAATCCACCACGAGCACCTCCGTTCTGATCCGTCCCGTGTACCCGCTGAATCCTGCCTTGAGCGCGGGCGGACGGGCGATCGGCTCATCGCCGACGACGAGCTCGGCATCCTGCCCCTCGGCGCTCTTAGCATGAGAGTGCAGAGCCCATGTACAGTACACCCTGTTCGATCAGTCTGTTCCTATATGTGACCTGGGAACAGCCACAGCAATGCGCATGCGCCAACCCACTCAAACACCGACGCTGACCCCCTCCTGCCTTCAACAGACACCTAGAGCTATCTTCTCGGACACTCATCAAGTCTCCCCCATCCTTCGCTCCTCAAAATCGCCTCCGACTCTCTCACCGCCCGTGCAGCGCGCGATCAACAACCGGACCGGCGAGCTCGGCTACCCGTAAGTCCGCGTGCAGTTGCTGGTGTGCTGTGTTGGGAGGCTAGGGAAGACGTGGAGATGCGAAGGCGTATTCTGGTACCATGAGAGGCAGAAGATGGAGGCGCCAGATCGGGGCGACTGAGCGGGCCTGAGCGCGATGCCGGCGCAGGCGGGGCGAGAGGGACCTTCGACCTGGGCCGACTCCCTGCTAGTCTGCGCGCTGGCGGGATCTCATATCCATGCTCGAGGCGTCTCGGTTGTCCAAAGCGCGCGAGTCAGAACCGAGCAATGCAAAGGAATAGGACGGGCGTGGTGGAGCCGTCTCAGATCCATTGTTACGGGCAACCAGTTTGCCGAGCTGTTCGTCCGCTTCCTTAGGAAGATGACGATTCCCCGGAGCTGGACAATTATGAATCGTATGGTCGAAACGTACGCCTAAACAGAGACCAGGTTTCTTGGGGAGGACGAACGGGGACGACGCTGCAGAGTACGACTGCTCGGCGCGTAGTCAACGTAAAGATCCCTCCAACTACTGTGAGCAGCTTTCGTTCGTGGAGACGAAAGTACGCAGAAGCTTGATCGCCCGCGAGTGACAGCGCGTCCGTCGCACATTCTCGTTATGGGCGACACTTCTCCGTAGCGGCTTAGGCTGGCTGTTTCTTGTCACACTCACTGCTTCTACAACTTGAAGATCTTTTTTTCTTCATAAGTCGCTGCTGACTGCCTCTCCCCATGCAGATTCCTTAGACGACCCAACCCAGCGAGCACCCTCCATCAGACCTGACGATCGGCTCTTCCGCCTTTCTCTTCCAACCACGTGAGTCAGCTTGCCTCGTGCGACTTAGTGTCAACGCGGTTGAGGGTGAAGGACGAGGGCCAACGTGTGACGAGGCTTCGGCGATGCAAGCCGCCGGTGATCTGAGGCCCTCTCGAGTGGCTCTGTTTTACCAGTCAGACCGGCTGGCAAACGGCTGCTCTGCGTGGCCCGCGTCTCTTGGAGCCGCATCTTGACTGGAAGGGGAGGCGAGGTCGGGCTGTCCTGGTGATCGCCAGGACGTTAGGCACGCTGGGAGTCGCTCGCATGCGCCTCCGTCCGTCTCATCTCGTCGTGAGCGAGCACATCCGCAATAGTCTGGCTCACTTGCACTGCAGCACGTGCAAGAAGCGGGCGCGGCCTGGAATGCGTCTTTGCTGCGGATTCTACCAGCCTAGCGAACGCAACAACTTCGGCTCGACGACGCTGACCTTCCCTCCCGTCTAACAGACTATGTCGCACCCTACTCTCCGGCGCCGACACACGGAGCGATCCTTCGCTGCGTCCATCTCGTCGGCGTCGTCCTCGGCCGACAGCGAGCCGTCGTCTCCCCCACCTCGCCGGCCACGAGCGTACTCGTTCCACCCGTCCTCGCCTTCTTCGTCGTCATTCAAGCCCACCCCGTATGGCTCGTCGCTGCTCAACTCGCTCGACCTGAGCGGATCCATGTTCAGCCTGCGGCAATACCTCATCGGCAAGCTCGAGGAGGCCGAGGAGGCTATCCGCGCTTTGAAGGTCTACGCCGACGAGAGCAGCGAAGACTCGGGCGACGACTCAGACCAGGAAGATGACGACGAGCGCTGGGAGATTGTCACCCGCAAGCACGGCAACGGCGCCTGGCGTCGACCGTCGCCGCCGCTGGACGACGCGCCCGTCCGCCGCGCACGTGCCCGCCCGCGAGCGTCGATCGACAGCGAGATCGGCTCGCTGTCCCAGTTCATCACCACCGCGACTGGCTTTCTCTCAGCCCTGCGCGCCGAGCTGCCGTCCATCCCTGGGCCGTCCAGCTCGCCCTCGCTCGTCCAGTTCCAGCTCTCGCCCGACGCCCGCCTCGCGCTCGACGACTTCCTTCTCTCGCACCCGATCCCATCCTTCCCACATCTCGACCTCCGCGCACGGCTCGATGGCTCGAAAGTGCAGGCGTCGTCGCTGATCAGCTACGTCGCGGCCGAGCTGCGCGGACTGCAGGAGGTCTTCGCGCACCTGACGAACCTGTCGCACGCGGACCCGCTCTCGTCCTACATCCCTTCCCTGCCATCTCTCCCGCCACTTCCGACACCCCCACTCCCGCCCATCTCGGCCTTGCGGTCCTACTTCCGCTCCGAGTCCGATCGCCTGCACTCGTCCCTCCCCTCGACCTCGGACCTCACTTCGACAGTCTCAAAAGGACTGTACGCGATCCGCGACGAGGCGACCGAGCTCACGAGCTTGTTGAGCAAGAACAGCTCGGCGGCATTGGATGAGGCCGCGAGGATGTATCACGCCGCGGTTGAGGGTGGCCGGAAGAGGCTGCTCAGGTACGAGGAGCTCCCGCACGAGTGGCGGAACAACGAGCACATCCTCAGCGGGTACCGCTTCATCGCGAGCGAGAGCTGGGGCACTTTGCTCAGGAGCGGGTTCGAGTACCACAACGAGACGATCAAGTGGGTCCCTCTTCTTGCGAATCAAGAATGTCGACTGACCCAGCACGCAGCATACAATCGCACTTCATCGGCACCCTGACGCTCATCTACCTCCTCGTCTTCCTCTTCCCCAACTCGCCGCATGCATCCCCCGACGCGACCTGGGCCGACGCGGCGATCGCAGTCCTTTTCGTCGGCGCGGCGATCAAGTGCCTCGTCTGCTCGACTGCGTGGCACCTCTGCTCGGGCACCGCCGACCTGTGGTGGCATCGCTCGTCGGCGTGCGTCGACTACGTCGGCATCTCGGCGCTCATCGCCGCGAGCGTGATGGGGATGGAGGTGCACTTTTTTTTCACGCAGTGTTGAGTGCTGATACTGATCGGGCAAACCGACCAGTACTATGGCTTCTACTGTCGTCCAGCACTCGCCGTTGCGTACATGTCCTTCTCCGCGACGCTCGGCATCGCAGGCATGATCCTTCCCTGGGTCCGTCCCCCCTCGCTCTGCCCCTTGCTTCCACTAAACCCCCAGTGCAGAAACCTTGGTTCAACGAGCGCGCGTTCAAGATGTGGCGCATCTCGTTCTTCGTCGGCCTCGCCGCGTCCGCCGTCGCCCCAATGGCGCACATGGCCTGCTTGTACGGGCTCGGGAACACGGTCGCGTTCTTCAGTGAGTCCTCGTATCTCTGCCACCGGAGCCAGAGGCTGAACAGATCATTCCAGCCCCCGCCCTACCGAGTGTCCTGGCGTACCTCGTCGGCCTCTCGTTCTACGCGAACCAGTTCCCGGAATGCGCCGCGCCGGGAAGATGGGACAACCTGTTTGCGTCACATCAAGTGTGGCACGGTGCGTTGCGTTCCTCTGCGTGGTCTTGAGACGAGTGGGAGCTGACGATGAGCGGAGCAGGCGCGATCGTCGTCGCCGTCTGGATGCACTGGCACGCGATGAATGTCTGGGCCGTGGGCGCGCAGGCGGGGACCGAGTTGAGCTGTTTGGTGTGAGTAGAAGATTCGTTCGTAGATCTGGATCTCGTAAGTTGGAAGAGCGTTGGTAACCGCACTCGGGCGATAGACGCCTCTCGGCCGAGCGTTGCCCGCCCGGCTCTCTCTTCTCAACCATCACCTCTAACATGAGCGCCGCCGATTCGAAGCCCAAGAAACGTGCTCTGTGCTCTATCGGAGTAGACGTCGATGCCGTCTCGGGCTGGTTCGTCCTCCACTCCCCCCACCTCGGTTCGGGCGCTGCTGAAGGCGAGGGCGCAGGCTCGGCTCGTACGGCGGCGAGGACAGCCCGAACGACATCAGTCGTGGCATGTTCGCTGGCACGGTGGGGTGCCCGAGGCTGTTGAAGTGCTTTGACAAGTACGGGATCAAGGTGCGCGCCGATAAGGATGGTGTGCTGGGAGAGACGCTGATGAGCGGCGGGGCAGACGACGTGGTTCATTCCTGGACACTCGCTGGATACGTTTCCGGACGAGATGGCGGCTGTGCGCGATGCGGGGCATGAGATTGGGCTGCATGGGTGCGTCGAGCTCGCTGGGGGACTACGCTGCGCCGCTGGAGCTCGTGCTCACCTCCTCGGTGAGCAGGTACTCCCACGAGAACCCGATCGAGATGAGCATCAAGCAGCAGACGGAAGTCCTTGAGCATACATTCAAGGTCCGCCCCACATCTGCTCCGATCGGCACGATGATCGCTGACACATAAATATTCCCCTGAACCAGCAACTCACGGACTTCTGCGGTGGCAAGCCTCCTGTAGGCTCCGTCGCTCCCTGGTGGGAAACCTCCAGGTATGTTCATCCCCACCGCGCACTCGTTCAGAGCTGACCGCTCGATGAGCAGGGAGGGTGTCGCGCTGCTGTTGGAGAAAGGCATCCAATACGACCACTCGTCGCAGGCGCATGATTGCCAGCCGTTCTACTGCCGTGATGAGGACACGTGGACCAAGATCAACTACAAGGCCGAGTCGGCGAAGGAGTGGATGAAGCCGCTCGTCAGAGGAAATCTGACCGGCATGGTGCAGATTCCTGCCAACTGGTGTGCGTACAGTAGCTCAGATAAGGGACGGCAGGTGCTGATCTGCGCTGTGGTGCAGATTTGGACGACCTGCCGCCGCACATGTTCATCAAGGGCAGCGCGAACAGCCATGGGTTCGTGGACGCGGATGTGACGCTCAAGCTGTGGAAGAAGGTGCGTAATCCTGCCCCTCCGCTTTAAAACCCTCTCACGGCTGATGATGACCTTGTTGTAGCACTTTGACTACTTCTACCGCGAGGAGGACTGGTTTGTGTTGTGCGTCCTTCCACGCACCCTTCACCCGCTTTTAAAGCTCATCCAACCGTACTTCTCAGCCCCCTTACGATTCACCCGGACGTGTCTGGACGCCCGCACATCATCCTCATCATCGAAGAGTGCGCTGGTTCTCCTATGGCGACGCTTCGCAGCGAGCTGACCACTTCGCACAGGTTGATCGAGTACATTAATGGACACGAGGGCGTCGAGTGGGTCACGATGAAAGTGCGCGCAACCCCCGGCGCTGGATTGCTTGATGCTGATGGAGTGAGTGAGCGCAGGAGATCAACGACGAGTTCCGCGCGAGAAACCCGCCGCCCGACGGCGCGGCCATGCCGAAGGGCATGTAATGGGCGCGCGCATGTATACCGAATTGTTCAAGGTCCCTCGGCGCGGTTTCCGCTGCCCTACTGTTGCATGCGAGCTCATTCCCGGAGCTGGTTCGAGCGCGCCGATCAGAAAGTCGGCCGACAGTCGCTGAGTGCTGCGCTCAGACTGCTTGTGTATGTCATCACCCTTCAACTTTAAGAAAAACCCTTCCCGTCTATGCTTCCTTCTTGGCCTTCTCCCCGACCGCCGTGCCCACCTCCGTGTTCTCCGAGTGCCCGTCGTCGTCGGCGAGCTCGCGGTGCTGAACCGTACTGAGCATGTTCTGCTTCCGCTCGGCTTCGATCGCCTGGTTGAAGTCCGCTCGGGACTCGTGGCCTGCGGGAACCCATTTGGCCGATGTCCACGCCTTTGTGTTAGGGTCCTGCGGCACGAGCGGATGAGTGAGAGACGAAGGGGGCGCGAAACGGGGACGCACGTTGTACATCTCGTCGACGGCCTCAAGGGAGAGCTTGGAAGACTCGTCTTCCAGTACGAAGTAAGTGACTGCGAAGGGAAACTGGGGAGCGCTGATACGCACAGAGGAAGAAGAATACCACAACAGCGCCGGTAAGGTTGCACGCGGCGAAAATGAAGCCGTCTGCGTAATGATGTATGAGTTGGCCCTTTTTTCAATAGCTGATGGAGCCACTTACAGCGATATTGAATGTCTTGGGTGATGAAGCTGCTCTTGGGGCGTCAATCGCCGTCACAGAGCACGTCAATATTCGGGAACGGACCTGGTGAAGAAACCGATGAGGAAGTTCTAAATGTGTAGGAGGTCAGTATTGTGTGGATGTGAAGACTGAAGAGCTGTAAAGCGCACCCAGAGCCAGTTGGAAGACGTTGCCAACGCTCCCTGCTTAGCGCGCGAACGGGTCGGGAACGTCTCGCCGACCAGGATCCATATGGCGCTACAAGGTGAAACCAGAACCGGATAAGTCGCCTGCAAAGTTGCCTGGAATTATGTAGGCGGGTACGCACGGAGCCCAGGTCGACGCATATCCAGCGATGAAGAGCGCTGCCGAGACGATCATGACTGCAGATACCGAGATTTGAGCACCTCCAGTATCCTGGATGAGTTTGATCTGCTCACGAGTCCCGATTGTCTTGTCCTGGGCGGGGTCCTTGGCCGTGCCAGCGGCCGCGAAGACGAAGAGCCAGAAGGACTGCCAAATCCCGCCCTGCGTGTGCGAGGTTCAGCAGTGGATCAACTTTGAGAAGCCGAACATACTCACAATGATCAGAGGCCAGCGGCGTCCGAAGCGCTCAAGCACGTAAATGCCGAAGAACTGCGGAGCCGGAGGGATCAGCATGATGGCTCTTGCGGTTCGAATGGGCGAAGCTCACGGTGCAGACGAAGTTCACAGCTCCCAGAATGATCTGGGTAACGAATGAGTCTGCGATGCCGACCGATTGGAAAATGGTGGCGCCCTGTTTTCAGGCCATGCTCAGTCTCTCCACCCTGCACTGTCAACTCTGTTTAACGGAACGCAATACTCACGTAGTAGAAGAAGTAGTTGGCCTGCGTCTCTAGAGTCAGCGCTCTGATAGACTACTCTGACTATCGATCAATGAAACTCACTCCAGTCAACTGCTGAAGACTCTGGAGCGCCATCAAGAGCAAGGTACTGCGAGAACGCGGATTAGCTTGGTAGCGTGAGCCGCAAGTAAACGGAGAGCGCACCGATACAGCGTCTTGCGCTCGGGCAAGAAACACTCGAGCCAGCCAAGCTTTTCCATCTTCTCCTCCTCGCGCACCGCGTTTTCGATCTCGACCCAGCTCTGCTTGACGGAGAGGTCGTTGTCCTCAACGCGCACCCCACGGATCCTCGCGAGCGCCACCTCGGCCTCAGCTTCCTTTCCGTTCGCCATGAGCCACCTGGGAGACTCGGGCGCGAAGAAAATGCCAGCGCCGAGAATCAGCGCCCAGAGCATGTTGAGCGCGCAGACGATGCGCCAGGAGCCGGACGCGGCGTTTCCGGTAATGTCGCGTGTGCCGATGGAGATGATGTAGGCGACGAGGATACCAAAGGTGATGAAGAGCTGTAAGATCAGCTGTCAGCATCTTGCCGAGTCGGCGACCACAGAAGGCGACGAACTTGATACGTCGCCACCAGTGACCCACGAATCTCCTTCGGCGCCGTTTCGGATTGATACAATGGCACGACCGCGGAGAGCGCTCCGATACCAAGGCCAGTCACAATACGGCCCACCATTAGCTAGCGGCGGTGAAAAGTGCGGGTTTAGTAGGGCCCTGCGACGTCGGGCTAGGCGGTCGCGCTCGACTCACCTGCTCCCAGCTGTGGATAGAGGCGACTTGAATGACGGTACCGATGCTTACCACGACGCAGTCTGTGAAGAGTTTCGGATTGTCAGAAATCTCCGCGAGCAAGAATTGGCGGCACCACTGACCGATGGTAATGGCCCGTCGCCGTCCAAGCTTGTCCGCGAGACTCGCACCAATCAGAGCACCAACAGCGGTTCCGATTGAGAGCATGGACACTTTAACCTGACGTGAGACTTCGCAAACACACACGGAGAAGAACGGGAAAAGCTCACCGATGAGACCAGTCCGGACATTGGAGAACTTGCACGTTGTGTAGTCGGTGGCATTGGTACACGAGGCGAAGCGGAGGAGGAAGTCCTGTAACACGTGGAGCCCTCGATAAGCTCTCGGCTCGGTCTTGGACAGATGCGACAGGACTCACGGGCATCAGGAGGAAGTCCGAGATCTGGCCAGTGTCGTAGCCTGATTGACTCGACTCAGGACCACCGCCAAGCCATTACACCAGGGGACTGAGAGACTCACCGAAAATGAACCTGACGAGTGGGGAGAAATGTTCAGCAGGGTGACAACAACAGCTCCTGCGCTAGGGCGGGCAAGGGTACGCACCCTCCCATCGACGAGAAGAGCGCGAGGAGGATGGCGACAGCACCAACTGGGGCGCCATTGAACGTGAAGGTCTTCATGTTGCGGATGGTCCACCAAAAGGAAAGTGGGGAGAGAGAACAGGCGGACGAGTCCGCTAAAAGATACCCAGACCGAACTAGAATGCGTTTGAAATGACGTCGGGGGCCCGGTTGGAGTCCGACGCACTTTGGCCGCGGCAGCACCGTCGATCCCCTACGCACCTTGTGTCCTGGATGGATTGTTCTGGCGTTGGAGCATTACCCCTTAGCCCTGCTCCACCAGCGCGGCCTCCCTGAGTCGCACCCTCGGACCAGCTGTCGACTCCGCCGCCCCCCGGCGCCCCACGCCTGCATGCTGCGACACCTTCTGCCGACCAACAGCCCGACCCGGATCGATAACAACTCGCCTCGGGGTCCCCCGCGCCCCTTCACGCCGTGATGGCTGCGATTGTGCTTATGGCGGCGTTTACCCCGTCGTCGTCAGCGGGGTGTGCGGTGCGCTCTGGTGAGCCGCACTACGAGCTCATGTGACGCGCCTGCAAGGACGAACACGGACCCGGTCGCCATGGCTGATGGGATCTGAACCAAAGCGTACATTGATTGAAGCGGGTCCACCGGCAACGGATGGTTGGCAAGCGGTTGGTCAGCCGTCGTCCTCGGTCTTCTTTCCTCGCTCTCCCACATGCATGCTGGGTGGGAGGCGAGGGATGCACCGAAGCGATTTTCGAGAGAATTAGGCTTTTGTTTGATTGCCACACAAAATTGAATGGCGGTAGGCGTGCGAAGTCGCCAACGAGCCGAAGAAGGACTGTTCAATCTACAACATCGTTCCGGTGATTCTCGTTCCGCACGGTCTGAGGCCCGATTAGAGATCGAGTCAGCTGGAATCTATTTTTGCTACACTATGGCTGGACTCGCCTAGGCGGGGGGCTGAACAGCCGGAGACTTCTCGTTGTGTGGCGGCGTGCTGGGGTGCGAGTGGGACTCGTCCTCGGCGAGCTCACGGTGCTGAACTGTGGCGAGAGCTTGAAGTTTGCGTTCTGCCTCGACGGCCTCATTAAAGTCGGCGCGAGACTTGTGGCCCGGTGGGCACCACCGCGACGAGTTCCATGGCTTCACCGTCGGATCCTGCGAGTTTCGGTGGGGAATAAGTGTCGGCAGTGTGAGATCTCGGTCACCGGTTCAAATGGTGTGTGCGCACGTTATACATCATATCCACCATCTCGAGGGAAAGGGCAGATGATTCGTCTGAGTAAAGCAAAGTACGCGTGAGAACTGGTCAAGATGTGGCTGAAGTATCCGTCTTACAGACGAAGAAGTACACAATGAAGGCTCCTGCCAAGTTGCAGGCGGCAAACACGAATCCATACCTGTACATTCAGATTAGCTTGACGGCAACCATTTTGTATGAAGCCGCTTGAGCTTACCGATAGTGAATGTCGCCTGTGATAAAGCTCGTGAAGAACCCGATGAGGAAGTTCTGCAAGGAAAACTATCAGTATGATCATGATCGGGCGGAAGAACTGCGTTGCTCACCCAAAGCCAGTTGGCCGTCGTTGCCAAAGCGCCCTGCTTCGCGCGAGAACGCGTCGGGAACGTCTCCCCGACCAGAATCCAAACACAGCTGAGTGCACGGAAGATAATTTAGTTTGCGATTGTCACGAGGTAGAGCAAGTTGCCCTACGGAGCCCAAGTCATGGCATCTGGGAGACAGCGGATCAGTGAAAGTGCGCGGAAGTGGTGAAGTTGTACTGACAGCCAGCAATGAAGAGACAGGCTGAGACAATCAGAACTGTTTGTTGATTAGTATGAGTGTGCCATTGAGCTCGGGCCCGGTAGATGGCTCACGATCTCCAATGCCCTTGTTGGTCTCCGGGTCCTTTGCCGTCCCAGCGGCTGCGAAAACAAACAGCCAGATGGATTGCCACACACCGCCCTGGGTGGAATCTGTCAGCTTAAGCAGTACATTATCGTTCGGAGTAACGAAAAGCCAACAATGATAAGCGGGACGCGACGTCCGAAGCGCTCGACGATGTAGATGCCACCGAACTAGGCGTGAGGATGTGTTCAGCTCCCCATAGTACGCAGCTGCGAGTAATCTTACAGTGCAGACGACTAAAAGCACAAAGTGAGTGACCGGGCAGGAGTTGTCAACAGGTGAACTCACAGTTGACCGCGCCAAGGATAATCTGCGTCACAAATGAGTCTGAAATGCCGACCGACTTGAAGATTGTTGCTCCCTGTTTCAACATTCAGGACAAGTACACTTTCAGATGGGATGAGGAACAGCTGAACATACGTAGTAGAAAAAGTAGTTGGCCTGAGCAAGACCGGAGCAATTCAGTAGAAAGTCGTAAGCTGGACGATGTATGAGCTCACTCCTGTCAGCTGCTGGAAGCTCTGAAGCACCATCAAGAGGAGAGTTCTGGCCAAAGTGTGTCAGCAAGGGACCGTGGCCGACCAGAAAGAAACTCACCGATAAAGAATCTTGTCCCCGGGCGTAAAGCACTCGAGCCACGTGAATTTGTCCATCTGCTCTTCTTCACGGACCGCCGACTCGATTTCGACCCACGTCTGCCTCACGTAAAGGTCGTTGTCCTCGACGCGCACGCCGCGGATGCGCGCAAGCGACTTCTCGGCGTCCTTCTCGAAACCCTTGGCCATAAGCCAACGAGGAGACTCGGGCGCAAAGTAGATACCGATGCCGAGGATCAGCGCCCACAACATGTTGAGGCCGCACACGATGCGCCAGGAGCCCGACGAGTGCTTCCCGTGCAGGCCACGGGTGGCGATCGAGAAGCAGTCTGGGTGTGTGCGTCAGAACCGATCACAGATGAAGCCAATTACATTGAAGCTTACAGGCGAGCAGAATTCCGAATGTGATGAAGAGCTGTGAATGCAGCTGTCAGCGTCTTCCCAAGCCCGCGAGCGCTACCAGCGAACGCACTTGATACGACGCCACCAAGGAGCCTCGGATTTCTTTCGGCGCGGTTTCCGACTGGTAGAGAGGTACCACAGCTGAGAGCGCTCCGATCCCGAAACCCGTCACGATCCTTCCAACCATGAGCTAGATACAAGAGAGCGGAATGAGCTCGGGCGCAGGCAGCGACACTCGATCCAACGCACCTGCTCCCAGCTATGGATGGATGCAATCTGTATGACGGTACCCAGGCAGATAACGATACAGTCTAGACTCAAGGTTCAGAGTTGAGATCCTGGCATAAGAGCGGAACTCTCACTAATGGTGATGGCGCGCCGACGACCGAGTCGGTCCGCGATGCTGTGATGAGGTCAGCTTCCAGCCCTCGACACCGTCCCTTCCGTTCCGGCAGACTCACGAAGCGCCCGCGAGAGCGCCCACCATGGTTCCAATGGAGAGCATTGAGACGATCAGGCCGGTCCGGACGTTCGTGAAGTAGCATGTCGAGGCGTCTGACTCCTCCGTGCAGTAGCCGAATCGCTTGAGGAAATCCTGCAGGCGTACCAGACTCGTCAGCATCCGGTTACACCCGAGATCCTGAATCCACGCACATCCATGACAAGGAAGTCAGAGATTTGTCCCGTGTCGTATCCTGTTCGGCCGCCGTCAGCTCCCGTCGTTCGTCGCAAGCATGGACGCCGCGCACCAAAGATGAATCTGCGCGGCGAATGAAAATGTCAGCAACCGCGCGCTATCTCGGCTTCGATCCAACGTACCCGCCGACGGATGCAAAGAGCGCGAGCAGAATAGCAACAGCGCCGACGGGGGCGCCATTCACGGTAAAAGACTTCAGCGATCGGTTGGGAGGATCCGGGGGAGGTCGAGTGGGGAGAAAGAGGCAGAGCGGAGCACCCGAGATGGTTTTGAAGGCCCCGAGCCCGAACGAGGTGGAACAATCCGGAGGCCGAGTCCGCAGACGAGGAGAGGAAGGGGTCGGGTCACCGGGCGGTCGCGTTGCCGAGCTGCCGCCGAGTCCGCCGACCATCCTCCTGCACTTCACGGTTCACTAAAAACAGGCTAAAACATCAGCCCCGACGACAAGATTACGACAAAACAACGTGCTTGAGCGACTCGACCCGACCCCTGCTCAGGCGTCGCGCTGAAGCTCTGACGTCGACAACGCCTCCAACCGACGCAGCCTCGCTCCCATCGATCCCCTTGCCCCAGACTCGGTCGCCTCCACCTGTCGCCCCACGGCACGGCATGTGATACCGGCTGCGCACCTGGCATCACGCGCTGTCGGCGGCGGTTTCCATGGCGTGCCGTCGGATGCACGGCCGCACGGGCGGAGCTTGCTGAGGCTCGGCATGCTCTGCTCTCGCGTGAGCGACGCAGCCAGCGAGCCGAGCGCGAGGGGTGGTGAGTTGGCTGCTTTGATTGAAGATAGGGTTCCAAGAGCGTTGGTGGGCAATTGGTGCTTTCGATAGGGGGAGCACGTCTCTTTTCGTTGCACTGCCGAGCCTGGCGAGCAGTTCTCCGGCCCGTGCGAGCAAGCTGCGCGCTCCTCGGGGCTCGCTCTTCTTCCTTCATCGTTCGTCTCGAAATTCACTCGACAGAAATCTCGCCCAGTTTCGCAATCCCACCACCATCCCCTACTCTCCACCTCTCTGCCGCAAAGTGTTGGAATCACCCAGAGCGAGCCAAAAGGGTGTGTCTGGCCCTGCGCCCGTCTCCCGGTGTCCGAGGAACCAGACGTTCCTCCAAACCCAACAATTACCAACAGCACTTTGCGGCAGCGCAGACTCGCACGGGCCGCGGCGAATGAAGCGAGCCGCGTGAATGTCGTGTGCATTGAGGGGGCTTCCCATTCCTCTTCTGGGGCAGGAGCTGACCTCGGTCGCCAACGTCTCCTGGAATTCTCTGAGACCTCTTGCCTCCGTCTGCAACATTCGACCCGAGCTTGGTGGACAGCCAAAGGCCATGTCACGAACGAGCTGAATGCGGGCGAAGGGACGAGACTGCAGGACCTGAAGTCAAGCCGGAAGCGCTCTCAACCTCGATACAGAAACGAACAGAAAAGCGGCATTGAATTCAATCCAGTCGTATCCATCAGCGCTTGCTTTGTTCTTCCTTGCTCGGGCGGGAGACTCGCGTTTGGCGCGGAAGCTGTCAGACGCAGCCCCGCGGGACCCGAGCTGTCCCGCTCTACAGAGAAGGAGCCTGTGTGTGTAAGGAACAGAGGATGGAGTTTCTGTTCCTCCGGAGTTGTACGAACCGCAGAAAGGGAAGCGGAAGGCAGCGCAAGGCGGACCCAGGTGATGGGCCGTCACCTTCGCGGTCGGAAGACGTCTAGAACGGAAGCAGAAGCTTCAGGCATGGAGCGTGAAGAATCCACTGCGACTAGTAGTCTGGGATATAACAACAACAGGATGCATAAAATTCCGCTGTAATCCTGCCTCTTGCGGGTGTGGCGTCCTCGCGCACACTCCCAAAATGGCGCCGGCCCCAATCGCCCCCAAATCATCTCTCCCGTCCTTCACTGCTCGCTCCGCCCTTCACGGCCTCTCCGAAGACCCTCCAGCCATCGGCGCGGTAGTGAAGGACGACTTCGAAGGACCGCACGACCTTGATGAGGGCCTCGGCGCGCGCGACCGAGTTGTTCGTTGAAGCGGACGGGGAGCGTACGAGGAGAGAATATTGTCTCTGGGCCAAATTGATGTTTGCCGATCCTGGGGGGTTTATCGGCGCGGATGGGACCGGCGCGGACGGGATGGGTGATGTTGGCAGCGACGACGGCGCTTTGGCAAGGGGCTCGGTGGCGATGATCGAGGATGGGCATGAAATGATGGTGTTTGAAGGTACATCTCCTGAGCCAGTGAGTCCGGGAGTGTCGAATGGCGAAGGTGCGACGAGGCTGGGAGAGGTTGCTGGCGAAGGCGAGAGGACGAGGACGGCGGGCGACGAAGTAGATCGCTGGTGGGATACCGGTCGTGCAGTTGACCGGGTCGACTTTTCCGATGTGTGGATCACCGCTTGTTCCCCTGCTGCTGCCAAGAGAAGGCCAGCCACCGCCACAGACTCGGCCCGTCGACGTTTCGAGGGTGGCGACGGCGCACCGTCGACGGCCAAGTCCGCGTCAATGCTCTCGACCGTCCGTTTCCCACTTGAAGTGCGGGCAAACTCGCCGTGGTCGGCCAGCTCCTCGGCCCGTTGTCCCCACCGCCGGGAAAGCGTGTCGTACATCGAGGCGTAATGCGACGCGGGGACTGTCGGGGTGATGGAGGGGTAGGAGGCGCGGCGGGGCGCCATGGGTGGCTCGAATGGAAGTTCTGGCGAGGCAGGTAGAGAATAGAGAACGGGGAGCCGGATTGGAGGAAGGGTTGGGCCGCGAGTCGTCATGCGGGAGTGCTTCGGCGTGCGCTCGGGGTTCCAGCGGCGGTGGACTGCGACGAGGTCCTCGAGTTGGAGCGAGTGCGAGTACGATGGAGCCCGACGTGTGGCGAAGATGGAGCCCGACGTGTGGCGAAGAGAATGTGAGGTGGATCGGGGGGAAAGTCGAGGCACGGAATGAGGATGAGCAGAACTTGGGGCGAGAAGGCAGACCCATTGAGCATCAGTCCATCCGCGCGCCAATCAAGGATGCAGGGGCATCTGGCCCGTGTCTGGCGTTCATTTCGTCGCACCTGCGACCCCCTAAGGCGCGTCCAGACGTGCGCCGACGGGCGGGGGGAACGGCGTGCGCTTGGTCGAGAACGCAGTCCGACAGTCAAGCGACGATCCTGGCGTCATAGCGCGGGGGCCAGATTCCGATTTGCAGGCAGGAGCGCGCTGGCGATTGGGAGCAGGCCAGGCACTCCGGGCCGAGAGCGCGGCCGAGCCAGACCTTGGCGTGTCGGCGCCCCTACGGAACGCTCCCGGGAGGCTCTTGCCGCGTTGTGCTGGTGTACGGTGGCGTTGCACCTGAATCTGGTTTCGATGGTTCAATCGGCGTGACGGTGGCGGCGTCCGCACCACCGAGCTCGGCGTCCTTCCTCCGACTCAAACAAAAACAGCGAGGCTCCGCCACACTCTGAACGGCACAGATTAGTAAGTAGGCCTGCAGCTCGGGGCCCAGACGAGCGAGCCGTGGCGTACACGGATGGCGTCGATCCTACTTATGGCGACGATCGCGTTGATCCACTCTCGCCGGGCACGCTCGCGCCGCCGTCCTTCTCGTCTGGGCACGCCCAAACCGTTCTCGCCAAGACAGAAGACTCATGGGAAGCGAAGGTTTCCGAGGGTCCGCAATTCGAGAGCGCGGCGCCGCAGGAGACATGTTCAATGCTGAGAGCCAGATTCTAAATGGACGGATGCGGCTGCACAGGCTAGAATCGCGACGACGGCGCTGCAGCCCTGGACCTCGACCTTCCGCCTGCGCCGCGGCCTAGACGTCTCCTCGTTTTCTCATGCTCAGAGTCCACCAAACAGCAGAGTTCCCTTCCTGTATTGATGGTGATTTCAGCATTTGGCAACTCCTCCCCTGCTGAGGTTAGGAGAGCCTGTGCGTGGTGGCCGAGTCATTGCAGACCGACTCACCCCGTTCGAAACATTGATCAGCACGGCGACTCGCTCGGTCCGGCCGCTGAAGACTACAGCCAGAAGTTACGTCCTTTAAGATTGAAGTAATCTCGGACAGTAGCTGTGATTGTGCTGTCCGTGCAAGCGGTCAAAGTCCTTCAACACCGCTCCGAATCCCTCGCCAAACTGCTCAGCCGCCACCTGCCGCCTCGCGTCCGTGAGCCCCATCGAGGCAGTAGGCTCATCAGCATGAAGTAAGGTTTTGTTACCTCCTGATGGGCTCTTCGGGCAGCCACGTCTTGTGCGAGAGCGAGCGAGCCGGTAATGTTTTAATGAAGCCCTGCGGCGAGTGAGTCCGGACGAAGCAAGCTCCTTCCTCGCCCGAAAAGTGCCATACAGCTACAATGTTCTCAAACCTCCAAGAAGCTTGGCTCCGCTTCAGTCATGCCCCGCGTCCCTTCTGCACTCTTTCGACCATCGACACTGCGCAGATCGAGGGACCCACAGCGGGCGTCAAGCAAGCAGTGAATCCCGAGCGCGTGCAGAGAGGTCAATCGAGCAGAATGGGAATACGGGGAATTGTTTAGAATCTTGGGTTATGTGCCAAGGGCTACGGAACTGTAGATGTACGCACGGGTGCTCCAAGGAGGGCTCGCCTTGAACGAGACCGACTCGGCTCCCTGGACTCACGCCGCGCAGCCCCCACCACCCCAGCCAGCTTGCCCACGCAAACAGCTATATCCCAGCCTACAGAACAAGTGCAGCAGCAGTGTCGGGCCTACTTTGATCGTCTCGAATTCAGGCGTGCGTCCGGATGAGCAGAAGAGGGCATAACAAGGTGTCGACGGCGCAGCTCGAGGTGAGCAGTTCAGGCCCGGTAGGTCGGAATCAGGTCGGTCGAGCAGAAAGGTGGGGTTATGTGGGCTCTTGCTCCGACATGAAAGAGTCGGCTCACAGCGGTCGCTCTCGCGTTCGCCAGGGTGCGGCGAATGCGCCAATTCGCTCGGTCCAGGTCCTGAAGTCAGGGCGAGTCCAAGCAGTCATCCAGGTCGAGCTGAGAGGTGTGTTGCGTCGAGAGGAGCGTTCACCCCCGGCGTCTTCCACGCCCGTCCAGTGTCCACAGAAAGCGGACGCTCCGCACGCCCGACGCGTCCGTCGAAATTCGCCCTTGTCGCCGCAACGTGCGCACCGCTCCTGTTGCCGCACCTTTGTCACCGCTGTCCCACTTCCCACTTCGCCTTACCCCCCACCCGTAAAGCAGTCAGAATGGCCTACGTCGCAAAGGGAGACAAGGAGTTCGAGGCCGGAGCCGCGTCCGCGCCCAAGAGCCACAAGATCCGCATCACGCTCACCTCGCGCAACGTCAAGGCGCTCGAGAAGGGTACGTCCACCCATCTTGCTCGGGGTGTGACTGGACTGGATGAGACGGGGGTCGGACGCGCGGGAGAGTGGGACCGGGAGCTGATCAGGCTTTTCGTCTGACACGTGCGGGGAGACGACGCGCGCGGGAAGAGCGGCTTGCGTTCGGCCTAGTAGCGAACAAGTCGCTGCAGAGTCAATGCCTGCTTATCTCGCCCTGCGGCGGCGGACTGGCGGGCGCGGATAGGCGCGAGGGGAGGGCTACGCGCGGATTCGGGCGATTCGAGATGGGCAGGCGGGCTTTGCGAGGCCTACTGCTCGTTCGATGCAGTCTCGCTTGCGCAGGACCACTGGGCAGGAGAGGTCGGTCGAGACGGCGCGAGGAAGGTCGAGGTGACTGCTCCTCCGTGCTACTGCTCTCTCGGAGGGCCGGGGCACGAAGCTGTCGTTCGTTCCATGCGTGTTCTTCAAGCTCGTGGTGATGGATCTGTCGCAGACGCGACTACCAACAGGTGCGCGTCGCTCGCCGCTGAGCTGCCGTACTCGCTCGCGCGGGGCTGCTGCTATGCAGATACGCGAGTGCGGACACCATCTTCGCACTTTCAAGCACCCTCCCTGCGCACCTCGTGGGCTCTCGGCCTCTGATGCGATTGACCAGAGGATCTCTGGGTGGTTGCCGACGGGCGTCCGTCGCTCCGCCGAGCATAGCACCCCCCACCTCCATCCCGATCAAAGCACTGATCCTGCTCCCCCCGTCCACAGTCTGTGCCGACCTCGTCCAGCGCTCGAAGGACAAGGACCTTCGCGTCAAGGGCCCCGTCCGCCTCCCGACCAAGGTCCTCAAGATCACCACCCGCAAGACGCCCTGCGGAGAGGGATCCAAGACCTGGGACCACCTCGAGATGAAGATCCACAAGCGTCTCATCGACCTCACCTCGCCCGCCGAGGTTGTCAAGCAGATCACCAGCATGAGCATCGAGCCTGGAGTCGAGGTCGAGGTTACCAGTCAGTGCTTCGAGTGTGCGAACGCGTGGGTCATGGGAGCTGATGAGCTCTGGTTACAGTCGCCGCGTAATCGCCCTCTCTTCGGAAACGAGGAACCTCTCGGTGGATCGTGCTGGGGGATGGTGGGGAGCACCGTGGGCAACGGCTTGCGATGAAACTTCCGACTTCGAGGCTTCTTATCTCAACTTTCGGTCAGGTCTCTTTGCGGACCACTTGAATCCATCGCCGCTGTCGACGGTGGTGTGGCGCCGTGCGCATGCCTCGCCTTCGCAACGCGCAGTCCAAGTCGATACGGAGTCCATGCGGAGGTGCTCATCTTCCCAAGTCGGCGCCCATTCTTGAAAAGATTTGTATGGTGCCCTAGTCTGCTTGACCAATGTCGACAATCTGCCGAATATTGCATGGGAATGCGAGGGACGGAAGTGGTGGAGAACGAAGGGTCGTAGTACAGGTTGGCATCCGTCCTCAAATAGCGAACAAGATTGCTGCAACAGCAGCAGCTCCAACGCAACCGCTCTTGGCCCCAGTTATGTCGTGCCTGGAGGCTGAGGAAGCGCCCGAAGCTTCTGTGGCGGCGGCACCGGCTCCGTTCGACGACGACGAGACGGCATGCGCGACGGAAGGCGACGCTGTTCCCGGGGCAACGCCGAGATCGGAAGAGCGTCGTGTAGGGAAAGAGTGTCCTAGGTGTGTAGA
>ERZ1463038.86-NODE-86-length-24416-cov-15.146833_pt1 | contig 24416 bp, 38 predicted proteins | sample MGYA00564479_ERZ1463038 | MGnify/ENA primary metagenome ERZ1463038 (study PRJEB39244, sample SAMEA3635134) | Helicobacter pylori | study: EMG produced TPA metagenomics assembly of PRJEB11511 data set (Assembly of a 5300-year-old Helicobacter pylori...
ACGACTGGCCCGCTCACAGCCCAGCCGTTCTCGCAGTCGCCGACTGTGACGCGCGGTCAGAGCTGGGGCGACGAGGGCGGGAGCGGCTCACCATGGGGACGCGCGGCTTCGCTCAGCACCTCGTCCGTCTTATGTGAGTTCTTCTAGTGGTCAATGAAGAGCCAGGAGCGCTGACGTGTGCTTGTTTGGCAGCCGAGGCTTCCGTACCGCCACTGTTCGAGCGCGTGTGGCAGGGCGCACAGTCGGGCGGCTACGTCTCCATCGTTGCGCTCGGGAAGGTGCTCAATGCGGGTGGAGTCAAGGCCAGCGCTGTGGAGAAGGTGAGTCCGCAAGAAGTGGTCGAGCGCGCACTCAGGAGCGCGACCCATGGACCCACTCGTGCTGACCTGGGCTCGCTTCCTGCAGATCATCGGCCTCGTCGTCAAGGATGGCTCACCCACGATCAACCGTGACAGCTTCTTCGTCGCCCTCGCGCTGCTCGCGTTCGCGCAGGCGTTCAGGCCACTCTCGGTCGAGGACGTCCATGCCGCGCGCGACGCGCTGCCGATCCCAACCCTTCCCGCTTCCTTCTCCGCCATCCAAGTCCCATCACTCCCCGCCACGCCTGTCCGTACCCTCAGCGAGGTCTCAATCGACCCCTGGAGCTCGGGCCCGCGCATCAGTAACGGCAACCCTGGCGCCGTCCCGCCGAGCTCGTCGCCGCCCAGCTACGGCACACTGTCCCAGATGCAGTTCTCGATCATCGAGGACGACGAGGTCGCGAACCCGTTTGGCGCGAATCTCCCCGTCGGCGGGCTCGGCTATCTCGACGGCGAGGACTGGGCGCTCGGCCGACAGGACCTCGTCGACGTCGTCCAGCGCGACGAGCTAGGCGGATGGATCTTCCAGCACACGCTGTGGTATGTCCGGTGCGCAAAGACGGCGTCAAATGTCGAGCGGCGGTACAGCGACTTTGTGTGGCTGCTCGAAAGCCTGACTCGGAGATGTGCGTCCCTACTGGCTCGGAATGAAAGTTGGCAGCAGACTAAAGTCCTCTGATCAGATCCCTTCCGCCTGCTTCCCGTTCTTCCGCCAAAACGGCTTCAGATCTCCGGCAAGTACCTCGGCGTCGACGACCTCTTCCTCGAGCGCCGGCGGAGGGGCCTCGAGCGCTTCTTGCGGTTCCTCATCAAGTGCGTCAGACGTTCACGCTGCGGCGTAATGTCAGGCTGACGAGATGATTCCAACCTCAGCCACCCAATCTTCAAAGTCGACGCCCTCGTGCACACCTTCCTAACCGAGCAGTCCGTGAGTTTACCTTGACTTGTCTTGGGCTTGGCATGAGCACCTCGATTAACAGGTATTTTTCGCAGGATCTCTCCCTGTGGCGCAAGCACACACCGTACTCGCTCGACGAGGAGTCGGCCTCGCGCACGCTCTCCGCCGCGGACGAGATGGCGATCCCGTCCGACCTGGACGACAAGCTCGCGCAGCTTCGCTCGCGCATCCTCCCGCTCGTCGAGCACTGGACGCGCATCAGCCAGACGCTCGACCGCATCGTGCACCGGCGCCAGACGCAGGGCGGCGACCTCGTCCGACTCAAGATCGCCCTCGACGCCGCGCTCGAGACGGAGCGCAGCGGGTGGCGACCGGTTGAGGTCCAGACTGTTGAGCACAGCGAAGAAGCGTTTGCAGAAGGAGTCGGGCGCGCGGGCGAGATCGCCGAGGTCAGCGCGCTGAGGGGTCTCGAGACGACGATGGAGGAGGTCCGCAGGGTGAGCCCCGCCTATTGAATGCAGTCGGGCGATAGCTTACACTTCTTGACCTGCAGCATCGAGAGCTCTACGTGCAGTGTCGCGACCTGTTTGGACGGCAACATCACCTGAGCCCGGACGCTGTCGACCGCCTCAAGAAACGCGCGGACGCCAACATGCGCAAGGTGCGCCCGTCTACCTTGATCAAAGCACACGAACTGACTTGAATTACAGCTGGACATCCTCCGAGAAGCTCCCGAGCCCCGCAAGCCAACGCACAAGGAGGACCTCGACAAGCTCGCGTCGGCAATTGAGGCCGACCAACGCCACATCGGTTCGCCCGCCCACCTGCCTGGCCCGGTTGCTTGAACTGACTCAGACTTGCCGTGATAGACCTCCTGCTCCGCCGCCGCGTCTTCATCCGTCACTGCATGCTCTCCGAGGTCCTGTACCTCTTCCGCTCGACGAGCCTGCTCACGACAGCGTTCCGCGCGTACGTCGCGGACGAGGTCGCGCACGACGAGCGCCTCAAGGCCAACTGGGAGCTCCTTGGCCTCTCTCTCGGCGCCTGATACCTCATTCGTTCCCTCTCGCACCCCGCACGACCACTCTTCCTTCCATGTTGTGTTGCCCCCTGGAGTCACTCCGCCGCACGAGATCCCCTTTGAGCCCGGTACTGGCTCATGAACCCTACCCGCAATGATACCTTCTGCGCGTCTCCTGGAAACGCAGGCCGGAGAGCGGCAGACCTTTATCGAGTGTGCTCCATGCCCGCCTTCTCACTGATAGGGCATCTGCGCAAGGTCGAGCCAAACATGTGATGCATCGTAATGCGGTGCGATAAACAACTAATGCGGTGCGATATATAACTAATACACTTCTGAGTTCCGCCTGCTGTGCCCGACCTCGCCGAGCGCGCTCGAAACGCAAGCCGACCAAGCCGCAAAGTCGACAGGAGTGCCGGAGTGGGTGTCGCCGACAGCGCTTCCACGGCCTCGCGGTCCCGCCAGAGCTCGTCGACGTATTCGGACATACCGGCGGACGACAGAAGGCGGCCGAGGCAGGCGTGAAGGTGCAGGAGGTGTGGGTTGGGCAGGTCATGCTGAGGGTATCTGCGTCCGACCTTGGTGGCGGCGTAATAGTTGATGAATTGACGCGTTCGGGCCAGCCCTCCGCTTCGCGGTGTCGCGATTCGAGCGTGCAGGAGAAGGACTCGGGCAGGTTCTGCAACAGAAGAGGTGTGAGAATGTCACCTAACCGACATATTTACACTGGTGAACGCACGGAGCGCGTGTAGGCTGCCTCGTCCGGCTCGAGCCACATCTCGAGCTTGTCGAAACGCGAGTTAGGCCCGACGGCGAGGAGGATGGCGTTGGAAGTTTCTTGAATGTCTGACTGAAAGAAGGAGAGGTTAACCCGGGGCCCGATGAATTGCTGCAGTAGCTCCCACGTCTATGCCAAACGTAAGCGCGGGCGTGCGGGCACGATCGGAGAGGACGTACTGCTAGCCTCTTTCCTTGCAGCGCCCACCGTAGGATGTGTGCTGCAACAAGTGGATCGTAGGCAGTCTTCAAAGTATCCTCGAGGTTCTGCTCGTTCGTGCGGGTGTCGAGGGCAGATGCGCTGCCGCTTCCGGGAGGCGCGAACCTGAGCGCCGCGTGCTGTGCTCTTATGTAGAGCGGGAGTCCGCCGGCGAAATCCTCCCACTGGTCGACAAACTTCTTTGTAACAACGCATTGCCCGCAGGTGACCTTGAGTAGCTGTGCAAGGGAGTTAGGTCAGCTTGCGATCCCACTCAAGCACCGCCGGGGCCGGGCGTACTCGTTCGCGAAGAGTTCCCTGAGAAGCCCCACGCCCATTTTTTCCCGAGTTCGCAGACACGTTGGACCCCGGGAGCGTCAAGCCTCGCCCGGCCTCGGCCTCGTCGTCCTCGCTCCCGCTGCTGCCCCCATCGTCGACACCGCCGCCGGCGACCGCGCCTGGTGCGGCGCCTTGGTCCACGATGACGCCCGCCTGCGAGCTCGACGACGAATGGCTGTCGTGCGAACTGGGCGTTGGCGTGGGGGTACACTTTGTGACTGCGACAAGGCAAATCGGTCAGCAGTCACGCCTGTTTTCCCCCCTGCTATAGCAGCTTACTCGTGACAACGACCTCGTTGAAGAAGAGAAGACCAAACTCTTCCGCAACGTCCACATCGTCCATGGCCAGCTCCGCGAGCGTCTCCGCGCCTGTCGCTGAGGCGTACAAAACGTACATCTGAGCGGTCACAATTCCCACGTCCTCGCGTCTGTTGCCGCGCTTGAATTGCTCGGGGGAGAGCTCTTCTTGATGCGGGCGCGAAGTCGTGTGCGCTTGCGGTTGGCGAGCACGTCCGAGAAGAGGGCGTGCGCCTGCTTCACTGCCTACGAGCCGGCGGCGAGGCGATCCGCATCCACGCCCACCTTGGCGTCGAGTCGAATATCAACCGCTCTGCGTCCGTGGCCATGCGTTGTGACGGAGTCGAGGAACCCCGTCAACGCTTGAGCTCGGCCCGCGCCGGCCCCGAGCCGGCTCGGGACTGTGGCTCGGGACTGTGTTGGGCGCCAACAACTGCAGCATAGGCATGGAAGGGCATTGGTGGACAACTGGATGAGGAATGTGAGCGTAAGTATACTCAGCACTCGAAGTTCGAGAGTTTGGTGAAGGGACACCGGCCATATTGATCCTCCTTGACGCAGCTCTTAGCAAAAACAGCTTCTACCCAGGAGCCCAAGGTCAATAAACCTTGTCGTGAAGAGTACTATATTCCTGATTAATAGAATGAAGATCCGGAAGCACTCGATCCGCCAGCGTGACTCTCAGCGCTCCCCGGCTGCATCCTGGTGGCCTGGTCAACTGTTGGCTCGTTGGCCGTTCCGGGAATAGTTGGTGGCGATGCGCTATTTGACAGCAGCGCTCCTGATATGAGATTAAGTGAGTGGTCAAGAGTGGTAATGAAGTTCAAGTCAAGATTGGTCAAGATGCGCTCCCCGGCACTGCGCCACGGTCTCGGGCCTTGTTCCCTCGGGCTCTCTGCTTCCGCGACATCCGCCACAACACGATGGATGAGCAGCCCTCGCCCGGGTCGTCGACGGAGGACAAGGTCGTGAAGAAGCGAGGAGCTCCCGACTTCAAGAAGTCGATCAAACGAGGCTCTGCCTGCCTCGCCTGTCGGTCCAAGTACGACGCGGCCGTCGGGATCGACTGGGACCTCAGGCGCTGACTTCCCTGAGCGTTGCAGAAAGCTCAAATGCGACGGGGAGCGCCCGGTGTGTGGGAAATGCGCAAAGTCGAGGCTGGGCCTCGGGGGCACGAGGTGCGTTGAGCGGGGATCACGTTGACACGGCGCGCCGCTAACTGCCGATGGCGGAGCTGCAGTGCGATCGCGCTCGAGGCGTTTCCGTGCGAGTTTGAGGACCTGCCAGACGGAGCCAAACGGCGGAGGGTCTCGAGCAAGCAGGTTGAGGCGCTGGAGCAGAAGCTCGGTATGCGTCCTGCCCTTCGGCCTTCGAGCATCTTGCTGACGCAGGGCGTCCAATCCAGCACGTCTGCAGCAGCAGGCCGATTCGATCCTATCATCCGCAACCCCGAGCTTCGCCTCCCCTCCGCTCGTGCCCGAATTCCTCGAGCACCCTTACGCCGGCGACGGCTTTGGATTTGGCGGCACGCTCGCCCACATTCTCGGCCAGAACGTCGAGATCCCAAGCCCAGCATCGAGCTCCTCGACTGCACGCTACATTCCCGACGCCTTCTCGTTCCCCGCGACGCTCACCCGCGCGACAGTCACTCCGGCGACGTCGGCGGCTTCGTCCCCCCCATCGTCGTCCATCCTACCCTCGTCCTATCCACTCAACCTGCCCTCGATACCAGTCATGATCCGAATCGTCGATACTTTCATTCACTCGATCCACCCGGGCGCGTCCCTCTTCCAGCCCGCCTTCACCAGACGCCTCGCACTCGCACCCTCGCACCACAACTTCCCGAGTGCGGCACTCCTGTACGCGATCGCAGGGCTCGCGACAGAACTTTTTGGCACTGCAGTTCTTGAGGAGGAAAGCGCGGCGGAGCTCGCGTGCGGAGGTCGGGAGACGGGGCTTCGTTGGGACGGGAGCGACAGCCCGGCGCAGTGGTACATCGACAGGGCACGGGTGCGGCTCCCCCAATTACTTGAACCGTGGATAAGCATACTGACTACGAGGCTATCCCGTAGGCCGAGGTCCGAGAAGCGGTAGGGAAATCGGTGAGGCTGTACGAGGCGGGCCAGGCGCTCAACCTGATCACCCACTACACCCATCGGATCTGCCAGTCCGTCCATACCCTCAGTTCGTGTCTCGAACAGATACTGAGTCTGAGTGTAACTCGCAGCTTCAGCGACATCTGGACGCTGAGTGGGGAAACGGTCCGGCTCGCCGTCGCTCTCGGCCTCAACCATCTCACCAAGCCGAGCGTCTGCCTCGCGCCCCCAGTCGACGCGGCCGAGGAGCAGGATCGCCGAAACAATTTTTGGTGGTCGGCCACGGGCAACAGCTTCGCGTCTGCGAACACGGGCTGGGCGACGTCCCTTCAGCCAGGTGAGCAGCTTTCGGTCGTCGCCAGCGTAGCCGCCGCTGATCGTCTAACGGGTCTCAGAGGACATTACTACACTCCTTCCGTCACTCACATATCCTACTCTGGTGCGTATCCAGCTCATTTATCCGTGAGACTGCATCCTGACTTCATCGAGAAGCCGAAGGATCGCGAGCGCGAATGGCGTGCGCTCTCGCACTGGAGCCCAGAGTTCTACCACTTCCACCCGCCCCAGCACGTCGGTGGGACGCAGCTTCTCTTTAAGGTAATGCTGCTTCTGGGGCGCTCGGTCATGCAGCCTGCTCGTACGTCTATCGTCCTGGCTCCGTGGCCAGAAGCTGACCCTCGCGAAGGCTGTCCGACGTTTGGTCACCCGGTCTCGGCCCCAAAGCACGAAGTCACACCACAAGACGTCAGAAACGAGTGAGTTTTCGTCTTAGATCCTCCTACTGCCCTCCTGACAACCGACTGGCAGTCCCGACTTCATCGCCCTGTCGAACGACATCGACTCGTTCATCCTCTCCACCTCGTCCTTCCCCGCCGAAGAGCCGAGCTCGCCCTACATCTCTCTCATACAAGCCGTCCCGCACGTTTGTCGGATCATGCTCCACGAGCAGCTCGTGACGAGCGATATGAATGATTGGTCTTTGCTGATCAGCCTCGACGCTGCTCGGCGCGTCTTTGCGACGGTCAAGGGCGCCGGCGAGATTGGCGCGAGCTCGTTCGAAATGCTCCCGTGGATTGACTTGGTGCGGCAGACCTCCTACCGCTGGTGATTCGTTGTCACTGACGAAACCTGGACAGTGCTGGAGCGTTGCTGCTCGCACTTTCGTGCGCTCGCTCGCAGTCAAGGAGGCGTGGGGCGACCCGTACGGCGCACCCGAGTTGCGAGACCACGTCTACACGATCATCAACTGCGTAGACTCATATCACACGCTTCACACTGGTATGTCCACGAATCCCTTGATTTGCGCCCTCGCTGACCTGTTCCCGCGCAGACAACATCGTCGCCGTCCTACGAAGACTCGTCGAGAACCCTTCTGTACGCCCGCAGCTTTGGATCCGAGACCCAGACTTATCGAATATGATCCAACAGGCCTGTCTCCCGCAACGTTCGTCGTCTGCGCCGAGCCGCGACACGAGATTTCAGGACGAGGCGGAGTCGCTCTCGGCGACGGCGGCGTCCATGGCGCTGTTGCTGGCGGAACAGCAAGCAACGATCGGACGCCTGAGTCAGCTGGACTGAGGGTCATGTAGTGACTGTATGCTCGCGTTGTTGTAAAATTCCCCGCGGCCCTGGTGTCGGTGCACGCAAGGCGCGGGATTCTGATTCGCAGGCTCCGGCTCCGCGTGCCCAGCGCACGAGGATATCATTTTGAGCACGAGGGAATAGTCGATGTCGGTCTCCAGTCGCTCACATTCCTTGCGCTGTACAGAGCTGGTCAAGCACGGTACTAGACGGACGGACGGGAGCTGAGGGGGTTCTACATGGCAGTCCAAATTCCAGCTCCGTAGGCGTGCAAATCTTCTCGCTCTTCTGCTTCTTTCCTTTCATACGGCACTACTACGGCACACAACCTCGCACATGTCCACCATCACGGTCCCCAGCACAACTATTTGTCGGCCTCATCATTGGTCTTCGGGATCCTCGCTCTTACTTGCACACCACATGGACAACAGCAGAAGGGTGACGGTGGCAGTACGGAGGCCGGGCACAGAGCTCTAATTTTAATGAGCGTGAGCCTCGTACGGCGGGAGGGTCGAAGGACTTCGTTAGGCCTCGAGCGAGAATCGTTGCGGCTCAACCAAGTGCGCAAGCTGGCAGGGCTCACCACAGTCAATACATTATCATGATAAAAGTTTCTTCATTCTTGAGGTGTCGTAAATGCCAGCTCCCCCTTGCGTCCGCCAAGCAGTGATGCATCTGGTAGGCGGCTGGCGCATATGAGAAGGTCCTCTGATTGACCAGCGCGCCTTCGCAGCGTATTGACCACACGAAGAAGTCGCAGGAGATCCAAATCCATGCTCAGCATTCACATTAGATTGATACAACACGAGGACGGGAGACGGAAGCACGAGGCACGAGCGGTTTCCAAGACTCTCGATCTCCAAATCTGCCCCCATAACGCACCCAGCTCTTCCTTCTCTGCTCTCTGTTTTTTTCAGCCCCACGAGCTTCTCAACATCAATCCTGTCCAACACCACTCATCCCAGCTCCGTCGGTCCATGCATCTGGTTCGCCGGGCCCGGCTTCGTCAACGTCGGTAGCTGGTGACCACCCCGCACGTACCGTGGAGCATCTACACCCTCAACATCACGGCGCTCGTCGAGAACCCCGCGGACCCGATCGCCGCGACGACGCAGCGCGCGGCTCTACAGTCCAAGGCAGACGCACAACCGGGTGGACGCATCCCTCGACCAAAGCGGTCGGTACCGCGTGAGAGAGAAGATGGCCTTCCTTGTCGTGGACTCGAATGGTGAGATGGCGATGCCGAGGGTCGCTCGTCCAGGCGATGAACGGAGTTTGTGGGGAGACTTCACTGTCCATAGTTGCAAGCCCAGACGGACCAAGAGAGACGGAAGCCAAGTGATAGCGAATGTGGGGGTGGTGAGGAGACAAGGGACACGGGAGGGGGGCACTAGGAGACGGGAAACGGAAAAGCTGGCTGGTCAACAAGGATCTCTTACGCCGGCGCTCGTCGTCACACAGTGACGGGCGAGACGACGGCTGGATCACACGCGGTCCGACTCCCCTCGCAGCTCGGGTAAACCGAGCGATGCGACGAAGACGGACGGCGCCCCTGGGGTGACTAGACTGCCTGTGCCTACATCTCTGGAACGGAGAGAAGGCGAAAGGGGGGGCGGCAGTAGGTCGAGGTGTTCGATCCCCGGTGAGGGGAGAACGGGCGGGGTGGGGGTGTTGGGTAGCCGACCCTAGACTCGAAAGTACGTGCGTCGGGTGGACGACACGACTCGGGGGATGGCTGAGGGGGGAAGGGGGAGGGTGCGTTGGGCGGTTCGGCGACGGGGCGAAGGGGGGACAGGGAACGTCGGCAAGGGGGAGTGGGCGAACGCGGGGAGAGTCGAGCTAGGGTGGGCTGGTGCAGTGCGGGGGGGTTGGGGGTTGGGGTCGATCAGGCGCGGTCGACTGTTTGACGGGCGGGTCAGTATTAGGCGGGGCGGGCAAGGGCAACGAAGACGCACGAGAATCGAACGCCGGTTAAAGTGGGCGACGGCAGAGACTAGCCATCGAGCGAAGCGGGCTCGGGCGAGTGCTCCTCGCCGTCGTCCTCGCCATCGTCGTCGTCAATGTGCGCGTCGTGCACGGCGGCACAGTGGCGCGCGCGGTCGTGCCGGCGCGAGAACTTCTTCGTGCAGTGCGGGCAGTCGACTGAGAACGGCGAGAGGGGTCAGCGACAGGAGCAGGCGCGCGAGCGGAAAGGGGGGGCAACTGACAGTCGCGGATGCCGAGGTGGCTCTTGAGGTGCGATTGCATGTTGAAGTTGCGCGCGAAGCCGCGGCCGCACTCGGGGTGAGGACAGATCTGTTCGGGCAGCCCGCCCGTCAGCGCCCCTCGCTCGAATGAACACTCGACGCGACGGCAAGGAATCGCTCACGAAGCGCTTCGTCTGGTTCTTGCCAGCGGTCATCTTGCGCCCCTTCTTCTGTCCGGGCTTCATCTCGTCGCTCTCGCTCCAGCTGCCGGCGCTGCCGACGCTCGCGGCGGCCGAGTGTCCGCGAACGAGGCCCGCGGGCGCGAGGATGACCGGCACGGCGTTCGCGGACGAGTTGGGGACAAAGTAGTACGTGCCCTGCGGCGTCTCGAACGACGGGGCCGGGTACGAGTACGCGATCGCTTGCGATGGCTGCTGGACCATCTGCTGCTGCTGCTGGACGGGCGCGACCATCTGCTGCTGCTGCACGGCGGGCGCGTACTGGGGCGCGGCCGAGTAGAACTGCTGCTGGGGCGCGGGCGGGGCCGTGTAGTGCTGGTGGACCGGCGGCGGCGGCGGCGAGTGGCCGAGCTGGGGGACCTGGTGGTACATCATCGGGATCGAGAGCGCAGAGTAGTGCTGGTGCTGCTGGACGGGCGGCGGCTGCTGGTGCGCGACGGGCGCCTGCGACGCGATGTACGGCGACTGGGCCTGCGCGGCGTAGATCTCGGCGGTCGAGTACTGGACCGGGTACGACTGTGCGAGCGAGAAGGGGAAGACGATGCGTGAGTACGTTTGGTCCTGATGCGGAGGGGACTTCGAAACGCGAACCTCGTTGCGGCCGAGGGAGATTTGCTCGTGCTGCGGAATTTCCGAGAGGCACGCGGGTGGGTGCGAGTACGACGGCTTGGGCTGGGCGGCGGTGGCGAGGTAGTAGCCCTGGTTCGCGGCGTACTGCTGCTGGGTGTGGCCTCCGTGGAGGGGGAGCGTCGAGTGGGACAGGATGGGGGACGCGCCGGGCGTGCCGAGGTACGACGTGGCGGGGCTGCTCTCGCGGTCGGACGAGTACGACGGGGGCGTGGACGGGTCCGACTGGGCGGGGGACAGCGCGGACGGGAACAGCTGGAAGTCGAACGGCGACGAGGTCGGGAACGACGAGTTGGCGCCGAAGAAGGCCGTTGGCGAGGGCAGGAGCGACGAGGGGCTGAGCGCGGAGAGGTCAATGGCTTGGAGTCGGAGCGTCTGCGAGGACATTGAATGCGGACGCGGGGGCAGGTGTGGGCGCGAGAACGAACGGCGGATGAGGGGACACCGAGAATGCGACGCTGGCGGGAAAGGGAACAAGAGGGCCGAAGGGCGCGCGAGCTCAGGGCGAGCCGCCGCCGCCGGCCGGATCATTCTTCCGCGGATCCGAGCCGACCCTCGTCATCCCCTCGTTGTTGTGTTTTTTCTTACACTCTCTCGTCCAGCGGGCTGGTTCGTCCCCTGCATTTCTCTACAGGCTCACAGCACTCCCCAAAAGCCGTCACAAACATCCCTCAACGTCTCCCGCGCGCCTAAACAATGGAAGGAGCAGGTCGGGCCGGACGCCGATGACGTCGCACAGACCGCGCTTCGACCGGCCTAACGACGGCTCCTCTCCGCCTGGTCGACACCCTTGCACCAAGGACCTCGTAACCAGGTTTTTCTTTATTCTTTTCAGCGTACAAAGACCGACGAGCGCGCCAGACGAACAGACGCGCGTGAGAATTGAGGGTGGGGGCGGGAAGATACTGCGGCCCGCGGATCTGGTGATTGCACTCCAGGTCCACGGTGACGCCAGAATACAAATAGGACTGTTGCTGGCTGCTGAACGGAAACGTTGGCTCGGGCTGGATGATCGGTTGACGCGTCCTCACGCCTTGCCGCTGTGCGTGTGGCGCACAAAAAACACCGAGGGATGAGCGCGTGCGAGGCCGCCAGAACCGTGTCGTGAGGGCCCGGCGTCCAGGACGTCCAGGAGCCAGGTGACCTACAGGAGCTCACAGGAGCGTGCTCGGCACGGCCTAAGCACCCTCCTCAACAGCGTACGTCCGGGAGCCCGCCTGAGACTTTTCTCGCAGACGAGCTGGCAAGGATGCCTACGGTTTCTGTTGAACGCTGAGATCGCTTTCAGCCTTTTGGTGTTGATGTGTACAGAGCTCAAGGGGCGTTCCCGCGGGTTGGACGTTCGAGCGCGAGAACTCGGCCGCGCCGCGAAGAAGTTCGGCGCCTCGACACTGCGACAAGGTTCTGGTTTTTTTATCTTCGCAGAAGGGAACGTGTGCGGAGCGTGAAGGAGGGAGCCGATCGATGGACGGCGTTCTGGAGAGGGGAGGCATGTGGGAGCCGGTACGCCGGGAGGGGTCCCGCCTGAGCGGCGGCACCTGGTTCTGCAGTCGGGGAAATGAGTTCTGTGGGATCAAAACAATGCTCTGGCACGAACTTGCGTCGAAATTCGCTTCCTGCAGGTTTGCACTTCATCGCGCAACGCTTCGCAACAGCTCGGCGGCTCCGCGGGGCTGGCGTCGACGTCTCCGCACTTCGAAGGGATTCAGTCGGGCGCGCACCAACGCCAGATCTAGCTGAAGATGCAGACACCGTTCAATTTCACCTACCGAAAGCTGGGGGAGAGCGACGTGAGGAGGGAAGCTAAAAACGCCGCCGTCGTCGACCTGGCGAGGACTGACACCCTCGCTTATGTCGCTTCGTCCGTGCCCGCGATTTGGCTCGCCGAACAGGTCGGGTCAGCTTGAACGTCAGCTCTCATCTCCGACGCTTGTACTTGAGCCGATTTGGTTCTTGGCCTCACTCTCAGCAACACACCTTCGCCCTCCGAGCCCGCCATGCCCAAGCCCATCGCGGCCGTCGTCGCCTCCACTGGGACCTCTGGTTCGTTCTCACCCTCGTGTTCATCTCCCAGAACTCCAGCTGACCCAATCTTTAGGTTTCTCCGTCGTCCAGGCGCTCGTCCAGAAGGGCTACCACGTCCGCGCCCTCACGCGCAGCCCCGACAGCGCCAAGACGCTGGCCAAGTTCGCGCCTCTCGGACCGAGCGTCGAGCCATTCCATTTCGAGGTTGGAGATGTGGCGAGTATTGAGCGCGCGTTCGAAGGCGCCGAGGTTGTCTTTGCGGTCTCGATCCCCGAGGACGACAAGCTCGAGGCGGCGCCGGGAAGCCCTGAGAGCGAGTATGTGGGACCGAATGAGACGGAACAAGGAATTACCTTCGCGGAGGCGGCGAAAAAGGCGGGCGTGAAGCGCTACGTTTGGTGGGTCGGGCCTGGGTGTCGTGGTGCGAAGCTCGACTGATTGAGGTGGCGCGCGCAGGTCGACCCTTGAAGACCCTGTCGCCCCATACCGAGAGAAGTATGGAGTGATCAGAACCTTCTCGGAGAAGGCGGCGGTCAACCAGCGGGTGATTGACCTCGACTTGCCGGCAATCATGATCCGGCAAGGGGTGCGCGATCACTTCTAACGGCATTCCAGCGCGCTGTTGCTGATGCAACCGAGTCTCAGTGGTTCAGTGACAACATTAGCAACTTTGACTGGGCAACCGTTAAGGAAGATGGGTCGATCTCGCTCGTTTTCCCGCACATGCAGGCGCGTGGCGACACTCGTGCGGCGATGCTCACCCCGAATAGCAGGTCGCGGATACTGACACTAGGTCATTTCCAAAGTTCCTCTCATCTCCGTTGCGAACGACACAGGAAGGGCTGTTTGCGTTTTGCTGGACCACTTCGACTCGCACGGACTCAAGCACAAGGCCTTCAACCTCGCCCACGGGCTCTACTCGGGCGAGTTCGTAGCCGAGACGATCCACCGTCTTTCAGGAAGGGGTGTCAGCATTGACTCTCCAGAAATCATGGGAGAGAGGGGCTCAGACTACGACAAGGTGCGTCGCACCAACGCTCGTCGTGACTCCCGTTGACCCTCACCGCCTCAGTTGATGAGGTTCATCTGCGACCCCGCAACCATCTACTTCCCCAGCGGTCCAGTGCCCGATACCACACTTCTGGTCGGTTGTAGTTGTGCTTGAGTGCTCGACACCTTCTAACGATTGCTTCGCAGTCCCTCGGTTTCGAATTCCAGGACTTCGCAGGCTTCGTAAGGGAGACGCTGTTGCCGAAGCTTGGTATTCAGCCAGTTGCGTAATAGTCTGCAAGTGCAAAAAACAAATGGTTGACGTCTGCGGAAGGCGGAGGCAGGCGGTGGGTCCAGTGGGTCTACAGCCAACCCAAGCCCAACCTGCAGAGAGGGCGAGAGGAAGAGAAGACCTGGCCCACTCTCCCGCCACTGCGATTCACTCGAATGCATAAATCAGTGGCATCTCGACGAGACTTCAGCATGTCATTCGGGACGCTGACCGAACAAGTCAGCAAGTGACTCAGGAGCCAGCTCGAGCGAAAGCGCTCCCCAGCTTGTCGGCGTCAGTTTGAGTATCTGGAAACATTACATCGTGACATGGGATCGGATCTCTCAGTCAGAAAGCCGCCCGGGTCCAGCAGAAAGCGGCCGGCGGAGCCTTGAGGGGGGCCGGCGCGGCCATTGGCCAGGCCACCCGTAACTCAAAGAACTCCAAGATAGTCGGATTTTCAGATGACCAGGCGGTTTCGATGCGGGTGGTCAGTTACATCCTAGGCCCGCATGCGAACCTCTGATCGGTTCCCCGCCGCGCCCTTTTGCAGAATGGCTCAACATTTGGACGGCGCGTTAGGGGGGGATAGGTGTTTGTCACGACCAGTGGATGTGGTGAAGAGTGTTACTGATCATTCTTCTCAGTCGGTACAGAGCTGTGACGTTGGTGGGAACGGGAAGAGTGCTGGGGCTCCGAGACTGCGGGAGCGAGCCCCTCTTCGCTAGCCAGCGGCGACAACCTCTCGTGTTCTCCCTCTCACACTCGTTTCGACACGAAGAATTTCCACCTCTTCGCTCACCGAATCCAATCTCCTGCACCTGCGCCCCGACAGAGTCGTTCACGTACCGCTCGCGGCCGCTCCATCCGAGTCACGGTTCTGGCGCACGTATACGGCCTGGCCGTTCGCTCACCGTGAGTAACACTCGTCACTCTCATGCCATAGAGTTTTCGGCATGCCTTCATCTGGGCGAGGGAGGCGCAACGAGACGCAGGATGCTGACGCCACCGGACGGTCCTGGTTCCACAGCTCTCCTCCGCGATCTACCCCCGTCGCTGGGCTCATAGTCACTCGGAACCACGCATCTTCTCACAAATCAAGCAGATTCTGAACTGGAGCGAGCGCGATGAGCGAGCCCTACGTCGGCGAACCGAAACTGGTTTTGACCCTGGACTTGGGGACGACCAGCAATGCGTACTCTATGACTCCACCTGCGTTGCTGAGACTGATTCATTCTGGCCGTTCAGCTGCCGTATCGATCGTGCATCTGCAGCCAGGCATGCCGCCCACGGTGGGTCCTTCTCACCAGCTTCTTTGGTCCGCGAGCCGTGTCGAAGGCCTGCTGATTCGCAATCCTCATCAATTACAGGTTCGCTCAGTATCACGCTGGCCTGGAGACAGCATCTCGTCCAAAGTCCCGTCTTTAAACCTCTGTGAGTCGCCAGGCCTCGCGTCGCTGCCTCGCTCAGTCTGCGGAGGCCACGGCCCGGGAATGATGCCTCACTCGGAGCACCAGCTTACCCGTCGTTTGGATTTTGAAAGACAACTCTGCGCAAGTCGCCTGCGCGTTCGGCTCCGAAGCACTCGACGAAGCGATCCTCGCGACGGCCGCGGAGGAGGGCTGGTCCGAAGCGAAGTGGTGGAAGCTGCACCTGCACCCCGCGTCGCTCGCCGCAACTAGAGGAGACGCACCGCCACCGTAAAAGCTCGTGGGAGAACAAGAGCTCGAAAGCCAAGGCGTGTTCGAGGTCCCGGAGCTACCCGAAGGCGTGAGCGTGCGCGAGATCTACAGGGACTTTTTCAAGTGGCTGTGGGAGGCGACGAAGACCTGGTTCGAGGACACCAGCGCCGATGGAGATGGTGGGCTTGATTTCGCTCTTCATCGGGACCGAAGCTCATGGGACCCTCTGCAGTCGTCTGGCGCAGGCTCAGCGGGTGCGTCCGCTCGCCCATTCCTACCCGAAGTCGCTAACGTGGGCCTACCCGAGCAGAGCCATGAGTGCGTGACTAAAACTAAGTTCACATAAAATTCAGGTTCATGTGATCTTCCTGCACAGCCTACGTCGTCGCGACCCCCAACGGATGGGGACTCGCCCAGCAAGCGGTCCTCAAGCAGTCCATGGAGGACGCCGGGCTCCTCGTCGAAGGCGCCGCTTCCACGCAGGATCGTCTTGTGTTCCTCACGGAAGCCGAGGCCTCCGTGCACTTCGGTCTTCACTATGCGCCGAGCTCGAGCAACGGGTGGCTGGCGGCCGGCGCACAGTTCGCCGTTTGCGACGCTGGAGAATCGACGGTCGACTCGTGTGTCTGTGAGTCTTTGTATCCCAGCAGTGATGATTCTGGCTGACTCCGTTTCCTACCATCCAGACGAGGTCGAGTCGATGAGTCCGAAGCTGCTTCTCCGCGAAGTTAAGACCTCCGACTGCGTTCGTCCGCAGTCCACTCAGCACAGCCATGAAGGATAAATACTGAGTTCTTACTTGACTACAGGTCCAAGCTGGCGCAATCTACCCCACACGCTTTGCCCGCACCATAATCGAGGCGAAGCTCGCCGACAGCAAGTACGGCGCCCGGGAGTACATTGAGAACATCGTGGACCAGTTCGATCGCAAGACCAAGCACAAGTTCTCGCTCCCGGACGAGTCACAGGTCAACAAGTTTGCTTACGACAAGGTGCGCTTCACTTCGCTGCCGACACTGTTCGGTATTGATCCTAAACCGTCGGCCTAGGACAACGACAGGGACTTTGGGATCGCGAGGGGCCGCTTGACACTGTCTGGGTACGCATCCATATCTGGACATTGTGGATTGAGCGCTGATACGTCCGCTCGCTCGCAGAGACGAAGTCGCGAGGGCGTTCGAGCCGTGTGTCGCGCAGATCGTCGCAAGCCTCGACAACCAGATCGAGGGCACTCGTGTCAAGGTGATTTGAGCTATTTCACAGCTCTCATAAATACAGCTCACCTTCTCCTGCTCCAGAACATCCTCCTCGTCGGCGTGCGTCGCCGCGACCTTTCGTGCCGTGTCCTGCCCAACCTGACACGCCGCTCGTCACAGGGCTTTGGCGAGTCGCCATACCTCCATCGCACACTTGCAGATCGCTACGAGAAGCGAGGCATCAGGATCATTTCTGCCGACGAGCCCTCAAAGAAGGCCGTGAGCGAGGGTGCGGCGCTGTTTTACATCAAGGACTCCGTCATCGCGAGGGCGACCCGGTTTGACTTTGGGATCCAGACGACCAAGTAGTTCCACTCATTGTCTGCGGTCCTTTGGGCTCACATCTCACCACAACTCTGCAGGAAGTTCTCGCAGTTCGGCCACGTCGCCGAGGGGCGCTCAGTCTACACTTCGGTCGATGGGCAGCAGCGAGTTGACGGAGGTAAGGAAAGATTTGAATCACTTCAGCTGAGCTACTCACGCTTACCCGATTGCCTAGGGTGGTCGCTCATCGTCAAGAAGGGCACCGTCATCGGCGCGGACCAGGTCGTGACTGAGGTCAGCGACCCCCGCCTCCGAGATTGGGGCACTTAAAGACTTTTGTCCCCCAAGGTCTTCAATCACACGTTCCGTGACAGGCGCGCGATGAGCTACAGGTGCGCAACGCCACTTCGTGACTCGGTGGGGGTCCGCTGACGTTCTCGCAGTCTCACGCTGAGGACGTGCGACCACGACTCGTCGATGCACGGTGGTGCGTCTGCCTCGAACGATCTCGCATGCTGCTCAAAGACTGATTTGCTGGTGCAGGCTGGATGACGGACAACCGCGGTGTTGAGCTCGATGGGTTTGAGCGCTGCTGCACTCTCACCGCCGACCTGTCCTCGCTCGCGACGTCCGCAAACCGGCAGCTCAACCTGAACACGTACGAGGAGTTTTTACATCTGTCCTTCAAAGGTGCTTTGCGCCTGACATTGTGCACCTCTGGCGCTGACGTCGACGTGCTGCAGTCGGTGTCTACTTTGGCGGAACGAGCTTGAAAGCCTGCGTCATCTGGAACGAGAATGTGGGTCCCTTCTTGCTCGTTTCGAGTCAGAGATAGATGATATCAATCAATCATACATGCAGGGAGTCGAGATGCGAGGTCAGTCTCACTCCACCTCTCGCACAGACATTGCGCCGGGCTCAGCGCTCTGTTGCAGGCCCGGCGTCCGTCGTTCCGAGCGTGTTCACCTGAGAGGATTCCAGTTTGGAGTTATCACTAGATATTCTTCATCATCAGATTTTGCTCTGAGAATCACCACGCGGGTCGAACAGCATGATGCGAGTGACGTGGGGTGAGATGCGAGTAGTTCAGCGAAGCTCGTTTTCCAGTACCTTGAAGCCATGTGTACCTCAGGTGAGCTGTCCACCGCGGTCCCACAGGTTGCTGAGTTAAATCCTCCGCCTATCTGCAAACCTCGTCAAATGCGAAACAATTAAGTCAGACCGAGATCCACTGGAACAATCGGGCGGATGGAGACGGGGGCTCGACCTCAACATTCACCACCAGGCTCGCGCGCCTCGGCTTCCACATCCGCCCACGATGCTTCGCTCGCTCGTGTCTATGAGCCGACCTCTCCTGCGTACGGCCGCGCCGTCGCCGATCGCCCGCCTGCTGTCCTCGTCCGCCCCATCCTCAGCCTCATCGCTCCTCACCTCCCGCCCATCCTTCGCTCTCTTATCCCTTCCGACACTCCAGTCCCGCGCCTTCTCGATGCCCAAGGCGGTGCGGCGCAAGGCGAGCCCGCTCGCGCGCCCGGTGAAAACGGCCCGCAAGGCCAGCAAGCGCAAGGTGAGCTCGGCGCGCATGGGGGTAGGTCACTGGGATACTGGTGCTGACGAGTCTGGGGGTGCAGGCGAAGCGGAGAAGCAAGCGATTCGGTCAGACGAACTAGGCGGGTGGACGCGGTCGAGCGGGAGTTGGAGGGCGAGCGCGGTGGGGAGACGCTGCTGGAATGGCGTCGTACACGGATCGTTTGATCGACGGGAGGCGATCTTGGGTGCTTCATTGCGGCGGCAGCTGTGCGCCCGACGACGCTCCGACTGCACCCGCACTCGGTACCGCGCGCGACGACGTTCCCACCAAGGCCGACGTTCTTGCCCGGCATACCCATTCCGCCTTGTCCAAGCAAGCCTCATGACCATCAACACCCTGCGTCTGCATCGCTTCTGCACCTGGCGCGCCCGATCCATCGCCGTGACTCTCGAGCGTCGCGTTCGGACGGCCGACGCAGCGCTGTGCTCGGTGGGCAGACGACGCTCCATCACGAGAGAACCAAGACGTCCCGCTCGACCTCAAATGCGCCTGTTCCACATCAGCCCCGTCGGCGCGTAAGCGTTACGGTCGCGGTGCATCCTCTTCCACCATTTGGTCCGAACGAATCGAGAAAATACCACACGCTGATTGATTGCACGAGAGTTTTCGTACAGATTTCCGTCTGGGTGCGAATGGATCGCCGCCAAGAGCAGCTTCAAGGCCACTTCTTGAAGTCGCGTCTCGGCTCCTTCACTGACACGCCTTCGTCGCCGCGTTGCACTTGCCACTGAGACAAAACTTACCCCCACTGAATTCAGGAAGCACTCAGTCAGCGCACATTCCAAGACTGCTTGATCAAGTGTGCATCCAGTTGGCGACTCACTGCGCGCAGCCATCGTCGCACTTCGCGCCCTTACCGCCGCACACACCAGACTTGGTGGCGGCACCCTTGGGGGAGAGGCAGTAGAGGTTACCTGAAGGATTGGCTCACGGGCGAGAATGGAGAGCCTGCGGATCAGAAAACCAGTACGCACCAGCACAATCCGAGTCGTTCTTGCACGCGTCTCCGAGCAACTTGCTGGTGCAGGTCTTCTGGTCCGTGTCTGGGTCGACGGGTCCACTACAAGTACCGTTATCACAATCCGAATCCACTATGCACCTGTTTGATGAACCGTTGCCCGGTCAGCGTTGGCTCCTGGGGCCTTCGTCTGAGCCAGCTTACCCGTCCGATCTCAATGTAGTCGAGTACTGTTTTGTGCTGAATCGCGTCGGCCTGGGGTCCCTGGGTGGTGCTCGCGTTCAGGGGGTCGCCCATGACCGATGCGGTGTAGGACGCCTGGAACTTGGCGACGAACTCGTCGTGCAGCGACTCGTGGACATAGATCCGCGTGCTGGCCTGACAGATCGGAGTTCAGCGTCTTTGTAGCTTTGGAAATGCCAACATATGGGATGTCGTACCATGCAGATCTGGCCCGAGTTGTAGGCCATCGACATCGTGGCTGCTGCGACGGCGTCGGCAACAACAGCGTCCTCGAAGATGAGCAACGGGCTCTTTCCGCCGAGCTCAAGGGTCACATTCTTCAAGTTTGAGGCAGCGGCTGCCTGCTGGACTTTGATGCGGAAATTCAGGTCAGTGCAAAGTGGTTGCGGTGGCAAAAAGACACGACGCACCTAGCTTGCCGGAACGGGCGGATCCCGTGAATGCAATCTGGAAGTACCGGGGTCAAAGAGAGTCCACATAACTTTAGAGAGTGTTTCAGACCTTCCGGATCCTCATGTGCTCGGAAAGCAGCTTGCCTGTGGTCCCGGCGCCAGAAATGATATTGACAATGCCATCTGGCACGCCAGCCTCCTTGAATAGCGCACCAAGCCGCAGTCCCTGTCCAAGAAGTTCAGCTTGATATTCATCGTTGCTCAGCACAGGTCCCTTACCGAGAGAGGGCTCTTCTCTGACGTCTTGAGCAGGATCGCGTTGCCCGAGACGATCGCGGGACCGATCTTCCAGCACGCCATGCCGATGGGCACGTTCCTAAAAAAATCAAAAGTGTGAGAGTTGCAGAAATTTGAAGTGTACGTACCACGCACCAGGGAACGATACCTGCAACCACACCAAAGGGTTGGCGAATCGAGAGATTGAGGAAGCCCGGCGTGTTCAGCGAAGTCTCGCCGTGGGTGAACATGGCAAGTGACTGAGGTACGTGAATCAGCGCCTTGTGACCAATCAAACAGAAAGGACAAACAGCAAAGTGGTCGAGTGCCTTGGCCGAGTTGGCGATGCCGCCGACGCCCCGAGAGACTGGCATGCCCATGCAGATCGCGTCCAGCTGTTCATACAGGCCGTCAGCTATCGCAGAGCCCCTGAAAATCACCATGCAGCTTACCTCGGCCAACTCCTCCGCGTTCTCGCGAATCAGCTTAGTCAAAGAGCATCAGCGACAGCTCCCCCTCGCCGGAGTCTAGACGCACCTGCGCCGCCCGCTGCAAAATCTTTGCCCTGTCATACGACGAGGTCTCCTCCCACGCAGGCTGAGCCGCCTCGGCTGCAAGTACCGCAGCCTCGACGTCCTCCTCGAGCGCCTCGTAGACGTCCGCTGTCTTGGCGCGCGTCGCCGGGTTCTCAACTGGGAACGTCGAGCCGCTGGCGGACTTGACGTACGCGCCGTTGATCCAGAGGCGGGTCTCGGGTACCATGGTGAGGGATGGTGGTGGGAGGAACGAGAGCAGCGCGCCGCCAAGTGCGGGCGGGGCACCGGGACGACAGTAAGCCGGCGTTGATCTTCCGGGCCGACTCCAGCTCGCATTTTGTTTCCTAGAGATAATGGAGTTGACGATTTACGTTGACAATATGATTCTGCTGTTCACTAATACCGAGCGGCTCTTCGCAGAAGAAGAAGTCGGCTTCGCAGCCAGCGCGGGGCGTCGACTAAGTTCAAGTTGGGTTGTGGTCGCGCTCTCAGTACTGGGGACGGTGGGGTCTGAGACTCATCACTCTCAAGCCGAATCTGGCAATGCTGAGACCCAGCGGAAGCTTCACCTCGGAATAGGGGGTGTGGCTGCGGGTCCGCCACTCTAAGCCAACAGCGCCGGCGCTCCCGCTCTCTCTCTCACACGCATCAGAATGGCTGCTCCACCACCACCACCTCCGCCAAATCCTGGCCTTTCGAATGCGTCGTTCAGCATGCGAGGACGGCCAAGTCCGTTTGCGATCACGAATCCAACCAATGGAGGAGTCAGGATCAACTTAGGTCGACCTGTCGCCGCCCACCGACCTCGCGACGACCCGTCGACACCGCCCCGAGCGTCCCGCTTCACCGTCTCGGTCCCTTCGCCCGCCAGCCCGCCCAGCCCGACCAAGGCGCAAGTCACGGCTGAGGCGCATCTCAAGCAGTCGGTCGAGGTGGTCAGCTGTATGTCCGCGGTGGATGATAAGGGGGCCAGGCTGACCTTTGGACTCGGTCAGCGTTCTTCGACGTGCAGACGCCCAACGACGTGCGCTTCTCGTTCCCGCGCACGTCCTCTGAGCTGTGGGCCAACGCGGCCCGTCTCTCGGCCGCGTCACCGTACTTCAAGGACCTCTTCTCTGGCGGGTTCGCCGAGTCGTCCACGAGTGCCGAGACGAGGAAGCGCAAGCGGTCCGACACGCTCGACGAGGAGGACGTCGCCGACTCGGACGCTGAGCGCGAGGTTGCGGCCCCACCTGCGCGCGCAGCGAGCGAGGACCCGCCCGGACGGTACCACACCGTCGTTACGACCCATGCCTCGCACTCGACCTACAAGGCCGTGCTCGTCTGGGTGTACACCTCCCACATCACCTTCGCACGCCCCCGCTCTCGTGGCCCGACCACGAGCCCCTTCTTGCCCGGATCCGTCAGCGCGAAGAGCGCCTATCGCCTCGCCGACTTCCTCGGGCTCACCCAGCTCAAGAGCCTCGCGCTCGCCCACCTCAAGGCGAACCTCACCGTCCGGAACGTCGCCGAGGAGCTCTGGGGCGACACGGCGCGCCTCTACCCCGAGGTGCAGGACGTCGAGATGGCGTTCGCGGTCGCAAACTGGGAGCAGGTATGCAAGAGCGACGGCATGGCAGAGATTAACCGGCGGATGGAAGGAGGGGGTGACGAAGCGGCCGCGGCGGGCCTTCTCTTCGCCAAGCTCGCGATGCGTCTCAAATCGCCGCCATGAATGCTCGTGGTGTCGAGGGTCTGCTCATTTGAGGGTGTTGAAGGAATGGACTTGTTGCGAGATGGTCAATATGTGCGTTCAGACTTGCGGCCGGCGGCGCGCCACTCTGAATCGGACCCGTCGCGGACCTGATCGACCGGTGCGCGTCGCGACACTTCTTGGAGCCTCATGTTCCCCAAAGTGGGACGGGAGCGGACTTCCAGCGCTCATTGTTGTTGCCTCGAGCAGCAATCGGTGCGTCATACAGACTGCCGTCGTCGGCTCCACTGAACCTAACCTGGTGGCGTTCGGGCTGACGAGTCCACTCTTCAGTTGCCGTCCCACGAAGTGAACGTCCTTTCTCTTTCCTCCTCTTTTCGTCAGCAAGCGCGGCCGGGTGAGCAAGCATGCTTCCCGTCACAGTCCTCACCGCACTTTCGGCGGTCCTTGTTTCACGAAGCTCAGCGCTTCACCTCCACCATACACGCGGGACCCTCACGGCGCAGTATGCGACCGAGGTCGATGGTAACTACCTGCTGTCCAACAACCTCTGGGGTAAGTACTCTGGCTCGGGTAGTCAAAGTACGACGGAATCCGGAACAACCAATGACGGGGGCACGTTGGCCTGGTCGTGAGTGCATGCACGCACAGTGTGCCGACCCACTGCTGACCTTACAATGGGCTTCCAGGACGACGTACAGCTGGTCCGGCGGTCAGAACGACGTCAAGTCGTATGCGAATGCGGGCCTACAGGTCAGTAAGTTGCTTCACCTGTCCATGGCATCCTTCGCTTCCTTGATTAAAGAAAGCCGAGCTTCGCAGACCTTGGAAACACGCTCGCGTCTATCTCCACCATCCCGACCTCGTGGAGCTGGGCATACACGAGTGCATCATCAGACCTTGTCGCAGACGTGGTGAGTATTCAATGTCACGGTTTGCGATCAGTGCTGATGGGCAGCGAGGCAGTCCTACGACCTGTGGCTCTCGACGCAGGCAAGCTGTGGGTTCGCTACGGGCTGCTCGAGCTACGAAATCATGGTAAGATAGATTAACTTGGACCTAAGATACGACGTGCTGACGTTTGCAAGTCACAGATCTGGCTCAGCAAGCGCGGCAGCTGCCAGCCTGCCGGCTCGTTCTACAAGACGGTCTCAATCGGTGGCGTGAGCTGGGCGCTGTGGAAGGGAAATGTGCAAAACTGGGTCGCAGTGTGTACGGAGCCTCACGTGCAGTATACTTTAGCTGATGTGCTGTCTCACCTAGTACTCTTACGTGGCACCCAGCGAGATCATGAACTACAGCGCGGACCTCCTTCCCTTCTTCAGCAAGTCTCCTCGACTCCTCGACTCTTACTCCACGATCAGAACTCAACAATCTATCTAATTCCAGCGAATCATGTTCAGAATGAGGGCGTTTCATCTGTGCAGTACCTCGTTGCCGTCCAAGCGGGCACCGAGCCGTTCACCGGGTCCGCGACGCTCGTCTCCAGCGCCTACTCTGCCCGGATCCAAGTTGGAGGGTCAGTGCCACCTTTATCTAGCACCATTTCTTCCGCCTCTACTACAACTTCACTCTCGACGAGCACCGCCGCCGCGAGCTCGTCGAGATCGGAAGAGCACA
>ERZ1463038.87-NODE-87-length-24405-cov-12.556632_pt1 | contig 24405 bp, 22 predicted proteins | sample MGYA00564479_ERZ1463038 | MGnify/ENA primary metagenome ERZ1463038 (study PRJEB39244, sample SAMEA3635134) | Helicobacter pylori | study: EMG produced TPA metagenomics assembly of PRJEB11511 data set (Assembly of a 5300-year-old Helicobacter pylori...
ACCGTGCGGAACGCCGTCGGCACAACCAGCACCACCGTGACACGCACGACAAGCACACTCGTGCCAATCGAATCGAAAAGATGGACCGCCATGAACACAAGTACGAAGCGAAGAAGACGTCTGGTCAGCACCATGGCGTCGGCGAGGTCGTGCGGCACCACCTCACGAATCCGCTCCAGCGCGCCACGAAGGGCACTGGCTACTACATCTCGGACCGGAGAGGAGATCATGCGACATCCGGATCGGAGGCGGAGGACCATCGCGGAAGAGGCCACACGACCGGCATCGACGAGCGCGCGGCGTCGCGATCGGCGTCGCGGTCTGCGCTCGTCCGCAGAGGCACGAGGCATCCGCTTCCTCAAACCGGGTCTCTCAGGGGATATGAAGATCACGAAGGGCTCGAAGGCGAGCACGCGCCGCCCAATGTGGCCTTGCCTACCGGGTCGAGGAGCTCAGGAGGACACCATCGCGACGACTCCGGTTCCATCGTTTCTGGATACGACGCCCGCGAGCACGACCATGAGCCACAGTTCCCCGATCCCGGATCCAACTCCAGATTCTCTTCCACCGTCTTCCCCTTCAACCATTCCCCTCGCCCCCGTCAACCCACCTTCGACTTCCCGACCCAGCACGACACCTCCACCAGCGCATCCAATCTCTCTCCGCCACACTTGCTCCCATCCTGCAGTTCTCCGCATCAAATCCCAAGTAGTCATACGATTAACTTCTCCCGACCCCGTCAGCCTCGTCCATCGATACCTGAAACGCCACCGACTCACAGCCGAAGCGGCGCTGGTGGGGAGAGCTCCGCATGAGTCTCAGCTATTGTCAGCGTCCAGCAGGAATCACAACAGACCCATCCATGCAATCCTGGCTTTCTACTCAACGTGCACGTTTCCTCGGACTCCCTCAGGTGGCCAGCCCACGCAGCGTCGCGTGATGAACTACCCGTCGTGCCCGACGTTTGCAGAGGTTGTCTGAGCCAACTGAGAATGCTGAAGAGCAATTCACACGTTCTAACATAAGCGCAAGTCACCCCGTCTACGAGCCACCCTCGACCTCCGCCTCGGCATCGTGGCCCTCGAGAAGCGCTCCCAGCCTCGCGAGCTCCGCCGCGAGTTTCCTGTACTCGGACAGCAGGATGCTGACGTCACCCACGCGTATGTCGTCCGCCTCGCAGTCGAGGAAGCGCTGGATGGGCGCGACGGTCCCGGACGGCGAGCGCGAGACGATCGTCGGTCTTCGGGCGGGGATGCTGGAGGGCACGAAGGGCTGAATTGGAAGTGGAAAGTCAAAACTGGAAGAGCTAGGGGTGGGGTGGGGGAGGGGGAAGAGGAAGGCGCACCTTGGCGGGACTCGGCGCGGGCGAGGCAGCGGCCGGGCTCGCGCTCTTGCTATCGCCACCAAAGCGCTGGAGCGACGCAATGCTGGCAAGTCGTTCGCCGATCGAGGGCCGCTCATCGCTCGCGCCGCTAGTGTCCCTCGTGCGAAGGAACGACGAGACGCTCCTGACGCTCCGGACACTCCGCGCGTCGTCATCCTCGTCGTCCGTGGCGGGTTGCGGCGGCGCAGTGATGTCGACCATCTCGCGCTGAAGCCCTTCAGGCGCTTCAGTGCCAGGCAGCTGGAGACTCGCGGGCGACGTCGCGCGGCGGAGGAGCGAGCCGCGCGCCTTGCTCGCGACGCTGTTTGCGCCGTCGAGCGCGTTCTTGACGTCCTCGATCGTCTTGGGCGCGAGGCCCCTCGCGCCGAAGAGCATGCGGAAGGACGAGTCGACGACGCCCGCGATGGCCGAGTTGGCCGTGTCGACGAACTGGTCAAGCTCCTGGGTAACGTTGCTCACGCGGCCCTTGAGCTTGCCGCCGGCGGGTGTGGCGGTCGCGGTCGGCTGGAGCAGGAGCGCGTCGGCGGCGAACCCGCCGCCGATCTTCTGCGACGAGAGGCCAAGGGCGGAGATGTCAACCGAGGAGAGGAACTCGCAGACGGCGTGCAGGTTCGTCACGCAGTAGCTCGCCTCACCGCGGAGCAGCTGGTCTGAGCGGAACCGCTGGATGTATGCCAGCGTCGAAGGCAGCCGCGGCGGGTTCCACTGGACGACGAGGTAGATCAAAAGCGGCAGGATCAGGTCCGCGCTGCTCGACGATGACGGCGTTGGCGGGGGCGACGCGCGTGGCGTGACGTCGAACACGGACCCGAGGCTCGCCTCGTGCATCGAAATCTCGAGATCCGCCGCGGGGAGGTTGATCGTCGGGAGATCGGCCGACTCGGTGCTCGTGGGAGAGTCAGCGCGCGACTGCGACTGCGATTGGGAGCGCGAGCGCGAGGCGGCGTCGTCCATCTCGAGCTCGACTTCGTCGACCGCCTTGCGCACCGTAAACGGTGTGCTGTCCGTGCTCTCCTTGAGCGGTATCGTCGGCAGTCGCCCAAGACCTTCGACGATGATCTTGTGGATGTTGACAAACACCGCGAGCTTGGCCGCGGGGGAGCGGACCGACACCTCCTGTAGCCGGCCGAGCTCTGCGCGGCGAGCATCAGTGTCCTGCCTTCTTGAACACATGGGGAAAAACAGCGCACCCTTGCCCGCGAGACCGATAATGTCCTCCAAGCTGTCGCGGATCGTGCGCTGACCGTCATTCCACTCGTCAAGGCCACCGCCGGCGAGGTCGATGCCGAGGTGGTCGAGCGAAAGCTCGAGGATGTTAAGCGCAGCGATCCTCGATGCTAGGTTCTCGTCTGCTTGTTGGTCCCCGGACGAGTGGGGGCTGAACAGGCGGTCGTACAGCGCACCAGTGACGACCTCCTCGACGCGCTCGAGCGCGGCGTCAATGCGGTCGTCTTCGCCGAGCACGCGCGCCAGCTCCTCGCGCGTGCCGTGAACCAGGTTCTGGAATTGATCCGAGACGTCTACGGCGTCCTTGGTGAAGAGCGAGTCGGGCGCTGGGGGGAACTTGCCCGGCGTGAAGAGCGAGGTGGTCCACCCGAGTGGCGGCTGGAACCGCGCCGCGAACGCGCACACGGCGTCGGGAATGAGTGCGCTCTCCTCGAGACCGTCGACCGAGTGCAGAGCGTCGCGCAGGGCGAGGTCGAGCGACCGCCCGACGGACCTCGCGACGTCGGCGTGGCGGATGATCTTGTCGATTCCGAGCACGGAGAGCTCGAGGTTTGGAATCGACGGGCGCGGGGGCGTAGGTGGTAGTTCCGAGGTGAGCTCGGGCGAGGGTGAGAGAGTCGAAGGAAGAAGGCCGGGAGGGAGGGGTACGATCGGCGGGAGGTCGTCGAATGACGCTGGCGGCGACGGCGCAGACTTGGCGAACAGCGCCGCGAGTCGGCTGCCCGTCGCGCCTGCCGCACGGCCGATCGACTCCATCCGTCGCTCAGAAGGAACGGGTGGGACGGAGCGGGGTGCTTGGCGCGGGATGGAGAGCTCCGAGAGCGGGGTGACGATCGTGAACGACGGGAACGTCGAAGGTGCTGGGGGCGGCGTTGGAATTGCCGCGCCGAGGACACCGCTACAAGTTCATACGGGGGTCAGTTTCAAGAATTTCCAGTACGAAAAATTGAAAGCGCACAGGTGGAAGTTGTAGTCCGCGAACGGTGGCGCGGCGAGTGAGCCGGGCTTGAAGAGGCCTTGCGGAGACTCGAAGATGGCAGTTCCGCAGCTCGTGATGCCGATCGATTCACTGAGATATGTGCAGGTCAGCGAAAGGAACTCAAGCAGTTCTCAGAAAGATTCGCACGAGCTGATAGTTCCGCGGAACCCGCTCAGCGTCGCGAACGCCTGCGTTGATGAGGGTGCGGTTGAGGTCGAAGCGACCGGCGCGGGCTCGATTACGGCGAGGTGGTCGAGAAAGAAAGCGGGCGTGAGGAAGGCCTGCGCCGGGAGCTTTTCCGCCGGGAGACAGAGTGTGACCTGCACCAGCTCATCAGCTGCGGCGCTCATCGAGTCACCTGGCCGACAGAGCGCACCTTGCCCGACGCGAGCGCGGCGAGGACGCCCGACCATTCCGGTTCCTTGCCGAGTGCGGACAGCTTGAGCACCATCGCAGCCCCGCCGCTCTCCATCGCGAGTCCAAGCTGCTGGACGTCCCCCTCGACCTTGGCCTTCAGGAGACTGCGCGTCGCTTCGGAGACACTGCGCGCTGGTGGCCTGTTGGCCGCAGGGAAGGACGAGCTCGACGGCCTGGAGATGAGCGGCGGGAGGGGCGAAGTCGGCTGGGACGAAGTGGGCGCTGGCGACGGTGAAGCGGGGGGCGGCGTCGGGGGCGACAGCGCTGGAAGTGGTACCGACTCGGCACTGGCTTGACTGAGTCGCTTGGCGTGTCGCGAGTAGACTGGGTACGAGCCCGCCCCGTTCGCGGGCTCGAGAGCGGGCGAGGTCGACAGCAGTGGGTGCGCAGCGAGCACCTCGCTCGACGGCACGCTCGCGAGCGTGCGCTTCGACGACGCTCGCGAGATCGTGATCGACGACGTCGAGCTCTGCCGGGAAGGGAACGGGGCGCCGGCCTCTGTCGGCGGCGAGGGCGGGCTTGTCATGCCGCGAGGAGGTCCTGCGTCCGGCCTCGGCACTGCGGGCGGCGACTCGGGTGCGCTGGCGTCTGGGAGTCCCTCAGTCGCACCTGGGCCAGAGACTGCAGTACGCTTCGAAGGGAAGTGTTGCCGCAGATGGAAGGAAGAAAGAAAGAGTCGTCGTGCGACCGACACCGACGATCCCCGACGCCGCTTGCCAACGCGGGGGTGGATCCAAGCGCTGGACCACTCTCGTCCTTTCATCCGTTCCGATACTCGTCCGAATTCAGTCTCGCACAGTCTCACTTGACTGAGATCAAGCTCCCCGAGCTCTCCACAAGCTCCCAGTTCAGCCCGGGTAGCGGTGCGACTGCGAGCGAAACGAAATGCTGCTGGGATGTATTTGCCAAGGCGTTTGAACGAAGAGGGGCGAAGGGAAGTGCAAGAACTGAGCACGGGTACGGAACGGCGCGGGGTGGAGCTCTAGCCGGCCTTGAAGAGCAGCTGTACCACGGCGCGTCAGCTCCTGTCCCCGGGCTCGCGTCGGCTTTTGCACGTACGATCGCGATCGTACCCATGTAGCTGCACGGTGAGCCCAGTCAGCTCTTGTTGCTCGCACAGACCGAACGGGGAGACGCACAAGTAGATGAAGTGGCCAGTCTCGTGCGTGCAGTACCTGTCGTGCGGCGCGCGCGGTCAGCTCTCCGCTTCCTCATCAACGCGGCGGGTCAAGCAGCGAGTCACTCACGAGCCAAAGTTCTTGCCAACGACAACGTGCCACGTCGCACCGTACCTCTTGTCGAACTCGCGCTTGATGAACGCCGCGATCTGTCAACGAACCAACCAGGCAGTCAGCGCGTCGTTCCGACGCCCCCACCAGCCCTCCACCGGGTCCGAAGCCCACGTACGTCCTTCTCGATGTCGTGCGCGCCCATCGCGGTCGTCGCCACCTCGATTGCGACCTTTTGGACCTGTGCAACAACACGCCCCAAAGGCCCGTGCGTCAGCTCGCTGCCGAAGGACAGCCGACTGAAAGACCGGACGCACCTCTTCGGACATGTCGACGCTCTTGATTTGCGCCGTTGGCGGCTGCTTGAGCGTGAGGAGGCCAGGGTCAGCGGGCTCGGCGCGTGCGAGGGGGCGCGGCGCGTGCGGAGGACGTGACGCGGCCGAGGGATGCTCAGGGAGACGAGAGACGTACGCCTGACTTCTCTTCCGACATGCTGAAGGATGTGACGGGTGGTCGGGATCGAGGTGGCGCCGTCAGCGCTGGCTTGCTGGTCTGACGCGGTTTTGAGTCCGATTTGAGTCGGCGCAGTGTTGGCCCATCCGCGGAGCTTGGCGGAGCGCACGACCGTTACGCAACCGGTTCAAACGGGACTGCAAGGCTGAAACTCCCCATCAAGGTGAGAGGCCTCAGGTCCGTCGATAGCCGCAACGGCTGAAGGCTGAGTCGGACAGCTACGCGCGCGCCCAGCGGGTGGCAAGACGCCCTCTTTCCCGTCGCAAGAGGTTCCCTTTAAAATCGTGCATATGTATAACAAGACTAGATGCGGGCCTTGACCCATCCCTCGAGTCCTCCAGCTGCGAGCACCAACAGGTCAGTTGGAGTCGGGCGTCTGCGAAGGCGGAACTCACCAAGCCACAGCTCCTGGACACTTCCTCCGACGGCGCCCACTCGGTACTCCTTGATGACCTCGCCATCCTTGGCCGTCTTGACCGTCACCTTGCCGTCCACGCTGCCGACCTCGACCCAGTACCCGGTCTGAACGGTCCCCTCGCCGCTCTTGCCGCCGGCGTTGCGCTTGCCCTCGCGGCCAAAGTCGCGCGTGAGGTCCTCGATGAGCGCGGGGCACTCGACGCAGATGAGTGCGTTGTTGATCGAGTTGCGCTTGAAGATGTCGCCGAACGAGCCGCAGAGCACGAGCGGCACGCCGGACGAGAGGAGCGCGGTCGCGGCCTGCTCGCGGCTCGAGCCCGTGCCAAAGTTGTAGCCCGACGCGAGGAGGACGCCCTCGCCGGTCCTCTGCGGCGTCGTGGGCGCCTTGAGCGTCTGCATGAGGCCCGCGAACGCCGTGTCGTAGTTCTCCATGACGACCTCGGCCTGCTTCGCGAGCGTGATGTCGTCCTGGTACGTGTACTTGCCCGGGTAGATGCCGTCCGTGTTGAGGTTGTCCTGCGGCGCAAACAGGAGCGGGCCCGCGAACAGCGGCGGGAACGACGGGAGCAGCGGCTCTGCGACGGTCGGCGCCGCGGCGGCCTCGCTCGCGACGGCCTCGTGCACGACGATCTCGATCTGCGGGCCGGCCTCGCTCACGTGGGACGCATCGGGCCCGCAGATCTTGCCGGCCAGCGCACTTGCGGCGACGACCTCGGGGCTTGCGAGGTACGCCTGCGCGTTCGGGCTGCCCATCCGGCCCTTGTAATTGCGGTTCGTCGCCGAGATGCCGACCTCGCCGTCCTCGAGCAGACCGACGCCGAGGCCAATGCATGGGCCACAACCGGCGGGGAGCACCTTGGCGCCCGCCGAGACGAGTGCGGCCCAGTCGCCCGACGCCTCGGACTCCTTCTGCACGACCGACGACGCGGCCGCGACGTAGAACTCGACGCCCGGCGCGATCTTCTTGCCGCGAACGACCTCAGCTGCTCGCTTGAGGTCCGACGCGCGCGAGTTGGTGCACGAGACAAGGTACGCCTTGTGGATCTTGATGTCCTGCTTGGCAAGCGTCGCGAGCGGGGTCGCGACCTTGACCGAGTTGGGGCCCGAGACGGAGGGTGAGAGCGTCGGGAGGTGGAGCGTGAGGGTCTTGGAGTAGACGGCACCCTCATCCGCAACTACTGGGTTGCGGAACGCGTCTGCGAGGCGCGCAGGCGACAGACGCGGGTGGTCGGCGGCCGCGGAGGGGAGCGTCGACTTGGGACCGGAGAATGCGAAGCGCGCGAGGTCGAGCTTCTTCAGCTGCGTGTCGTACCACTTCTCAAGCACCGAGTCGACCGGGAACACGCCGACGAGCGCGCCCCACTCGGTCGTCATGTTGGCGATCGCGAGCCGCTCGTCGACGCTCAGGCTCGCGACGCCCGAGCCGCCGAATTCGATCGCGTGGTTGAGCACCTCGTCCTTGTTGAAGGTGCCACAGAGGGCGATGATGATGTCCTTGCCCGTCACGCCCGCCGGGAGCTCGCCCTCGAGGTTCACGCGCACGATTGGCGGCACTTGCCACCAGGTCCGCTGGGTCGCCCACAGCGCCGCGGCATCGGTCCTAGATGGATCAAAAACACAAAAGTGAGCTCCAGAGCTCCGTTTCGTTTATGCTCTGACCCTAGAAGAGCACGCACCGGACAATCGGCGTCCCCACACAGCCGACTCCGCCGTACATGTTGCTGTGGCTGTCGCTCGCGACCGTCATCACGCCCGGGAACGCGTAGCCCTCCTCGATCATGATCTGGTGCCCGATTCCGCGGCCAGCCGGGTAGAAGTCGATCGCATGCTCGCCGGCAAACGCCTCAATCTTCGAGTACTTGGCGAGGTTGGTCTTGGATCGGTTCTGCACGTCGTGGTCGAGCGTAAAGACGGTCTGGCGCGGGTCCGAGATCTTGGTCGCTCCAATCGACTTGAACCTGGGCAAGAAAGGTCAGCCGAAGCGCCGCCGGTCCCGGACGAAGTATGCACTTTGAGATGACGGGCCCGGTATTATCCTGCGTAGCTAGCGAGTCAGCTCTCCAGCCCAGTGCTTCCGTCTAGGAAACACGCACGTGAGTCATCACGTGTTGCGGCCTGATCATGACATAGTCGCCCGCGCGCACGACCTTGCCCTCCGGCAGACCGACCGCGTGCCGCTGGACGACCTTTTCGACGTACGTCTGCGGCAGCGCCGTCGCGGTCGCCAAGGACCGGCAGAGGAGCGTCCGGGAGCGCAGAAGGGACGCGACTGGGCGCGCGCGGAGGTGCAGCATCGTCGGCGATGCTCGGGGAGAGGACTTTGACTCGGAGTTGGCGGGCCGGCGACGGCGCGGGAGGACGGGACGAGGGGCGAGGCGGCTGGGGGACCTTTGTCGACGAGTCGAGGGTCTTTTGGTGTGCAGGGGAAACCAAGTGCGAGAGGCGAAAGCAGCGAGGAAGCCGTCCGCGTTCTCACGCGCAGCGATTGGCCCGCCCCACTCTTTCCTTCTCACGTTTATTCAGCTGCGATACTTGCTTCCAGAGAAGCTGACAAGACACCTGCTCTCCAGACCTAGGCTTCGTCGATCTCAGCGTCGCTTTCTCCCCTCCACCCCGCTCGCAACGCTCTGGCGATGCCTCCTCCGCTCACTTACAGCCAGACAACCGCATGAGGCCAAGGGTGGTTGATCTTTAGGAAACTGCAGGCAGCGTCGATCCGGATCGCAAGTCCGGTGCTGCAGTCCGCGTCGCGCCAGGGAAGATAGCCAGGATTGGGGTCGTCGGCGCCCAGGGATGGGCGTGAACGTCAGCCCACTCCCTCCAGAACCGAGAGCCTTCCTCGAACGCTCTCCTGTATACTGCTCGTCGACTCCCGCGTCCTCACGCCTGCGCTCCTCGTTGACCCGCGACGAACGCCTACGCGGATGCGCTGCTCGAGCGCGCCACTGTTCGTGGCCTTGGCTTTCCTATTCCAGCTTCCGGACGCTTCGGCAACAACCCGTCAGTGGCGCCACTTCACTCGCTGACCAGCTACTCAACCGGGCTGCTGTAGGAACCTGGGCGGAGTCTCGCACACTCGCGGCAGCAAAGGCAGCAGCCTTGAGCTTGAACGAGCGGGTGGGCCTCACTGTCGGTGAGCAAACACCGGCGCTCAGCGGTAATACAACGTAGCTGATTCTCGTGCTCGGAGGTCTGGGCGAATTCAACTCGCGCTGCACGGGCAACACCCATCAGGCCGGCGCCATCGTCTCGCTCTGCATGGTGCGCTGCTCCACTTCAACCCGCGCGCCAGGAGCGCAGAGCTCATATGTGTTTGACGTAGAACGTTGGTACAGCGGGAGTCCGAGCCACTGATTTGGTCTCTGGCTTCCCGGCCGGCATCACCGTGGCTGCGACCTTTGACCGCCACCTTATGCGATCCCGGGGCAAAGCTCTGGGTGAGGAGTTTCGTGGAAAAGGTATTCATGTCTACCTGGGCCCGAGCGTAGACATCGTAAGCAGGTCGTCTGGTCTATGAGCTGGATGATGGGCAGCTGACGGCCGTGCCCGTGTCGCAGATGCGCAACCCCAAGGCCGGGCGTGCATGGGAATCGTTTGGACCGGATCCGTACCTCGTCGGAGAGGCGGGTGCAGAGAGGATCCTGGGTGTGCAGAGCGTTGGAGTCGTGCGTGCTGTGGAGGTAGGCAGCTCGCCAGAAGCTGACGCAGTCCCTCGCTGCAGAGCGCGTCCGTCAAGCACCTCCTGGGCTACAACCAAGAACACCAGCGCTTCGTCGAAAATTCGATTATTGACGATCGCACTCTTCACGAGGTTTACTGGCGGCCATTCAAGAAGGCCATTGAGGTGCGTATTGACATTGAGCCTCCGCTACTTTGCGCCTGACATTTTGCGCGACAGGCGGGGGTGGCATCTGTCATGGCGAGCTACAACAAGCGTGTTCAAATTCTTGAGCTCCATTGTTGCACTTTATTGATTCCCGCTTCCTCAGAGTCAACGGGACATTCTCGTGCTCCAGTGGCAAGCTCATGAAGACCTTGCTCAAGGAAGAGGGGGGCTTCCTTGGCTTCGTCGTTCGTATAACTCTCAAGTGAACTTTTCTTTGAGGACCCTGACCTATCTGCCGTAAAGGTCAGTGATTGGGGAGCCACGCACGGCAACCCGCAAGAGACGACCAAGGCGGGATTGGACGTCGAGTGCGTCGCTTGTGACTGGAAGTTCCAGAATGTCTTCAAACTCACCCTTTATGGCACAAAGGATGCCCGGTGATTCGATGTTGATCGGAGGAGGGATCCTAGGATCTGGCCGCCTTCAGCTGGGAATGATCTTGGGCGACCCGCTCATCGTCACGCTGAACGAGATGGTGAATTCAGATTATGAAAATCTCATACTCGCACACACTGAAGCTAGTATGCGCTGTCAGGTCACACGAATCCTCACACCTTACTTCATGCTTGGTCAAGATCAGGTAGTACTATAGTCACCTCCGCCGTCTTCCAGCTCATCGCCCGACAGAGGTTTGCTAACTTTGAAAAATCACAGGGTTTCCCACACACGAACATCGATGTCCAAGCCGTCGGCGGCAATAGGAACCTGCATGTCAACGTCCGAAGCGCCGCGCACACGGCGCTCATTCGCGAGATCGGTGCGGCCGCCACTATCCTCCTCAAAAACTCCAACAACGCGCTTCCACTCTCCACCTCGCCCGCTCATATTGCTGTCGTCGGGCTGGACGCCGCTGCGCCTAAAAGTTGTCATTTCAATGCATGCGTTAGCGGCACGGTTTCGGTCGGGTGAGCCAGGTCAAAATGGCTCCATCGGGCATTACTCATTTGTTTTTCCTCCTGAAGATGGGGATCCGGGACCAACTCGCTCGACTAAGTCGTTCCGCCCATCGACGCATTCAAAGCGCAGGTCTCGGCGACGGGAAACACTTCAAAACTCTCTTATTCGCTTACAAATGACATTGCTCCAGCCGTGAAGATAGCCAAGACCGCAGACTTGGCGGTTGTGTTTGTGTATGCGACATCTGGAGAGGGTGGTGGGGGTTCGACGGCGAGTGGCGTCCAAGCATCCGTTTCGCAAGCGCACGGTCTCTGACAATGTCTTCGCTATTCAGGAAATTGATGGGAACTTCGGAGACCGTACGGACTTACATCTTTACAACGGTGGAGACGCTCTCGTCAATGCCGTCGCCGCCGCGAACAAGAACACTGTGAGCGGCTAACTGCGCCCACCAACACCAACCTGCTAACCAACGACCACCTTCCGTCAGATCGTCGTAATCCACACCGTCGGACCAGTGCTGATGGAGGCTTGGATCGATAACCCGAATGTGAAGGCTGTCCTCCTTGCAGGCCTTCCCGGGGAACAGACTGGACCTGCGATCGTTGACGTCTTGTTCGGCGTCGTCAAGTGAGTCTTACCTTCGCCCTGACCCTTCGCTACTTCGCACCCGCACTGACATTTCTAAAGTCCATCTGCGAAGCTTCCGTACACTATCGCGAAACGTGAAGAAGACTACAACACCAAGATTGACCTGAACAACGCGGACCAACACCTCACCTACTCGCCGACCGTAAGTCTCGGTCCGACACTTCCCACCTCGTCTCACCTAATCAAACTTTCTAGGTCGACTACACCGAGCGCCTTGAGTTTGACTACCGCTGGTTTGACCGAGCAAACATCACTCCGCGCTTCGAATTTGGCTGGGGGATGTCGTACACAACGTTCGACGTCAACCTCATCGCGGCACGCTCGTCGACTTCGCCGGACAGTATGACGTGCACTGTTTCAATCAAGAACACCGGGAGCCGGAAAGGTGGCGAGGTCGTGCAGATCTACTTTGGGTACCCGGCGTCGGCGGGCGAGCCAGTCCGACAGCTGAAGGGCTTTGAGCGAGTCGTGCTCGAGCCGGGGGCGCAGCAGACCGTGGATCTCGTCATAAACCAGAGCGATATGAGGTGCGTCTGATTTCGTATTTTGTTTTGATTTTTTGGCTGACACGACGCCCTTGAGCATCTGGGATGTGGCGTCGCAGGCATGGGTTGTCCCCGCCGGCGTCTTCACCATCGAGGTCGGAACGTCTTCACGTAAAACATGGGGACGAACGACAGTTCAATTCGACACCAAGGTCACTCCGAACACGTCCAGCCCATTCAAGGCTCGAAGTTCGGCGAAACACAACCGCTGGTTCGGAGGGCTGCGATGGCAGAGGCATGGGGTTCCATTCAAACGTTGGTGATGATTCGACCAATTAGTTGTACGTCGGAATTTTTAGTGAAGTATCTGGTTACTCGCCACCCAGGTCTGAGCTCAACTCCCTCGAGTGCGTGCCTGCTCCCGCGGACCGGCCTTCGCACGCTCGGCAGCACGCACCTCGACGCTCACTGTGCGGCTTCGTATCTCCGCATCATGGCCTCGAATCATCATTTATAAAGTTGCGCGCAATCACCTCCAATCGTTGGACGTCTCTGAGTTGCTCGGAGTGATGTTTTGCCGTCCAGGTCGGCGAAAGCGTGTCGCGCGGGCGCAACCACGGGACCAGTTGCGAGGCCACTGATAGGTGCTTGTAGCTATAGGTTAACTTGGCGAAGCTAGCTGGGGAGGGAGAGCGGATCAATAGACTGGGTCAACAGCCGCGGCGACGGTACGTCCTTCCGACCTTGACGATCACAGACGCTCAGAATCCAAGCCAGACTGAAGATGATAATGCTCACAATTATCAGACAATCACTGGAGCACAGTCGCCTTCCCCATTCTTGCTGGGACAGCACAGCGCGCTGTTCGCAGACGCCTCCAGCGATGCGGACACGCGAGAGCAAAAGGGACGGCTCGAAAGTTGGGGCGATAGACGACTCGAACCATGGCGCGGGGCCGAGCGGAACGACGATGCCGAGTCCTCTATATATAGGTGCAGAGGAAGAAGGCCAAACTTGCGCGCCGCGCCGTCATACTGTACCACTGTCCCGCGTCCTATTGGTCAGCTCATCTGTTTCTGGACGCTAAGGATCCGTCCGCGTTACAAACGTTCTCTCTCCCGCTCAGCGGAGCGGATACTGCCCTACACGTTAGTGCGCCCTTGCCGATCGGTGGGGCCGGCCGAGTTGGCAATCTGCGCCAATTGTGCTCCGGCCTTGTCGAACCACGATCCTCGATTACTCAACACTCCTCTCGCTCTCTCACTCCACTCCACCTATATTTCGCCACCATGATCGCGACGACACTCGCGCTGCTCTCCCTCGCGGCGGTGCCGGCGTTCGGTGCCCCAGCGCCTGCGACGCTCCCCCCCGCCAACGCAACAATGACAACTCTGGCGGACAAGAACCTGAAGATGGCTGTTCAGAGCTGTTCTTCCCGCATGGACGGAAAACTCCCACCCTTCGTTCCCACTGGCTACGACTAGTGAGTCGCTAACACCCGAGATACTGAAGGGGAGCCTGACGTTCTGGTCGACCAGCTCTGGGAACGTTAGGCAGTACTTTGTGAAGGCAGAAGAGATCGAATGGGACTACATCCCCTCGGGTGAGTGCACTTTCCGTACCTGCTTAGCCACCGCGTTGCGCGGACGTTCGCACACTCACCGAGTGAGCATGGACCGCGGACCTGACCGTTGACCAATTTCGTCCCGCAGGATGGGACAACATGCGTGGAGTCCCCATCGCAGACTCCCCAGTCTCTTCGGGAGCCGACTACACGACGTCCAGTAACTCGATTGGCTCGAAATACATCAAGTCCGACCACGTTCTCTCAGTGGTTATCAATCGTCCCGAGTGCTAATGCTTTATACGCTCCAGGGGACTTTTCCGCGGATACACCGACTCGAACTTCACTGCCCTCACTGAGCAACCAGACTGGCTCGGAATTCAAGGCCCCATCATGCGGGGAGAAGTAGGAGACTTGATCGAGGTGCGCCAGCATCGGCACTTTCGGCACGCAGTGACTCATAACTCTATGCTCAAGGTCATGGTATACAACGACCTCAGGGTGGCCACTCACCCCGTCTCCAGTAGGCTCGCTCGTCAGGTTTCCTCCGATCGGCGTGCTGACTCATATCGCAGTGCACTCAATGGGACTCCACTACTCGCCGATCTCGGAGGGATCCATGTACTACCGTGGGAGCGAAACAAACGGGACCGCTATTTCGTACGGAGGAGACGCAATCCAGCCCGGAGAGTGCTTCGTCTACAAGGTGCGCCCTTCCGGGGTTCGCTTCCACCTCACTGGTCGCAGTCACTGACCACTCGTTCGTCTTCAGTGGCTCATTCCTACAGGATCCGCACCTGACCCGGGACTTCCCTCGAAGCTTTGGTCTTACCACGGTAAGTCCCCACCGACTGCTCGTCGGCGCATTCCGAAACTGACTCGGACTCGCCTCCAGCCGATCTCAACCTCAACAACGATGTTGTGAGCACTCGATCATCCGAGTCGATTGTGAATGATGGCTTATGATGTGTCCTGCAGATGTCGGGCTTCTTCGGACCATTCATCGCCTGTTCGTCGTCGACCTCGCAACTGCCGTGCTTCGCAGCCCGCTGAAACGCTCTTCCCCGCAGACAACAAGGGCCAGATGGCCTCCACGATGGCGAAGTACAAGAAAGAATTCGTCATGTACTTTGGAAACATCGTCGAGGCACAAAGCTACTACCTGAACGACAACGTCGCCAAGTACTTGCCCAACCTCAAGTTTGACGCCGAGACCGGCGCGCCGGCCGACCTTCCATCAGCGACGCAGAACGAGACGGTCTGGGAGAACATCTACAACGACCTTCCCCCGACGGGTGGGAACGAGACGCTCGCCCAGGCGTTCACGTCGATCAATGGGTTCGCCTATGCAAACATGCCGACGCTCGAGATCTGCCAGGACGAGGAGGTCATCTGGCACCTCTGGAGCATGGGCTCGTTCAACGACGGGTTCCACTCTGCTCACTGGCGTACGCCGTGACTTTCAGCATTTTTAGGATCCCTATCACTGACGTCCCGCCTCGTCCGCAGACGGAAACAACGTCCAGCTCGGATCGGGAGCCAACATGGCTCAGATCTCGCTCCTCCCCGCGAGCATGGTCACCGTCCTCATGAACGCCGCCAACGTTGGACTCTGGCAGTGTGAGTTCCTCCTGCCCTCCAGCGTCCTCCTTTCGTCTCGCCCTGAACTGACGTGCTCCCGCCCGAACAGTCCTCTGCCACGTCGGTGCCCACTGGCAGTCGGGTATGCAGGTCAACTACAACATCTCGCTGACGGGAACGACGCCCAGCTGCCCCGCGAAGTCGGGCTCGTCCTCGACGCCGCTCCCCGTCGGCGCGGCTGCCGTCGCTGGACTCTGAGGAAGGCGCAATATAATTCCCATGCTGCCACCTCGTTCACCTAGATTAATCTGAGCTAGTCCTTTGTTAATGATCAGACACTCGCTGCCCCAACTTCAGTTCAACGTGCGGTCTTTGAAGCTCGAAAAAGGCGAGGCGCCCGGCCTGTACAGAGAGCAGTGTCTATTCGCACCATGATATTCTAATAGAACTTTGCTCAGTCCATCTCGAGTAAGGAGCCCTCCTCAGTAAGCTCCGCGAGCCACTCGAAGAACGCCTGCACACACTTTCATCAGCGTCGCCTCGGTCCGCTCACCCTCGATAGGAAGGACGCACCTGAGCCGGGAACCCCACGCAGTTGTTGTAGTCGCCCTTGATCTCCTTGATGAGCATCCCGCCCAACCCCTGAATCGCGAACCCTCCCGCACTGCGCATCTCGTCAGTCGTGCGAAGCAGCGCGGGCCCAGGGACGCGACGCACCGGTCAATACCCTCGTTCGAGTCGACGTACGCTCGGAGCAGCTCGGGCGGCGAGTCGGCAAAGACGACCGTGGTCGAGTTGACGAGCGATGCGAGGGAGTAGCCTGGGTTCGCGATCTGCGGCTGGACTGACGGTGGTGCGGCGAGTGAGTGCGCGCCCTCGGAGCTGGGGAGGGCAAGACGGACCGAGAGTGACGGCGGTGATGACTTCGACGGTGGACCCGTTGTAGTCTTGCAGCATTGAGTACTGATCGACTATGTTGATCGGCTTCTCGAGGATCGAGGACGAAGGGGCCGGCAGGACAACGATCGTGTCCGCTGTTCGGCAGGTGCGCGTCAACGAGAGATCTGCGGTTTACATGTGCCTGCTCCAATGACTAGAAGCGCCGGGGACTCTGGGTCGCCTCGAGCGGGCGAGCCGAGCTGGACGCCAAGCGGTCGGGGACTCACCACTAATCACAAGCTCCGGCGGGTCCTCCGGGTTCTGCAGCACCAGCCGCTCATACACCTCCACTCCCTGCACCCGCTCACCGCGTCAGCATTGCCCGTCTCCGCCCACCGCGCGTGAACACGCACTTTGGCCGTCGCGGTCGCGACCGCGTACTGGCCCGCGTCCGGGTAGTCCCCGTGGCTGAGCTTCTCCGGGAACGTTGAAGACACGACCTCGGGGTTCAGCCCGAACGTGCGCAGGATCTCGATCCGCCGTGGCGACGACGACGCGAGCACGACCCGCGCCGAGGCGAGCTTGTTGAACAGCGGGAGCTTGAGCGCGTGCGGCAGTACCGCTGAGGGCCGTGTTGGAGTGGGGACAGTCGACGCGGTAGAGCCCATGGTGGCGATGTATGAGGTTGGAGCAAGGGCAGGGGCGCACGCGGCTCGGGCGAGATGAAGCTGAGCTTGGACGCAAAGTCCGGAGGGCTGGAGCTTATTTAAGCTTGGCACAAGGCTTCCGGCAATGCGAGTCCTGGACTTGCCTGGACGCGCAGCAATGTCGGGAGTACGGCACCGTCACAGCGGCATGAACCTTTTACACCAGGTCGATCGTGACCGCGAGCGCTGGGGCGAAGAGCCCTAGCGACGCCCAGCGTCCAGGCCACCGACGCACACCCAGACCGCCCACTCCGCCCGTTCTGTTCGTTCACCAGAACACGCGTTGGGCAAAATAGCTTCCCTACACGGCCCTCACCACCCCGCTGCCTCCTACAACCGACCCCAAAAGCCCGTTCAAAAGCGGAGGGGAGTGAAGAACCACCTGGGTGCGCAACGGCGATCAGTCTCCGGTCAAGCACAGCGGCACAGAGTAAGACGTACTTGTTCTTGCCGGCAATGTAACGCTCCTCCAAGATCTTCTTGATCTGCTTCTTGGCCTCCTCACGGTGTGTGGGCTCCTTGAAGGTCTCGGGCGCGACGGATCCCTTGAGGCCCTCAAGCTCGAGGGCGTACCGGGTCGGGAGAAGGTGGTTGTAGTTGATCGACTGAGAAGGCAGGAAGGCGTGGTCAGCGATGTGCGTCCTGCGTTTGGTGGACGCTGCGCGCCAGCAGGACCCCGACGCCGCGCACTCCTCGCCCCCCCCCCTGGCACCGCCTGCACCGTGCATCGCAGCTCATCCAACTGGTGCTCTCGCAGCCCCATGCACGCCCGGCGCACATGGGGGGTCCGCGTGACCCGCACACGCCGACCGAAAAGTCGTTCGCGCCTGGTCCGTGCCCGCGCTCTCCCACTGATGCGCCCTGACCCCAGTCGAACACGCCAGCAAAGGGAATCGGTCCGCACCTTGATGAAAGGCTTGACCTTGCTGCGCTTCTCGATGCGCTTCTTGCCCATGCCGCGGGTGACCTTCCTCGGGTAACGCTCAATGCCGGCAACGATGGCGTGGGGGTAGGGTCGCTCCTGCAACACGTAGGCGACAGTCAGCGCCAGTCGCCAGGGCGCACCGGCGGGCGAGCGGGACGAACCTTGGTTCCCTCGTCCGACTGGCGGATGACGATGACCTTGCGGCCGGCGAAGCGGCCGGAGAGCACAAGGGCAACCTTTCCGGGCTTGTAGATCTTCGGCACTGGGGAGAGGAAAGGCGAGCATCGTCAGCACCCTGCTCGGCGTCGTCCCGTCGCACCTTGAGCCAGCCGTCGGGCATTCTGGCGTCTCGTCCAGCCTCCCCCCAGAGACGCAGCGACCGCGTTTGTTGGCATCCGTGCGCCCATCGCTGTCGTCCAGCCTCTCTGCGAACACCAGCGCGTCTCGTGCAGCACCCCACGCGCTGCGCCTGTCCGAGCTGATTTTCGCCCGCAAGTCGCACGCGCGCGCGAGTCGGACGAGCGGCGCCGTTGACGGCGGCGGGAGGGTCGTCGTGCGGAGTGTGCGGTGGCAGAGTGTCCTTACTTTTGGGTTGGTGAGGCGGGGACGGGAGACACGGGGGACCAGCGGCGTTGCGAAGCGGCCTCGCTCATTCGAAGAGGGTCGAATGGTGGTTGAGCGAATTTCGAGGTGCGCGTTCACCACATTGGGCGTTTCGCGCTGGATCCGTTTCGCGCAATAGGGGCGAGGTATCGCACTTGACCGCTCTTGTTCGTGAGCTCGTCTTTCCACCGAGTGCCCCACCGTCCGACCCGCCAGCATGAACGCACGAGCCAACGCGTCGACCGCCCTCAAGCGTCTCATGACGGAGGTGCGCCGCCGGACGGCGCGGCCGCAATGTTGAAGCACGAGCTGACGGCTGGACTCGCCTGCAGTACAAGCAGCTCACGGCAGCCGAGAACGAGGACAGCATGTTCACCGCAGGTACGTCCTGAGCCCACGGCCGCTGTCGGCGGCCCGCGCGAGGCAGTCAGGAGCACGGCGGCGATCGTCCGCGCGTCGAGCCATCGCGAGCCGGGGCTGGAGCTGGATGGGCCCCAGAGATGGGCGCAGCGCGTGGATCAGAGCATCGTCTAGCGAGTGGGCTCGCTGAGCTGCCGATGCGCCGACCTCGCCACCGCGAGCAATCCACGTCCGTCCCGAGGCGCCGAGCTCACGCGTCGCTCCGCAGGCCCCATCTCGGAGAACGACTTCTTCCACTGGAGGTGCGCCAACCGACTCGAGCTGCTCGTACCCGTGCTGACCCTGGCAACCGCAGCTGCCTGATCAGCGGTCCGTCTGAAACGCCGTTCGAGGGCGGCGTCTTCGAGGCCGAGCTCAAGTTCCCCCGCGACTACCCTCTCAGCCCCCCAAAGGTGCGCTTGTCCTCCCCAGACTCTTCCAAACCGCCAGCCAACCCGACTCGGACCAACAGATGAAGTTCAACCCGCCGCTGTTCCACCCCAACAGTGCGCCAGCGCTTCTCGCGTGACCCACGCCGCCAGATGCACGCGCTGACCCCCATCGCGGCCAGTCTACGCCTCGGGCGACGTCTGCATCTCGATCCTGCACGCACCCGGCGACGACCCGAACGCGTACGAGAGCTCCAACGAGCGCTGGAGCCCCGTCCAGAGCGTCGAGAAGATCCTCCTCAGCGTCATCTCCATGCTCGCCGGTTCGTGCCCGTCTTGGCTTCTCCCCAGCCCGCAGCTCACTCGCGAAACCCGCCGCAGAGCCAAACATCGAGTCCGGCGCGAACATCGACGCTTGCGTGCGTCCACTCCCAGCTTGCGTGCCCCCGACGGGAACCGGAAGCTAATCCCAGCTTGCGCGAGCAGAAGGTCTTCAGGGACAACAGGGAGCAGTACGACGAGATCGTTCGCGCGCACGTCCGCCAGCAGCTTGACTGCTAGGTCCGGGGGAGCGCAGTGCCTCGTGTGGCGCGCGACACCGGCAGCGACGGAGCGGGGACATGTAACACACTACGCAGGGCTCCAGGGTTAATAATCACATCAACTTGTTCTTCTTTCCTTCAGGTTGCGAACGCGCCGGAGCAAGTCCGTTCAGCGGGCGACGCCGTTGCTCGGCAGCAAGTCCAGCGCGTCCTGGAACCTCATCACAAAGTCACCGTCCCTCAAGAAACTCTCTTGCGTCCTCGTGTCGGCCCAGACGAGCCGCCAGCGAATCGCTGTCATCGCCGATGGCATTCCCGCGCGCATCCACTGGATCGGCTTGAGGTAGACCACGCTCGCTAGGAGCGGGAACGCGATGGGGTTCGGGGGCGAGGCGAGAGTTGATGGTGGCACGATGAGGGTGCTGACGCCATCAACCTGGATTCGCGTCGAGGAGCCGACGACGGCGTGGCCGGGATGGTGCAGAGCGATCCCGTCGCCGACTGCGACGGTCTGCACGGCCGCGGTGGAGCGCAGAAGCCCCGATGGGACCGACACCATCATCGTGAGCCCTCGCGATTGGACTCCGCTGTCAGTATTCCGAGGGGTGTCAGCTGGATCTCTCCCGCGTGCGAGACTTTGCGACTTACGCCAGCCTGACGTTCCGCAACCGCACGAGTGCCGGCTCCCGATCTCCTTGAATCCACGCTCCCACATTCCCGTGCTTCTCGAGGCTAGTCCCTACAGGCGGGACCTCCCCTCGCGGGTCCCAGACGAGCGCTCCCTGCGACGTCAACGTGAGGAAGTCGTCCCAGTCCATGATGCGCCCGACTTGTAAGAAGGTCGAGAGAGCTCTCGTCTCATTAGGCGTTACGAGGACGGTCTCGGAGAGAGGAGGTCGCGACGACGGTCCGGCTACTGGCTCGTAGGTCGGTGGCGGTGCCTCGCTTGTCGCGGCCTCCAGCGGTGGGCACGCGTCTGATTCTTGCAGGACCGTCGCAGTCAGCGTGGTGGTGCAATACATTTCCAGAGATGAAGCGCACGGGACTCGGTCATCTCTGCGGACTCGGAAAATCAGAGGTCAAGTCCGTCGGGTCCAGCCGGAGCTGTGTCGAGCGCCGCGGAGGCTTGCAGGGTCGGAGTAGCTATCCCGAGTGTGTGCACGATGCCGTCCAGATGTAACTGCACTGTACAAAAGCAAGCGTCGCGTCGGGAAAGGCGACAAGATGAGAAGACCGATGACGATGTGCGAGCCGGGTTTCCCGCCTGCCCCGCCCCACATTTGCCGCCGAGCGGCCAGACTTTTGTACGGGATCCTGAATTCGCGGGTAAGAGCGTTGAGGGGAAGAGATCATATATCTTCCCGAGAGCTCATCAAGACGGCCGGCAAGCTTGATTAAGTTGGAGCAAGAAACTGTGCATGCTGGCTATAACATGTCACTTGGTACTGCCACTGACCACTCCTCCACCAAGTCGCGCAGGCTGATTGCGTTTCGTCGGTAATCCTCAATCATCTCGTCGAGCGGGACGCGTGCATAACGCGGGTTCTGGAGGTATTCGACCGCCAGGCCTGGGTAGTCTGCCGCAAGCCACACGAGGAGGTGCTCGAGGTGCCTCCGGGAGTCGACGATCCGCCTAGAGTCTTGTCCCGAGGTGTGCTGGACAAGTTGGAGGGTTTCGATAGAGGCCGGCAGGCGGCGAAGGACGCCCGCACTGACTCCCGCGGTGTTGAACAGGTCGTTGCAGTGGAGCTTTAGAACTCGAAGCTGCGAAGCCTCGATGTACGCAGCGAACACTGGGAACCCGTCCATCGAGTGCGGGCCACATCTTAACCAGCCGAACTCGAGCTTCGTGAGCGCGAGCTTTGAAAGTCGGGCGGCGTAGTCCTCGACCAGTTGCGGCGATGCAAGAGTAAGGGAGAGGGATGTGAGGGAGGGGGTGGAGGTGAGTGCAGTGATCTGATGTTGTTCAAAGACAGCGTCCTGGGCCCGGCGGCCACCAAATTCGTGCAGGCGCAAGGTAGTGAGGCGCGGGGGCAGAGGGCGAACGCGCGGAGAAGGCCGCTGGGGTGGTGGAACGGATACGGCTCGATGTCAAGTTCTTCGATGCCGTCCATGTTGGCGAGAAGGATGTTGAGGATCGGCCTGCTGGCGAAGGTGCCGATGAACTGGAGAGACGTCACCGAGCCGAGGCCGCCGCGCATCTCGGGTGGTGGCGACTTGAGCTCGGGCTCCCAGAGCTGATGGAGCTCGAAGTATGCTAGAGTGACGTGGCGGAGCTGTGTGGCTACCGCACCGAGTCGGTACAGGGCCGTTCACGGCGCCCGGCGAGGTGTTCCTGGTCCCAAACGCCTTCGGGGCCTGCCCGCCATCCCGTCGTCGCCTCATCTTTGAGGCGCTCCATGATCTCATCTTTCGCCCGCCCCGCATCTGCGATCGCCTGCTCCTCATCCGAGTCACGGTCTTCACCATCGTCGAACCCATCGTCGCTTAACGGCACGCCGGGTAGCGTCCTGTACCTCCGCAGCGCCTCCGCGCCCACCCACATGTTTTCGGCGTAGAGGTCCGTCGACACACTCTTGACGATTGCAGCCAGATGCGGCTTCCGCTCCAGTAGTTCGATGAGCGGCTCGATCCGGTCGGTCGCACAGCACCTCCTGCGCGCACGGCCGCAGCTGACGCGAGACGAGCGCCAAGGCACGGAGCGTCTTCGAGCTTTCGACGAGGTGTCGTGAGCCCGGCACGTCCGCGCAACCGCCGGACCGGCCAGAGATCGGGCCATCGGGCTGAATTGACAAGCGGATGATGTGTAGGATGGTCTCGTTCGGAAAGGGGAGTGTCGCACGTGGGGCGCGATTTCCCCTGGTGGATCGGGATGAGGTTGTGGGTGTGGGTGGCGAGGGCGTCGCCGCGCGGCATGGCTTGAAGACTCGGACCGTCGCCAGTGGGCGTAGGGTTGATCGCCGGTCGAGCAGGTGAGCCGGAGAGTGGCTAGGCAGATGACTGGCAGTCTGTGCCAGGGAGAGGAAGGCCGTGACGAGGTAGTAATTGGAAGAGCGACCTATCCCGCCCTTTCATCGTTGGCCGAGCATAGGGGCTCATAGCTTTGTGTGTGTGACGGTCCATGAGGGCGAGGCAGATTCATGTCTCACAGTCAAGCTTAACTGAAAGATCCTTTTAAGTCCAGTACACAGAATTGCAGGGTACTGGACAGTCGCCAGCGTTTCAGTATGGGTATTAAGACCGGAGAAGGTTCCGAGCCATCGTCTGCACCTTCAGGTAGTAATGCTAGTGCCATAAAAAATCTAGAGCATGTACTGTGGGAAGATTGCGTGAATATGGGACGCAGCCTGCAGCGCAGACGCCAGCACGCACCGCGTCCTTGAGCATGTTGGTGTTGATTTGGTCCTGAACTGCAGACAGGATCACATTGATTCCCTTGGTATCGGTTGCTTGCGTGAAATGAGTGTGGGCTGATTTGGTCTGATGAGGAGCCGGTGAGCTTTGCGACGGAGCACGCCAACACCATCGAGTCTTGACTCACCGAGTGGTAAAGGCTCAGTACTCGTCGACGGATGTAGTCAAGTCCAGCTTGGGGGGTATTTGGACCCTGTTAGGCTGGTCAGTTAGTAGGCTTAAGACGCCTTGAATGGCTTAAGACGCCTTGAATGCCCCATGCGCACCGGAAAGTCCTCTAAGAAGTCTGCGAGCTTCGTGGTGAAGAGTTTAGCCTGCGAGAGGATCCATAAGCGGTGTAATCGACACGTAGCACTGTTTCAAAACTCACTGCAAACAAATCAATCTTGCTGTGGGACCGACTCCGTTAGTATCGGTCAAGAAAATGGCGAAGGGACGACCGCACTTGAAGAAAATGATTAGAGTACTGTTCTTGAACCACAGCGAGTTGCTGATGGAACCGAAGAGATTCTCGGCCTCGACAAATCGATTTTGTGTCTCGTCTTCGTAGAGCCTAAAGGTTGCGTGAGCTCTCGGAAGCTCAGAAGCTTAGGACAGGACTCACTGCTGATCGAACTCCGAGACCGCGAAGAGGAATAGAAGCACATCGACCTGGTTGAAAACAGTGATGAGAGTCGTGTTTCGAGAAGTTCAAGGAGGCCCTCACATTTTCGAAGCAAGCTATCCATTTTCGTCGTTCGCTGCGCTGACCTCCAACCTGTTTTATTGGGCGACCCGACTTCAGTCATGTCGCAGTAACGTCATATTGAAGAAAGCGTACATCAAGGACCCTGTAAATCCTGTCCTTGACCTGGAACTTTGCCTCGATAATGCCAGTGGTGCGAACTCGCGCACGCAAGATGTCTGCTCAATATGAATCGTTGTCAACACACTGAGGTGTAGTGAAAGGGGAACCCACCCTCGTCGTTGGGAATGAAAGTGGTCGACGTGAGACGCTCCAGATTATTGAAGAAGTAAGCCGCACTGTCGTTGAGCTGCAGAGTAGCGGAGGCCGACGTTGAGCCTCATCGCACGACCGCGGACTTTTGACGCCCCACGCACCTGGAACTTGGACGAGTGCTGCAGGCACCCCTTCACGTCCGGTGTGTTCCAAAGACCCCAAATTGCCTGAATCTCCTCGGGAGACAAATGGTCGACTGCGTTGACAGCGTCAGCTCTGGGCCCATTCCGACTCGGACCCCGGCTCTAGCGTACCCATGGAAGGCACTGCGTTCACCGTGTGATACCATCCCTCCTGCTCAGCGCCTCGTAGCTCGA
>ERZ1463038.88-NODE-88-length-24377-cov-14.636954_pt1 | contig 24377 bp, 33 predicted proteins | sample MGYA00564479_ERZ1463038 | MGnify/ENA primary metagenome ERZ1463038 (study PRJEB39244, sample SAMEA3635134) | Helicobacter pylori | study: EMG produced TPA metagenomics assembly of PRJEB11511 data set (Assembly of a 5300-year-old Helicobacter pylori...
CTTGGTCCATCAGCGATGCCGCCGATGCGGTGCCTTCGCCGTCTTGGCTCACGCGTGCGTGAGAACGTCGCCTCCTGAGCAAGCTGTGAGGGACGAATCTTTTGGAGAGAAATCTGGGTTCTCCATGATCTTGCATTGAATAGCTGGAGCGTTCAAAGCTCAGCGTCACCAACCTTGGTTGTCTACCAGAACGCCGACTCACCACAGATTGCTCGCCCGCCGTCGCGCAGCGTCCGTTGTGCAGCATGGCCTCGCAGGGATGTGTTCACCAAGGTCCACACCCTCGAGCGAACTGTTTCCTGGAAATTGGAAGTGTCAGCGGTGCGGTGACGGGCCTCGACGGGCAGATCGCTGTCGGGCCTGCGCTGCGAGAGCCTCGCCCGACCGTCGCACGACGCGCCGTCCGCTGGGCGCCTGCCGATCCCGCCGACCTCCCCCTCGCCCAGGCGCTCATAGACTCGCACACGGAGATTGTTTCCTGGAAAAAGGAAGAGGAGATCCTCCGCCTGCGGCCCGTACGGACGCTTCACGTCAAGTCCTCGCCAGGCGACACGACCTGGGAGATTTCAGGCCTCGAAGCGTCGCGGCGCCACGACGAATTCTCGACCAGAGCTGCTCGCGTCCGCTTCTGAACAACGCTCTTACTGCACATCTGCCCACATTTGTGACTGGAAGACCGTGTATCAGATTCAAGCGAGTAAAGGTGGCGGGAGTGAGCGGCCGGCGCGTCACAATTCGGCGGATCAAGTCACGCGCGAGCTCCGGGCGCAGAAGGTCCCTTTGTTAATCGGGAGTGCGCAACGTCAGACGCAATCTGGGCGTGTCAGGGAGAAGTTTTTCCTGGAAAACGGAAGAGGCTAAGGGACGCGGGAGCCTGCAGGAACGAGGGCAAGTCGTCACGGACGCTGGAGAGTCTGCCGATCACGACGCACATCGCCACCTTTTGTAGTTGGATACATGTCGCTACGAACCCTATAAAATGATGTGGTAGCACACATTCCGCCCAGGAAAAAGGATCGGAAGTGGCTTGGGCAGTTGCTGGACCACACGACATTGCAGCGCCGACCCTGTTCTCTGGTTCTCGAAGAGACACCGAGACGGCGAGACCTCGATCCTACAGATGGTGCCTCTCCTGCCGAGCAGTGGACCACTGTCCAAGCTCTATTTCTAAGTCACAATATAGACTTATGGACTCCCGTGCGAGTCCGAAAGCCATCCCGGAGGGCGGCCGCAAGTCGGCTTTAAGTTGGGGGCGTGGGGGCACTCCTCCCAGCTCACAGCCGCACCACGATGGATCCGCACGCCCGTCCCGGCGCTGGAGAGCTACCGCAAAGGTTGATACGCTATGATTGCTGAACGATCCCACTCTTGACCCGCCGTGCGCGCGCCTCTCGTCGTTCCCATGGTGCTGTTCAAACATGGTTTGACTGGCACTCGCGAAGCCGATCCAACCTCAGCGCTCAGCGCTGCCCCTGGGCTCAGGCTCTATACTACTTGAGAAGTGGAAGAGTGAGTAGCACATGCTCAGATGGAAGCGTCACATCACTTCGAGGAGCGCCTTGCGTCGAGGGCCGTAAGCGGTCCGCGTCGGAGGCTGTGAGCACGGCGGACCTAAAATTGATCGGGATAGGCGAAGCCAATCTCGAGGGCTTTTATCGCGCAAGACGAAAGTTCTAGGTATCTGGACCCGCTCACATCCATCAGCCCGTGGACAAGCCTCACAGATCAGTCGAAAGGTAATTAGCCAGCGCCCTAAACATGAGTACATAACGACCTTCAGACAAAGTGTGAAACTCTGCCAGCCGTCCAACCGCGTTCCAAGCTCACTTGGGCGCCGCGAGCGCCGTGCGACGCGCCTTCTTCGCCTCCGCCGGCTGACAGGCGTACCGCTCGTTGCCCGAGTCCGACCCGTACCGTTGGTATACTGTAACGGTCGTAGTTGCGGTGACTGTGACCACCTGAGAGGTCGTTTCTGTCGCCGTCGTAACCTGGAGAGAAGGCGCGTGAGCTGGCGAAGCGGCGACAGGGAAATCTCGAGCTCACCTGAGTCGTGACGAAGACCGTGTTGGTTTGAGTAGCGGTGGTGGTGCTTAGAGCTGTCGTGGTCCTGGTGGTGGTCGAGAAAGCGGTCGTCGTCGTAGCCCCACCGGATGGTCCGGCACTGGGAGTCCCGCCGATCGCGCACGACCCGAACGGGTTTGACATCAGGACCGAGGCACCCCTATCCGCTGTTGGTAAGTGGTCAGGTTTTAATGAAAGAGAGCGCCAACTCACGTTGTGATCGCAGTCTGGGCGTACGCGGCTCCACTCCACTGCGCGCTGGCGCCGATGGTGACGGTGGTCCCCGCGAGCACCCATCCATGAAAGAAGGAGGATGCGCCACTACGTGCTGTATTTAGTCCCGCAGCCGAAATCATTTCGCAGGAAAAGGCACGCACAGAGTCACCGTCGATCCAGAGACCCAGAAGATCGTGTCGGGCGTCACGCCGCCGACGAGCCGCACGTTTGAGCTTGCGCCAGTAGTCAAGCTGATCGGAGGCTTCGTCAGGACGCACGCTTGGCGCCAACATCAGATCGATAACAGAACAGACTCACGTGTTGAAGAGGAAAATGAAAACGTCGCCGGCTGCGCCATTCAGCGTGATCTCCGAGCTGGCGGCGCTCGCTGCTGGAGCGGACCACTTGTACCTGCGCGTTCGGGTCAACATGTCGATTGGCGGCAAGGCAGCTAAGAGCTCACACTCCGCGCGTAAAAGTCTGACCCCCAAGGGCAATAGGGCGGTCGTCCACGGCACCCGAGAGCGGCGAGTTGCTGGCGAACGTGTACGCGTTCAGCATCGCGTAGTGCGCTCCTCCCGAGCTGTCTCCGGGACCATACGCAAATCCATTGAGCTGAGGGGATGCGGTGAAGTAGCTCTCTCCAGAAACTGGCTTCAGTCCCGAGGGGATCGTCATGCCAGCGATCACGGTCGGGCTGATGCCTGCACGCCACTGAATCCGTCGGCAACTGTCGAACGCCACGAAGGCGGCACCGCGCACCAAAGTTCCCGTCGTACTTTCCGTCCGCCCCAAGGGTAAGAGCTGACGACGCCAGAAGCAAGAATCCACAAGCCAGATCCATCGGGGGCGCGGTGGGATTGCTCTGCGCGAGCGCTGGCGTCGCGAGCGTCGCGAGGCTCTGTGGCGTTGGGGCCAAGTCAGCGCCCTGCAAGGCGAGTAGTTTAACGAGAACGTACAGCGAAGATGATGATTCGGAGTGAGAGCATTTTTGAAGAGAGAGGTGGTCGGTTGTGTAAGGAGCGAGGAGCGGTTGGTGGCAAAAGATGCGGAGGGGATGAAGAGCTCTCCGGCCGCAGAGCGCGATTTATTCAAGGAGCCGCGGGGCACAGCATTTGTTGATCCGTATCGTAGATTCTGAATAACCCACTCTCTTTAGCACGCAGATGATCTCCTGACCTACGCGTGCTGGGCTCTCTGCGCAAATATCGTTTGGAGACCATCGTGCGACAATCACTCCCATGACTGCTAAACTCCGCAGGCCCAGCATGCTTGAGTCTGGGTAGTTTCAGGTGTGGAAGTCACTGAAAATCGGTCTCATTCCCAGGCAAGTCATTCGCGAGTCGTCATGAGCAGCAAGCTTCGAGCTCACACGCGACGGGCGCGACGGGCGGCAAGGCATCTGTCGGTGCGCCCACACGGCCGCCAAGTTGCGCTCGCGGCAGGAGAGAGTTGCACACTGGTTAAGGTACCCAGATGTGAGGGGAAACCGGTTAGCAACCTAGGAAGTAGTCTACTTGGCCCCAAACCTTGAAGGATCCGACGACCCGAGCGCAAGCTACGAGGCCAGGCCTGGCCAATCGGAACTCAAAGCTCGGGCGCTCGCGAGTGTAGGAACGAACCCGGTGACTCCCCGGGTCTGGCCGACACGATAGCTCGTTACAGAATCCCTGTCTAACGGGAAGGATGGTCCACTGCAGTCCGCGGGACCATCGGCCGACGTGGGCGGGCTATCCTTCAAACGCCGCTTGCGAGACGTCGCGACTCGCGAGTCGTCGCCGCGCGAGAAGGTTTCGCGCTGTGCAGGGCGGGTTCAGAGCATCGGAATTTCAGAGCAGTGGTCTCGGAAAACTGTGTATTGGGAGGTGGAGGGCCCAGGTCACGCGGCATCTACCGCTCGGCTCCACAGGGCACCTGCTTTCAGCTCACACACCGAGACGGGGCATAAACAGATGCAACACCGAGTCCCGAGAATGAATAAGTGTGATCCTATTTTCACTTTTCTTTATCGTGGATGAACGGCTTGGGGTCAGGCCGGAGCCGGTGCACGCAGCTGAAGCTGAAGCGCTGAAGCGCGAAGTTCTCCGCGGGAGGTGCCCGTCAACAGGTACTGTGATTAAGCTCGCCAGCTAAAATCTTTCAGAGTATTTCCAGAGCTGGTTCGGCTTCTTCGTGACCCTGCACGCCAGGAGCGAAGAAGTTCACGTTCTGGGGGACCGGCTTCAGGTCAAGATCAGGACATGCTTCAGCACACAAGCAAACTGGTAGTACAACATCAATCTCTCTGATATCATCTACACGGTCCTTCTTCGCTCCACCGGGCGAATCACATCTCGATCCCATCGCGGCGGAAGCACAGCCGCGCGCTTCAGACGCGCAGACGGGCGGAGGGGGATGGTAGTCGGGTCTGGAGTGCTTGAGAAGGTGGATTCTGCATCCACCGTGTGGGAAGGGTCTGCTGACGCAGTCTGCGTCCGTGTCTCAAAGACCGTCTCCGTGACGGTGGCGACATCCGAGCTCGTTTGCGTTGCCGTCGCGACCGAAGTCGTAATGAAAACGGTGTTGGTCTTGGTGATCGTTTGGGTAGACTGAATGGTAGTTTTCGTTGTTGTGGTAGTGTAGGCGGTGGTCGTAGTCGCTGACCCTGAGATGGAAGCCGGAGGAGGTCGAACCGGCGACACGCAATCCGGGCCCGACGAGCCCGAAATCACCACAGATGCACCACTTGTAGGAAGAGTTATTAGCGCCTAAGTATTTCATTCCCTGATTCCCAGACTAACGTGGTCACCACGGTTTGAGCGTACGCCGCGCCAGTCCACACGACACCAGCGCCCACCGTGATTGCGGTTCCGGCCAGGGCTTGTCCCACAAACCGGCCCGAGGCCCCGCTGTTCATGTCAATAAGTATAAGTAAGTGAAATTAAGCAGCGTATGCGACGGATTGATGTACAGAGTGAGTGTGGTTCCCAAAATCCAGAAGACGGACTCGGCTCCGACTCCGCCGGTGAGGACGACATTGCTGCTGGCTCCCGTGGTCAAAGTGCTGAAAGTATCCCATGTTAGCTCAGATTTCTGACTCTCCAAGGCACAGAGCTCACCCAAGCAGAAAGACGAAGACGTCCCCGGAAGCGCCGGAGAGCGTGATAGTCGAGCCCGCGGCCGTGTAGCACGGTGTGGTCCACTTATAGCTGCAAAAGATCAGATTCAGCTCGGAACAACATTCATTTTGATCGTAAAAGTTACTCACACGCCCCTCGTGAACGTTTGGCCGCCAAGCGCCGCCGAACGATCATCGACCGCCCCGGACACAGGCAAGGTGTTTGCGTAGGCGTATGCGCTCAGCGTGTCGTCTCTCGCCTGTCCGGTGATGTGTCCAGGTCCAAAAACGAACGCGTCCGCCACCTGTGGTTTGGCGGCGAAGTACGTCTCCAGAGCGATTGACTGCAGTCCGGACGGGATTGTCATTGAGCTGATCAGACTAGGGTTGATTCCTGCCATGAGAAACGAGCGTGAGTCCCTGAACCGAATGCCGAGACTCCGAGGTGCGCACCCAGATTGCCACCATAGCTCCCAGAAGCGCCAAGCGTGACAGCGGTCGATCCAAGGATGATAAAGCTGCATGCTGCTCCGAGGGACGGTGCAACGACAATGTCTTGCGCGTGCACTGGCGACGAGAGAGTAGCGACGACCTGGTGGCGTCGTGCGTCAGGACGGCTCTCGCAGGTCAATTAAGATTCAAAGTACCAGAGCAGCAATGCCACTAGAGACTCGCATGGTCGTAAAAGTTCAGCGTGTCGGTGAAGTGATAGAGAGTGGAGCAAGAAGAAAGCAAGGACGAGAGAATCTGGAAGGGATGAAAGGCGCAAGGGGCCGCGGAGCATGGTTATCGTCGGATCAACGGCAGCGGTACTTCCGCTCGCTGGGGGGTACTGATGACCGCCCACAGTCCCGTGCAACTCCTGACTTTCTATCCGTCTGATGGGTTCGCACGCAATATTCGCATCCCGTCCAAGATCCAGAAGAGTGCCCAGGCCACGAGTGATCATGCTGATTTGGAGTGCACGACTGGTCCCTCTTGAATTAGGTGTGATAGCTCACGCCTTAGAAGCACCACCAGCGCGGCGACGGACCTCCGATCAGCGGCGTCCACGCCCAAACTCCCGCCTGACAGCGTGTAAGGCTCCTTGGAGCGCAGGCTTCCGGTCGGAATCCCTTGAAAACAGTCTACTGAGGCCAAACTTTGGTGAGGTTCCGGCGTGGTGAAGCAAGCTCGAAGTCTTCAAATCCAATCATCGTGGAACTTGCTCGTTGCAACGTTGAAGGGAGGGACTCGGGGCACCTAGTTCACAGCGCATCTACAGGTATACGTTGCAGTTTTCCTTGACCATCACCTTCGTCTGAAATTGTCAGCGAGGGGATGCCGCCCGCACCGGACGAAGGATCGACGAGCTCCGCCGAGTCGCACCGCCGCCGGCCCCTCCACCTGGAGCCCGACTATCTTGACAACGCCGCTTGTCATTTAAGCACCGTCTGAGCTCGCGCGAGTGAGCCAGACACGCTACGTATATCATGCGATACAGGGAGCTCTGGCCATACGCTTCCCAAGCGACTCCCGACTCATGCGCCTTACCAAGCAGGGCGACGCCGCGAGCTGACCACGGTTGCGCGACCCGTACTTTGGAAACGGGACAACGCTGTTTTGTGTCCCTTGAAAGGGAGAACGTCCGTGCTGAGAGTCTGCGTGCGCTTGGGCGAGCGCCAGAGGCTCGTGGGTTGAGCCTTTGGGCCAGCGCGTGCAGGCTGATGCTGCCGTGAGCACGGTGATCCTGAGCGCTGGGCCGCGGTGATCACCCGTCATATTGTACGCTGGAACCGTGTTAGGAGTCTCAAGGACAAGCCGGTCCCCGTTGCCATTTTCGGACGCCTGCCCGCCGCGTCATGAGCAGGCGCCTGTGCGTTGGAGATGTCTAGCTAGCTATTGGACTACTGGTATCTTGATAAAGATCTCACCTCATCTTGAAAGGGAGCCTGTGAGGGCAGGAGAATGTGCGAATTCAAGCTGACCAGGCAGTCCGAGTGAGCAGCCGTGCTCAGCGCTCAGCCGGGGCCCCCCAAGGATCAGTCCGCGTAAAGCATTCACCTGCGCGTGTGAAGTGTGCGGGTCCCCGGAATGAAGACTTATTTGGCAAAAGCCAGTTGTCGAGCGCGTGCAAGCTAGTCCCGGCCGGGCCCCGGCGAAGTTGATCCTCCCCACTTGGTCCCGAGCACACGCCTCTTTCCTTCGCTCTCACTTCACAGCAGCTGCGAGAATGTACACAGCGCAGGCAGACACGAAGTCACATTATGGAGTGTGCGTTTTTCTGCTAGCAAGAGCACGGGAGAGGCGCTGATCCTTACTCGGCTGCTCAGCATCATCATCGGCTCCGGCCTGTCTGGAGTTGCGGCAAACGTACAGCTCAAGAAAAGTTGTGGATTCACGGACGTGATATGCTAGTGCGCCTTTCCCTGCTACCGCCAACACACGACTAACCTCGACTGCGCCATAGTGAAGCCGAGTCGGACTTTGGTGGCACCTGGTGTGTACTGGTTCAATTTGGTGCGTGTGAGAAGTTGCTTAAGACTCCATCTGGTGTCAGGCAGAGCAACACGTACCCCGGTGCGGCCTGCGTGAGTCCCGTCACTGCTGTGCGCTGCCCCTCGCTACACACTGATTCCTACCTGTGTGCGGCAGGACATTCCCATCTCGCTATACAGCTACTCTGTAAGAAATGAGGTCGCATCTACTTAGGGAGAACCTAATTTACGTCTGGTCCATGGTAGTTCGCCCAGAAGTATTGGGGAAGCCACTGGCCGGCCCAGAAGGATATCCTCAGCTGTGTGTGTCTTTATAGATGTCAAGCTCAGGCGGACTGATATTTTTGTTCCCCAGACATGCATGACGTAGTCGCCAAGTTTGAGCTGACCAACATCATCTGCGACACGACCGTTTCGCAAGCGCACTTCTCGGACGGCGTCTGGACCGTGAAGATCCGAAATGCACGCACTGGAGTTGAAGCGACCAAGACTTCGAACATAGTCATCATGGCCGTCGGCGGCCTCCGCGAGCCCCTCCTGCCCAAGTTCGCGGTCGGCAACACGGACTTCGAGGGGACGTCCTTCCACAGCGCACGATGGGATCATTCGGTGGACCTGAAGGGCAAAGATGTCGTTTTGGTAGGAAATGGATGCACCGCCTGTCAGATCGTGAGCATGTCCTTAGCCGTTCGGGGCACGACAGGACCGCTGACTTCGTGCGCGCGCGCGACGACCACAGGTTCCCGTCCGTGCTTCCATTTCCAGACTCAGGCGGTCGCAGATACTGAAAGTTATTACTCAGAGTATCATGGGAGACGTCAAGAGCCTCACCCAGGTGGCCCGCTCGCGACAGACGTACATTCCCCCGCCGCCACTGCCGACCTGGTGGTTCTGGTTTCTCCTCTGCCGATGGGTCCCTGGGGCGAGTTGGTGTCCCCGCGTACACCTGAAGGGAATTTCACTAACTCGACATCTAGCTCATCTATCTGCAGCGCATTGGCGTCTTCTTTGCCGCCGAATGGTTCTTCATCGTCTCCGACCTTAAGCGGGGTGTCAGCCGCCGTGCCTTCATCATGAAGTCTGTCATCAAGAAGTGAGCTTCAATTCTCATTGAAGAGTCATTTCATCTTACCAAACCCTGTAGCATCCGTCGGGCTGCCCCCAAGGAGTACTGGGACGTCCTCACGCCTGACTTTGCCATGGGTGCAAAGGTGCGCCGCGCTCTCTGCCTGCGAGACAATCACTGACTCCTCGGATAGCGTCGCGTGGTTGACTGGGGATATTTCAACGCGATGCACAACCCCAAATTCAAGTTGCTGCAGGACGACGCAGTCGTGAGCATGAAGGGGAAGACTGTGCGAACGCAGAACGGCGTCGAGATCCCCGCCGATGTCGTGGTCTTCTCAACTGGGTTCAATGTGGGAAACTGTGAGTGCTATCATTCATGGTTGCTTCAATGAGTAATCCGGCTCGTGCACTCTCGGTAGACTTCATGCCGCTTAACGTCTCGTCGGACGAGAGCGCGGTCGACCTGAAGACCCGCATGAAGACCACGAACGCCAAGATGTACCGCGGTATACTTCTACCCATACAAGTCAGTGATACCTAGCTATGTACTGAGTTAACTTTTTTCTTTCAGGGACGTGCGCCAGCGGCTTCCCTAACCTCTTCGTGATCCATGGGCCCAACACGGGCACCGGGCACTCAAGCGTCATCTTTACCAGTGAATGCCAGATCACGTTCGTCATAACTCGACGTCCTCACTTAGATTCAGCCTACTCACAAAGCTCACACGCGCGGCAGGATGATGCTGAAGCTCCTCGCTCCGGTCTTCCAAGTGCTCGACGATGGCGACTCGTTGTCGTGCCGCCCAATGGTTCAGGTCACAGAAACGGCCGAGCTGAGCTTCTACAATGAGCTTAGAGCTGAGATGAAGAAAAAGACATGGGAGGTCGATGGCGGTGCAGTGCGTCGTACGGTCCGAAGTCGCTCCAGACAGCTGACGCTCGTCTCGACGCCAGTGCTTCTACACCAACGAGGAAGGTTTTTGCATTGTGAGACTCCATGATCCTTGCTATAAGGCGTACTGCTGAATTCAATCCTTGGAAGGCTCTTTGTCCGTCCATCTCCCGTGCGACCTCACTACGCCGATCGTTATGCTCACCTACACTTTCGTTTCGCAGACCCGTGGTCGCAGGTAAGAAATCAAATCTTGGAAGTCAAGTTTTTTTAATAAAGTAGATGTTGCAGACGCACTTCTGGTGGCACACGGCCTGGCCGGTCAGGTCTCACTTTAAATGGACTGGGTGCTGATTGAGTCGGACGAGCTGGCGGACTGTAGCCTCTATGTACCCGATCACATTTATTTCACCAGCGAATCGCTTACACATGAAAACGTTTCGCTTGCACCAAGACGTACCAAGACGAGCGCCTCGGCGGAGTCTTGTCCTCGGGAGCCTCGGTGATCACAGTTCGCATGAACCCCGCACGAGACATACGTCTCCAATCTTAGAGCTTCACTCCCGCAAAGATGGTGAGCTAGACTTCATAGATGAGAGCCTACCTCATTCACGGCCTTCGCCCCCAGAAGCAGGCGTGGCGCATCGTCCTCCGCTTCCTAGGTCTCCGCCAGCCTACGCTCGCAGCCGCGCGCTCATCGTCACCGCCCACGGAGCTTCGGATTCTTGGGGATGACTCGGCATCCGCATTTATTCGTGACACTTCTTGGCGGATCCAGGTCGACCAAGTGTACGTGGAGGCGCGTCCGGACCTCGTGTCGGCCGTCCTCAAGCGACTCGTCGACGTCAAGACGCTCGTAACCGCGGTGAGAAGCGCAGAAATACCTTGGGATGTTCGGAGTGAAAGCGAGCTCCAAAGTAGGTACTATTCTCTCCATAGGGACGGATCACGTATCCTTCTCACACCCGTGCTTCATTGACAGGGCTTCGCCGCGAAGGGCTGCTGTTTGTGCGCCACATCGACAATACGGCTGGAACAACGTACACTTGGGCAGCAGAGAACCACGACACGGAGCTGTTCCCAATTGAATGGAATTGGGGACTGAAGTACGCAGTGACGGGCGGGAGTGGGGTTGAGGGCGGCCGAGCGACAGGGTCGGACGCTGAGGCGGAAGCATTGTAACACGGTGCGATTCACTAATGAAGTGATAGGGGGCCAAATAATCAAAAGGAATTGTAAGGGCTTGAAGGACGCCCGAGCTTTGATGTGATCGGGTGAGCACCAAGTCCACCTCGACGGCGTCGGCGCGGACATCACTTTGGACGAGCTGCACATCAAAAGTGACACCGAGGCGCTCGCTTTCATCCAGAATACACCCGGAATGCGAGTGGTGAAGCTGAGGAAGCTCGTGTACAAGGGCAGTCCGGGCCACATCCCCGCCCTGTGCGGCAAACTCCGTGAGGTGCAAGAGATGCACTTCACGACGCCCGAGACCCTTGGATGGAGGTTCGAAGATGATAAAGAGTACACTAGTAAGTTTTTCGCACTGCTGCAGGAACACGCTTCCTGATATGGAGGATCAGGACTGGTCGTGGGGGCGACGAAGAAGGGTAATCGCACGGTCGAGTCGACGTACTTGGGCGTACTGGCACCTGGGGAAATCTTCATACGTCAACCAAATCTTCTGGCTGCTTGATTCATTACCCTGCAGCGAAGAATGTGGACAGCGTGGCGTTCTGGCTGGAATCCGAGTCGCGGCGTGCCGAGCAGCCTCTTGGGTACGTACTCGTTGAACGTTGAACGTAGAAGTAGGACGCGTCCGTTTCGATGGAACAAGTGGGCTCCGAAGGCGGTCCCCAAACACCCACTCACGCATTCCCATCCCCTCCGACTTCATCTCGACGGCGATTCTGGCGAAAGAAGGAGAGCGGTGGGAACCTCTGACGGCCAATTGGAAATGCGCCGCCCCCTGGCCTCGCGCGACCTCGGACGAGTGCGACGAGGATGGACGAGCAGCAGCGAGTGGCAGCAAGAGAGTCGCAGCTGGCAGACAGTGACAAGCAGAGCGTCCCTGCCACTGTTCGCCCTGCGCGACGCCTGCTGTCCGCTTCCGGCAGCGGGGCACCACCTTTGACACTCTGATCGATGGGGAAGCTGTCCCGGCTGTCCCATGTCCCAGTCCAGGTACGCCGAGTGTTGTACCTAGTGCGTTACGAGGGTGTGAGAAGCAGAGTCAGATGTACGAGAGCACGAAAGGGAGCGAGCGCGTCGCAAAATGAAGAGCAGTGGTGTCTCAGGCCCCCTCAAACGCTCAGCTCGGTGCCCCACTCGCCACCATCCCCAATCTGCTGCCCCTCTGCATACTCTCGACGCGACGCTCGCTCTCACCTCGCCTGATCGACTTCTAGACACCGTCACGCACCCAGTCCACAACGCACGACTCGCGCCCAGGCCAGCCTCGTCTCTCTGACACACGCGCGCGGTCCCCCTCGGCCAGCCGCGATGCCCTCGCCGTCGTTCATGAGCCCCAAGGTGACGGAGGGGTTCTACATCCCCTCTGACAGCTCGTCCTCAGCGTCGGCGCCCGCGAACGAGCGGTTCGGCTACGGCGTCGACCCGTCGTTCATCTTCTCCGCCTCGGCCGCGTACCCGCCGCCGAGCCTCCCGGCGCACAACCACCTCCACGCGCTGCACAACCACAAGTCGACGACGCTCAGTGACCTCGACCTCGGCGCGTTCGACGACCCCTACGCGCTCGGCGGGCAGCACCAATTTGGCTCGGGCGGCGGTGGGAATGCAGGCGGCGCGAACGGGAGCGGGAGTCCGTACGCCAGCGCGGGTGCGGGCGCGTTCGACGACTTTGGGTACCGGCAGCAGCAGTCGTCCGCGGCCATGTACGAGTCGCTCAGCCAGCGCGCGGCCGTCGCCCCGCCGTCGATCGCCACCTCGCTGCCGCACTACCTCAACCTCGCCCAGCGCACGTCGCCCTCGCTGCCCAGTCCACACGATTCTTCGACCGGCACGACGGGCACAGACCTGTTTGGTGCGCCGCTGCAGGCCGACTCGCCCGACAATGCGTTCGGGAGCTACTCGTCCATCGGCGAGAGCCTCCCGAGTGCGCCCACGCCGTCCTCGGCCGCCAAGCGACGCACGGGCTCGACCGACCGCAGCCGCGCGACGGGCGTGGGCAAGGCGCCGACGTCCGCGACGCGCAGTCGCTCCGCGCGCCGCACGCCGACAGCAGCGTACGTCTCGTCGCCGATTCCCGTCGCGTCGCCCGGCCCGCCCAGCGCAGGCCACCAGCTCGCGATGAGCATGCCTGCGTACCCGAACGCGGCGAACGGCAGCCCGTGGTTCGCCCAGCAGGCGTTCGCTCAGGCCCGCTCGCCGGCCGACTCGGACCGCAGCGAGATGGACCCGAGTGGCTGGCGACCCAGCTCCAGTGGTTCGGCGGCGGTCCCGTCCAGCGCACCTGTTGGTGGGAGCAAGAAGAAGGGCGCAGGCGCTCTCGACGACGTGCCCGAGGACCCCAGCCAGAAGCAGTGCGTCGTCTTTCTGGCCGCTTTTGAGACTTAGAGGGAGACCTAGGGGAGCTTACTCGGTGCTTCGGCGATTCCAGCGCGGCTCTCCTGACCGAGAAGCGACGCAAGCGGCGCGAGTCGCACAACGCCGTCGAGCGTCGCCGGCGCGACAACATCAACGACCGCATCACCGAGCTCGCGTCTCTCCTGCCCGAGTGCTTGCTCGACCAGGTCAACGCACCCGAGGGTGACGGTGACAGTCCGAACCCGCTCAGCCCCGGCCTCCCCGCGCCGAGCCTCCACGGCAGCCCCGCGACGCCGAGCCTCAGCCAGCAGGCCGCCGCTGCGACTGCCGCCGGCAAGCCCAACAAGGGCATCATCCTCGCCAAGAGCGTCGAGTACATCCGATACCTCCAGGTGCGCGTTCCCGTCCCCACCTCCCCGCACGCCCGGAACTGACGCGCGCTTTTCCGAACAGCAACTCGTGGACCTCCACTCGCAGCGCAACACGGAGCTCGAGTCGCTCGTGCGCGACATGCACCTCTCGCCGCACTCGTCCGCCTCCGACCTCCCGCTCAGCCCGCACCACCAGCAGCAGCCGGACCCGTTCGCCCAGTTTGGCGTCGACGCCGGCGCGTGGGCGATCAAGAGCGAGGATGGCGACGACGACCAGATGCGCGACGACCAGTGATTCGCGCCGCCTTCTTGTACCACTATTCGCTGTGTAGCGCCCTCTTCGCCGCTCGACTAAAGGCTTTCTCCGATACACCCAGTACCCCATCACCCCTCGACGCCTCTACACCTACCCAGTTGATGTGCTCCCGACACCCTCTCGCTCCTTCGTCCTCCTCCGCCGTTCTCGCAGGAATATCTCTTGCTGTTTACAGAGTTGATCTCCCCGGCCCTTCCTTATCCTCCTGTAAAACTCCGGACTCCTCACTCGCTTGGTCACTCGACGTTAACGGACGTAATTCACGATCGCACAACACGAAGCCTGGGAGTCGCCGAAGTCGAAGAGGGACCGGTCGCTCCGCTTTGACGAGCGAGCTGGAGATCTTGAGAGCAGCTGCTGCGCTTGATCCGTTCATACAGCACAAGGGTACGGCTCCGTTACAAATGTTGTCTATGTACTCCACGAACCTACCTAGTACCCACGCACAACGTCCCTGTCCCACCTCGGAGCGAGCACGGTCGTCTTCCGCGACCGCTTGGCGCGAGCCGACGGACCGCCAGCGGGGGCGCAAGTGCTGTAGCTGTTGTCGACGACAACGCCGGTTCCCCTGAAAGGCTATAGATTAGGATTGTGACTGAAGAGTACAAGCAGGGTAACGACGCACATGCTAACGGAAGCTTGCGAGTAGATGGCGCCGGTCCAGACGACGCCGGCGCGGATCGTGACTGCCGTTCCAGCGAGGGCTTGGCCAGCGAATTGAGAGGATGCGCCACTGGGTGTGCTTGATTAGGGGAAGAGAGTGAGAGATAAGAGAGACTGGGCCGCACATAGTCATGGTGGATGCAAGGACCCAGAACACGGTCGCCGGCGTTACGCCACCCGTGAGGACTACTGTCGAAAAGGCTCCGGTTGTCAAGGTGCTGTAAGTCAAGCTGAGTCAGATTGATTAAAAGCTGAAGAAGAACATATAGGCCCACTTGATCTGGAAAACGAAAACATCAGTCACCTCCCCGACAAGGGTGACCGTGGAGCTTGCTGCCATGTCTGAAGGAGCGCAAAGAAAGTCAGCATCGCGGCCAAAGATGCGTGTACAAGGCACGCACAGACTGGAGAAGTCCAAGAATACACCCCGGGAGTAAATGTTTGTCCTCCAAGAGCGAACGAGCGGTCGTTCACGCCCACGGAAGGAGCAAGAGCTCCAGCTGTGGCGAACGCCGCGAGGAAGTCGGTGTGCGCCAAGTCCGTCTTGACTCCCGGTGGGTAGACGAATCCACCAACGACTTGCTTGGATGAGTAATAGTCCTTTCCCGATACTGGAATCAATCCACCGGGAATGTCGACGGCTGCGATGAGGGCTGGGCTGATGCCTGTCGGGGAGTGTGATCAGGTCTCGGGCGGAGGGGGCTCAAGATGGAGTGGTGCGACCCACCTAGGTCCCCAGAGTATGTGCCGGTGTTTCCGGCTACCAGTGAGGAAGAGGCGAGCACGGTGAATCTACATGCTTTGCCGAGCGAGGGTGCAGCGACGGGCGCGTTGGCGTTCGCGACCTGGGCGGCGGCGGAGGTAAGGGACGCAAGTGCCTGCGAAGATAGTTAAGGTCAGATTTGGTCGCGTTTTTCGGCATGTAGTATCTCACAGAGAAGATATAGGCTAGAGGGAGAATCATGATGAGGATGGGGAGAAGGTGGAGAGGTGTGGAAGGGATGAAGAGGTGTAAGGAGACGCGGAGTCGACCAAGGTTGTTTATGTAGTGCAGAACGCTCGGATGGTGATCATAACGGTCCCGGCCATGCAATTGCTTCTTTGGTGGATGGGGATCCTCAGGGGTCGGCCGGGCGCAACCCTCTCGAACGCTGTGAACGCTCTCTGCTGTTGCTCTGTTGCTCCACATTTGCGAAGAACTGCATCATAGCGGGAGGTCTAAGAAGCGTCAGGACTGCAGACTGTCTACTTGGGAGACCCTGAGACGAAACGCTCAGATGCTTTCGCTCAGAAACGCCCGTCCAGCTTGCGCCCCACTGCAGCGAGCGAGTGAGCCCAATTTCAAATCGACCCCTTGCCGGCCGGCGCGCCTGATTATCTCCCCTTCACTTCGTTACCTTCCTTTTCGACGATGACGACCGCCGATGATCCCACTTAACCGAGTGATAATAGCCGCATCCCCTCCGCAGGCGGCCGCCCGAACCCTCAATGGAAGGTCGAGGCTCCTGACCGCTGTGTCCTGAAGCTTGACGCTGTCTCCCTGGACCGCTGGCTCTGTACTTGACTAGAAATGGAATCAGGAGTACTCTGAAAGTTGGATCTTTGCAGTGTTGCCTTCACATTGCCATGTCGCGCTGACCTCCGCGCGCGAGCGATGACTCCTTCGCTGTTCCCCTCGCCACTCGAGGGTGAGTCGAATCTCTTAACGTCAGCTTGTGATCCTTGTAACTATATGAAAGCGGTTAGGAACCATGGGACAGCTACCGCAGTTCCGAGTGGCCGGTGGCGCGATAGAATTAAGACGACGACGGATTCGACGCCCTCACAAGTACAGACAGAATCCTACCGGGCAGAGCTTCAGTGATTGATCCCTTGTGAATGTCTCAAGTGACTCATCAAATATTCCTCAAAGCCGATGAACTACTGATGATTGTGCGCAACAGCCATTCCCTGCTACAGAAACGAGAAGCTTCAGGTGAGACTGATTCGAAATCTCTGGCGTGTGTAAGCTCGAGGTAAATCCGGCCCTCTTTCGCTTCCTTCTGCAGCCTCCTCGGAGATCACAGAGCTTGCCAAAGCCGACGTCAAGCATCCTCGAGCTTCCTCGTCGACGACGTGCGCCCGCGAGTCGATGGTCAAGTGAACTAGTTTGCTGCATACCAACCTAGGCTTTCTGGTCATTTTCATACCAAGTGAGTGAACGAGGCCTCCCGAACGATGCTGCTGAGATCTGCAACCGTGTGCGAGCTCCCACCGGCTCAGACAGAAAGCAATGGTACAGTACAAAAGATCGACCCACTCAGTGCTTCCGCTTCCTCTTCCCCTGCTTAACCATGACCTGCTCGACCTCGTCGCAGATCGCCGCCGCGAACGCGTCCTCGTCACTCATCTTGCCCTTGCCCTTGGCTGAAAATGGCGTCCGCGAGGGGAAGATGGGGGTCGCCATCGGCGCGTACGGGAGCTTGTTCGTCGTGAGCGTCGACGTCGACGGCGGCTGGAGGAGCCGCCTCGAGTTGGCGCTCAGCGTCTGCACGACGGGCGGAGGGGATGTGACGGCGGACTTGGTCACCTGGATCGAGGTGAGCGTGGTCGCGGGCTGAGGCGCCGGTGTCGAACTCGCACGGCGCGGCCAGACGCGCGTCTGCGTGCCGAGGATCTGGTCGAGTGCGTCGGCCGGCGCTTGCATGGGAAAAGTCGACTGGGGCAGGGGATTTGGATGAGTTTTCAGAGAAATCAGAGAAGTTTGCGGACGGGGACTCACGAGCTTCGAGGCTTGCGCGGGCTTGGGCGGCGGTGCGACCGTGCTCGACTTGAGCGGCGTCTGGAGACGCACGGTCGTCTTCGGTGGCTGAGCGAGGGTGGCCGAGGTCGAGGCGATGGGCGCTCGAGCTGAGGTCGACTGAAGGCCGAGTGTCGATGGGCGGCCTGCGATCACGCGCGCTGGTCCAGCTGGGGCAGCGCTCGTGCTCGCGAGCGGCGCCTTGCGAGGTGCGGGCGGCGAAATGTTCGAGGTGAACTTCTCGCGGGCGCGCGCCATGGGGGTCGCCTTCGGGGCGTCGTGCATCGCCGTGTCGACGGTCGGGGCGCGCGGCGTCGTCGGGGGCTGCGAGCCGAAGGTGAAGACCGGCTGAAAAGAACGCATTAGTTTCAGAACGTGTGAGCAGGACCGTGAGGGCTCGCCTGTCGCTGAAGCGGTGCGGGCACCTGATTGAAGTTGAATCGCGTTTGGTGGTGAGGGGTGTTGGCGGGATTTGTCGTCGTCTACGTCAGAGCGCAGGGTTCAGTGACGGAGGCGAGGACGCTTCGGAAGCAAAACTCACCGAGACCGGGTCACTCGTCGCCGTGTCGTCCTTGGTGATGTTGAGTCGCGGGTGCTGGTGGCGAGGGGCGTTGACGGAATTTGGCGTCGTCTTTGAAGGAGAGTGTCAGTATAGAGGAAAAATAAGTCTAAAGTCTACGTACCGAAGGCTGGTCGCTCATGACGGTGTCGGTCGCGTTTGAGAGTCCGAGCGCGGCAGTGGGAATGGGCGTCACCTTTCGAGTCGGCTGATCAGTGATTGCTGGCGTGAAGGTGAAGCATAGGGAGACTCACTGTCGCGGATGGTGAAGGGAGAAAGGTTGTGTGGGCGGTTTGGTGGTGGATCCTCGTCGTTGTCGCGGGAGGTGTCGGCTGCGAGAGGGCCGCCGTCGATGTCAGTCCTTTCGAGGTCAAACGACGCGGTTCAAGATTCTCACAGAAGCCGTGATGATGGTGTTGATCAGTGTTTTGCTGTAGTTCGAGATGACGCTGTTGCCGCACGCGTTGGTCGTGCACTGCGAGTGGAGCGGGCGTTAGCTTGCGAAGCGCGCGGCGAAGGGTAGCACGTACCATTGTGGGAGAAGCAGAGAGTACGACAGATCCAGAGGCCACCGGAGGGCTCACCGGGGTCACCTGGCTCGCGGCGGCCTTCGCGGCGGCCCTCGCAGAGCGGACGTTGTTCTGCGCCTCGACCTGGTTGTCGGCGATCCAGACGAGTTGCTTTCTCGTGAGCGTGAGCTGATGAGGTACCCATGTTAGATTGACGAGACTGCGAAAGGGACTGAGGACTCACCAGCCAGCACTGGAAAGCGTCGACTTCGACGTTCTCGATCTGTTGCAGCCGGGCGTCCTCGGCCTCGATGGCCTCCAGCAACTGCCACAGAGAGTCAGATTGGTCGGGTCCTGGACGAAAGACGTGACTCACCTCGAGCTCATCCTCTGTGCGGGCCGTGCAGTGCCGCGAGCCCGTCCAGTCGCTGCCTTTCTTGATCGCGGCGGCACGGTCGCGCGTGCGCTGCGCCTCCTTCTCGGACTGCATCTTGGAGAGTGTCGACGTGGTGAGCGAGGGAGCCGGTGCGATGACGCGGACGGGTGCGGCTCGCATAGCGAGCCGGACTCGCGGTGTTGAGCCCGAGGCTGATGGAGAGCGTGAAATTCGTCGAAAGAGGGAAGACGGTGAAGTCGGAGATGGGACTCGATGCGGAATTGAGAAAGGTGAAGGCGGGTGCGAGGAGCTGGACGATGGCGCGGGCGGGACCGACGGCGAAGGCGCCTGGGCAGCGACGAGCGGCGTGGAGGTCGGCGCGACCGGGAGTGGCGCCGACGCGAGCGGCTTTATGACGATGCACGACAGCCCGCGAATGCTCGCGGGCGGCGAGGGAGGACGAGCGACGGCGGGCGGGCGGGTGGCGGCGGGCGACTCGTTCGCCTGGACCGAGGCGCGCGCCTCACTCGGCACATGGACAGCGAGAGTGGTCGTGCGCGGTGTCGAGGCACGCGCGGCGGCGGCCATCGAGACGACGAGGTCGAGCTTCGCGACGTGGGCCTTCGTCGCGCGTTGCCACTCGCGTCGGTCCACCTTGTGGAGCGCTCGCTCGGCCTGAAGCCGCGACTGCTCGTCGAAAGCGGCCGAGTAAGCCTCCCAGTCGGCGCGCTTCTGGGCCCCGAGCTCGTTCTGCTCGCGGCGGGCCTTCGCCGCGTCGCGGTCGATGCGGATCTTGCGAAGCTCGGAGAGGCGGCGGTTTGTGAGCGGGCAGCGAAGCTCGTCGAACGGGGTGATGGGGGTAGCCGTGAGGGCAGGCTTGACGTTCCGTGGGGCCAGGTCAGCTTGTGCGAAGAAGAAACGAGGTCGGGAGGGCTCACCTTGACCGTTACGCGCATCTCGGCGCCGCCTGCGGAAGCAGTCGACGGGGGAGAGACAGCGCCAGAAGTGCTTCTCAGTCCCTGCAGGCAATTCCAAAAAGGTCAGGACACGTTCACGAAAGCTTGAAGTGGCTGGCTCACGATAGCGACCATGTACTCGGGCCACGGCATGTCGAGCGTGATCACGGGCTTCTTGAGGCTCGCGTAGTACGCGTCCTGCGTATGCATACGACTAATTAGCTCCCATTCTGCGTCCTAGTCACAAGAGCTCGAAGACAAAACGCACCTCCTCGCGCTGGATGCGCAGCTCCTCGAGCTCGCGAGCCCGCCTCGCTACCACTCGGGCCTGGTAGGCAGCCTCAATTGCTTTCAGCCGCTCGTCTTGAAGCTTTGTCTGTGCCTGCAGCTCGGCCACGGCTGTCACCGAAGGAGGAACCGTCGAGGAGGTCGATCCTCCGCAGCTTGGGGCTCCCAATGTGATCGGCGTACGAGTCAGCGGCGAGGTGGCGGTCGACTTTTTGGGCTACAATAGTAGGGTGAGTAAAGAAGGGAGAACCGAACACCTCGAGCCGGAAGCGACCCACCAGCCAAACGTGGCGCCGGCGGCGGGCGTTGCCGACAGCGGCGGAGTCACTCTTCTCGGACAGGACCTTGTCAATGATCTGGCGCAGGGCATATGAGCCGGATGTAATGGCCTTGGAAGAATGCAAAGGAGAGACGTACGTAGCTGCGGACGCGGCCCTCCTTTGCGGCGAGCGCGCAGAAGATCTGGCTGGCGGCGGCGGAGAGCGCGGGAAGGGTGCGGAGGGTGCAGAGACCAAGCCAGAGCAGGAAGATGTTGAGCACGAGGAAGGGAGCGTTCGTCGTGGTCGTGTGCATTGCGTCGAGCGGTGGGTGCGTTCGGCTGACAATGGCTTAAAGAGAAGGGCAGACGCAGGAATGAAAGGTTTAAGTAGGCATGGAGAGATGTTCGCTTAGGAGCTTTATTCTGTCTTGGCCCAGAGCGCTGAAGACAGCATGTAGGCGGTTGAGTGGCTGTGAGTTCTTGGAAGCGGCTCCCAGAGGTTGTTGGGTCGACCTGCGCCGTTGTCGCTGGCGAAGGTTCTGTCTCGTAGAATAAATTACAACCTTTCAGAATACAAAAGGAGAGAGTTTTCCCCGAGCTCTGGCGCCTGCGCTATCACTTCCGCCGTCCAACTGCACCCCGCGAGCGCACCAAGCACGCAGCGCTCCCGTCCTTCCGTCTCCAATGCGCGACGAACCAGTCCCGAAGTAGATATTTGTCCTGCTTGTATGCTCAACCGCGCCAGATCAGGACGAGCCTGACCAGACGCTGGCTGTTGCGACGCGCGCCAATCGCACGACTCCGAAGCCTGGAAGCCGTCCGCAACGAATCCGTTCCGACGTACGATGAAAGTGATAACCCGAATGCATTGAATGCTCACAAAGTCGGGAAGCCCCTGCGCTTCCCCGCTCCCCCGCGCGTAGATCGTTCGTCCACGGTGACCTTTGCCGAGGGGCAAGGAGCTCTGCCCCTGACTGATCGCAGTGCTGAAAGAACGACAGATACCCGATACGAGACTGGATCAAGCAAATGTAGTTGCTCAGAACAGCGCCGACAGGCGTGCCGGTCCTCAAGCCAACGTGAGCTGCCGAGCTGCCGCAGGCACTAGAGGCACTTGACGATGAAACGGTCGAGTGTTACCGACCACATCGAGCACCTCATTCAAGGTGTTTGATGGAGACGAGGACTCGCCGCCTTGACCGCCTGATTCGACGTCGAGCTCGGCAATTGCCATGTCCCACGACCATCCTCACACGTGCAGGAAGCTCACCACGGACGAGCCGAGAGCACCACCGAGTGCCTCGTTGTGTAGATAGAAAGGGCTGGAGTTGGAAGGAGGCGAAGTGTCGGGTGGGGGTGTCGAGCGTGGCAAAGAGCGGGCGAAGTTGGTGTGGGCGATGATGGTCAGCGCGCGATTCGTCGAGTTATGTTAGGGAAGAGCGCGATGTAGAGCTTGGAGACAGGCGTTCAAGTCCACAAGCGTATCGTTGGTCGGGTCCACCCAGCCTACGACCGCTCGAAGAGTCTCCTCGCAGCCGCACTCATCTACGCACGCACATCCAGCACCATGAGCCGCCCAATGAAAGCCGCAATCCACGCCTTCATAGCACCCTAACACCGCGATGTAACCGGAAGCTTGCGTCGTCGCCCGGCTCGGGGTGACGACGCACCTTCCTCAAGGCACCTCAGCCTGCCCCATGTCAAACAGGCATCATAAACAGAGCGCTTCAGCAGGTGTTACAAAACTCACCCGTACAAGACGCATTGCTGCTCCGCCTACAGCAAACGACGAGCCCCTCGCGTGCCATTCGAGCCGCCGGGTCGTGCGGTAATTGAGGGCGCCTGGCTTGCATCCGAGTGACACCTGTTGACGACCCGATGTGACTCGAAACCGCCCAGCCCTCCTCCTACCCCGGCGCGTGAGGCCGAGGCATCGGGGCGGCGAGACGGGGCTGACGAGCACATCGGACTGCGCGGGACGGCAAGGTCGAGGTCGCAGGTGGTGCGGCCCAGGAAGCTGCTCAGGCGGTTCGGTGCTGGAAAGAAAGGGACAGTCGACGGATCGAGATTAAAGAGTCGGTTGAGGTCAAGAAGCGAATCCTCGCGCGCTCGTCTCTTGAGCTCGAACCCAACCTCACCTCGATTTGCAACGCGCCTCGATCGACCACACACGCGCTTCGATCGATTGGGGCTTCAGCTGGTCGACCGAGAGATCGGCTTGCGTGGGGTGGAGCGGGTGATTCGTCAATCGCGCGCAGCTTGCTCTCCGCCCGTTTCCAACGTCGCGCGCTCGCCTTTCCGGACGCTCACCGGCTCCCCAGACGCAAAGCATTCAGTTCAGACCCTTTCCGACCACCTTCGACGCCAAGTTGAGCGACGCGTCGGCTGATCGAGCGACGCGCAATCGGCGGGCGAGGCGAGTAGGAAGAGCGAGGCGCGGCCACAAGGTGAGTAGGCACGTCGTCACAGCGTTTGGGCAAGCATTTCAGAGACGATGGAGCGTGGACTGGCGGCACTCGAGCGCGAGACAAGCGTGCGCCGCTGTTGCTGTGGGAGGCCGACGGTCCGGCTGACCACCGATGTGGGAGGTTTCCTGCGCATTCAGCAGAAGCGAGAGCACGAGGGCATATACTGACACCACCTTTAGTGCCCTCAGGCTGCTTTGCGCACGTCGAGGCACCCTCGGACCGACTTCCCCACTCACTCGGCACCCCCCATCGAGCGCCTCATCGAATCCGTGACTCTTCCCTCGACATCCACAGCGACTCACTTTTTCTTCAGCACGGTCTCTCGAAGCGTCGCTGCGCGGGCGAGCAGGAGGATGAGCCTGCGCGCTCGGGACCAAGGTGAGCTAGCTCTGTTGTGCGTGCTGGGAGCAGGGGATGGTGCGCAAGCGCGTGCGTTGAGTGGTAAATGCATTGCTGGACCCGTGACCCGATGCGGCGGCGGGAGAGAGAAGACGAGTGCGGCCTCGTCGTTCCGTCTCGGACGGTTCCAGGATGCACCTCGAGACGTCGGAGTCGGGTCCGGCTGAGCTCACCTCGACTTGCCTTGAGATACAACCAACAAGGACACACGAGCCTGTGTCCGGGCATTAGCTCTGGAGGACGCCAGCATCTCGAGCCCGCGCAACTAGCTCGAACTCGCCAAGATCTCGCGGACGCCCAACTCGGATGGCTCTCTCCCGCTCAAACGAAGCGAAGAATGTGACGGGAACAGTTGTGCATTGTAAGCAGGGGACATGGGGTACAGCGTACGGAAATCAGAGGGGTAGGGAGGGGGAAGCGAGGCGAGGAAAGCTATCAGATGCCGGCGCGCTTGCCCGCGTGTCCGGTGTGCGAGCGGCGGACCTTGCGAACGACCTCTCGGTCCCAGCGAGGAGCCTGGACGGCCTGGCGCTTGATGCGTCCGGCGGCCTGCGAGGGCGCGAGGGCGAGGTTGGGAAGTCCGGGCAGCTCGAGTCCGGCGAGGGCGGAGGCGACCTGGTCGGCCTGCGCGGCGGCGGTGGCCTGAGCGGTACCGTTGAGACCCGCGGTGGCGGTAGCGATGACCTTCTCGCCGCCGTTGAGTCCGGCGCCGAGAAGTCCTCCGAGGCCAGCAGTAGCCGTCGCGACGGCGCCGGCGGCGAGTCCGCCAGCGCCGTTGAGGCCTCCAGCTCCAGCGAGGCCAGGAAGAGCGAAGCCGGTTCCGTTGGACGACGCGGACGCGGACTGCGAGACGAGGACCGAAGCGCTCTGGCTGGCCTGGGCGCTGGGCGAGATGGTCGCGGATGCGCTCTCGCTGTGCTCAGCGCTCGCCGACGGCGAGATCGACGCTCCGTAGTTGACCGCGGCCGTGTTGGAGAATTTGGCCGAGTCGGACGACGAGGCCTCGAGAGTGGCGCTCGCCTCCTGGGTCCCTGTAGATACTGCACTATTCATTCCTACCGCGCCGGTAGCCATGTCT
>ERZ1463038.91-NODE-91-length-23999-cov-11.383645_pt1 | contig 23999 bp, 30 predicted proteins | sample MGYA00564479_ERZ1463038 | MGnify/ENA primary metagenome ERZ1463038 (study PRJEB39244, sample SAMEA3635134) | Helicobacter pylori | study: EMG produced TPA metagenomics assembly of PRJEB11511 data set (Assembly of a 5300-year-old Helicobacter pylori...
CCGAGATCTACACACCTAGGACACTCTTTCCCTACACGACGCTCTTCGATCTGCGAGCGTCCCACTCGTCGGGCCCGTCGTGGGCTCGCTGCCCCTGCCACCGCTCCCTGGCGCACCGTCGTCGAAGTCGGGCAACAGTGCACCACCACCTATCCCGATCAGCAACCCCATCGCAGGCCCCGGTGGCGTTGTGCCAGTCGGAACGCCCTCGTCGTCGGGTTCGCCGCTTGCGATGTCGATGCCGAGCCTCCCAGCACCGTCAATGATCCCCGAGATGCTCAAGCAGGGCCTCGCTCAGCTCACGGGCGGCATCCTTTAGACCCACTCCCACCGTGGCCCCTCGCCCTCGCGGCATTTCGCCTTGACAGACACTCCGACATATACCCACTATGTATTCGCACCTGGTGCCGTAATTGAGCTCGAGTCTCGCTTCTTCGTTGGGTACAAAGTCGTGTTGCAGAGCGCTGGGCAGGGGCAGTCGTGCCAGCGGCGCCGTTCTGCGGGGCGGTCGCGATGAGACGGCGCGTAGGAGCTCGCAGTGCTCTGACTCACCAGCGCACAGAACTAGGAGGTCAGGTCAGGTGGTGGAGTGAGTCAAGGTGCGGAAGCGGACCGTCGCGCCGATGCCGGCGCGCAAAACAATTTTGAAAAATATTTGCCCCACACCCAATTTTGATTTTGACTCGCCCAGCGCTGGTTGTTCCTCATCTCCATGTTCGCACGCGCTCTTCGCACATCAGCTCCTCGTCGAGCCCCTGCGCTCTCCTCTCGCACCATGTCGAACAAGAGCTGGCTCAAGGACCCGTCGCAAAAGTACACGTGAGTTGCCGGACGCCGCAGCCCAACCGCCCTCATCTCGCTGACCCGAGACCCGCGCCCTTGTGCAGGCCTTTCGCGAGCGTGCCGATAAAGAACCGCACCTGGCCCGACAAGCGCATCACCAAGGCACCACGATGGGCCTCGTCCGACCTCCGCGACGGGAACCAGGCGCTCGTGAACCCGATGACCATTGAGCAGAAGGGCCGCTTCTTCGACCTCCTCCTCGAGTGCAACTTTAAGGAGATCGAGGCCGGCTTCCCTTCGGCCAGCGAGACCGAGTTTGGCTTCATCCGCGGCCTCATTGAGAAGGACAAGCTCCCCGACGACGTCTGGCTTCAGGTGGGTTCCCCTTGATTCAGCAACCGAGATCTCGCACGACGGGGCGCTTGGATGCATCCTCGAATCGGCGAAAGTGTGTGTGGAGCGCTGGAAGGGAGCCGAACGTCGGTTACAACAGCAGCGAGGCCGCGCGAGAGCCGTCAGCTGACCCCGACCCTTTCCGCCCGCCCCAGGTCCTCAGCCCTGCGCGCGAGGAGCTCATCCGGCGCACGATCGAGTCGGTGCGGGACGCCAAGAATGTCATCTTCCACATGTACAACGCCGCGGCGCCCATGTTCCGCGACCAGGTCTTCCAGAACACCAAGCAGCAGACGGTCGACCTCGCCGTCAAGCACGTCAAGCTCGTGCGCTCGCTCGTCGACGAAGCGATCGCCCGCGGCGACAGGACCAAGTGGCAGTTCGAGTACTCGCCCGAAGCGTTCTCGCAGACCGAGCCCGACTTTGCGGTCGAGATCTGCACCGCCGTGCAGGACGCCTGGTTCGCCGGCCGCAACAAGAAGGAGGAGCTTCCGATCATCTTCAACCTGCCCGCCACGGTCGAGGTCGCCACCCCGAACAACTACGCCGACCAGGTGCGCGTCTCCTGGGCTCGCGGTGTGGGGAAACGCTGACCCCGAGACCGAGGACGCAGATTGAGTACTTCTGCCAGCACATCCCCGACCGCGACTGCTGCGTTGTCTCGCTCCACACGCACAACGACCGCGGCACGGGCGTTGCCGCGTCCGAGCTCGGCCTCATGGCTGGCGCGGACCGCGTCGAGGGCTGCCTCTTCGGCAACGGCGAGCGCACCGGCAACGTCGACCTCGTCACGCTCGCGCTCAACCTCTACACCCAGGGCGTTGCGCCCAACCTCGACTTCTCCGACCTCGACCACGTGATCGACACCGTCACAAAGTGCAACGACCTCCCCGTGCACCCGCGCCACCCCTGGTCCGGCGAGCTCGTCTTTACCGCCTTCTCTGGATCCCACCAGGTCCGCTTCCCTGAATTGTGCGAGATCGTGCGAGCTATTTCTAATGGCGTGGCGTGCAGGATGCGATCAAGAAGGGCTTCGGTATCCGCAAAAAGGACGACAGCAAGCCGTGGGCCGTGCGTCGCTCGCCACCGTTCTTGCGAAGCCCAGTCTGACCCTTTCGTTACAGATCCCCTACCTTCCCGTGGACCCAGCAGACATTGGAATGACCTACGAGGCCGTCATCCGCGTCAACTCGTACGTTTCCCCTGCACCCCCACCCGAGGCCTTGCTGACGCTCTCGCCTTCTTGCAGCCAATCCGGCAAGGGTGGAGTCGCCTACATCGTCCAGCGCGCGATGCAGCTCGACCTCCCGAGGCGGATGCAAGTGTCGTTCTACCAGGTCATCCAGGCCCTCTCGGAGCGCACCTCGAAGGAGATCACGGCCGAGGACATTGAGAAGGCGTTCCGCTCGTCGTACTTCCTCGGCGAGGGTCCCGTCGGCCGCTTCGGCCTCGTCGACTACGCGTTCGCGGGCGAGGGCGGCAAGAAGACGTTCAAGGGCGTCATCACCGACAACGGCGTCGAGAAGAGCGTCGAGGGCACCGGCAACGGACCCGTCTCGTCCCTTCTCGATGCGCTCAGGAGCTCGGGCGTCGAGCTCAGCGTCAAGGAGTACTCGGAGCACTCGGTCGGCGCTGGATCGGACACCACCGCGGCCGCGTACGTCGAGCTCCTCGACAAGTCGGGCAGGAGCATCTGGGGTGTCGGCATCGACGAAGTCAGCTCCCTTTTTCTTCAGTCTTTTCTTTCGGCGGGCTGACTCGGACGCTCGCAGGATGTCACCGCCGCCAGTCTCCGCGCGGTCCTCAGCGCCGCCAGTGGCGCGAGCGAGTCCGCCGAGGACCGTCTCAAGACGGTCGAGGACACCGTCCTTTTCCGCGCCTAAGCTCATCACCCCCAAAAGTGGCCGAGACGCGGTGCGAGGGAGGCGTCAGTGTGATTCCCTGCCGACCTCCGCAACCTCCGCACCCCCCCATCGCAAAATTCATGACCCGCACGCAAGGTTGGAAACGCACGAACATTCTTTCAGTACCCCGAATGTCTTGGAAAGTGCTTCTGGACGTCAAGAGTGACTCCCATCACCTGTGCGGTGCGCCCTGCGAGCATCTCGTTCGAGTCATCTCGCTCCGCTTCCCTCTCGGCGGCAGGTTATCGCGCCGTCTCTAGGGATGCGTCAGCTCTCAGGTCTCAAGTACAGCAGATGGAGCAACAAGTGTCTTTTCGTAAATCATCAGACGCATGCACCGTGTGCCAACGTGCCCCCGCCCATTCTATGCCTGTACAGCCACCGGACCCGCCGAGTGCTATGAATGGACGACGACGTAGTTCGGGAGCCCCACAATGCGAGCCCCGAGCTGTCGTGCGATGACTAAATATTGACTGTGTGAGCTTCACGGGCGGCCACTGAGGAGCTGGGGGTGGGGAAGCGCACCTGCGAAGCCCTCCGTCTCGAGCTGGTGGTCCACCAACCACCCTGGAAAGACGGCGCCGAGCCTGGTTCGCGATGAAAAGAGCTTCAGTGAAGGTCTCTCTGAAATAACCGAACCGCCGCACCTGTGAGCCTGTGCGCGGACGAGCGTGGCGACTCCGCCGACGCCATCGAGCTCAACGCGGCGGCCGATGTACGCGGGGCTCTTGGGGTCGTACAGATTCGACCTCGCGAGCGCACCCGAGTCCTCCCAGGTTGCGTTTGGTGGTACACGCAGGTCGGTCAGGTGCGTGCGCTTCGTGTCGATCTCGACTGCAGGAGAGAAGGCGGGGTGTCAGTCGGAGGTCCGGGAGCCAGAGGGGGGGCGCGACGCACAGGGTCCGCCTTCGACGAGGAGCTGGTCTTTGGACATCTTCGCCTTTTTCTTGAGCGACTCGGGCGTCTCGAGCCAGCTGGCGCGGGAGCGGGGTTAGCAACGAGTACGCTCCGCGAACGAGGCGAGGCATCGTACTTGTTCATGTCGTACCCTCGGATTTCGCCATCGGGTCTGCCGTCCTTCCGCTTGCAGATGTTGGGCGTGACGATGTCGTTGAACTCGGGGTCGTAGCTGAAGTTGTGCGCGAGCGGGCCCGAAGACGGCTCAACACCACAATGGCCGAGGACGAGCAAGTCCTCGAAAAGGGTCGGCGGGACCTCGGCGACGTCCGAGTCGAGCCAGAGGACCCAGTCATGGTCTCCCTGAAGGGTCGACATGAGAAGCACGGAGCGCGCCTTGCCGAGAAGCGCCCTGCGATGCGTTGCGAGACGAACGTCAGCTCCCGCACGCGCCGCCGCAGCACCCCCGACGACCTGCGAGAACGACGCACCTGCGGCTCTGCTGGACCGACTTGAGATGCCGGCTTTCTCCCCGAGGCAGCTCGAGCCCGAACGAGTGGCTCAGAAGCGTAATCTTGCGATAATCGCGCCGCCGAGCCTCGACGAGATCTCGGAGGTCCGCCCCCGTCGAGTCGTCCTCGTCGCCAACGAGGAAGCCGAGACTCGTATTTGATCGCGGGTGTTGCAATGAGTCGAGGTGGGCGAATAGTCGGGGCAGGTTCTTGGCCGAGTTTGTAAGAGGGGTGAGGATGAGCAGGTGAAGGGACGCAGCGGTCGCGGGGTGCGAGCTGAGGTTGAACATCTCGATGTTTCCGGTCGCAGGCGGGGCGTACGAGTGTTGCGAAGGATGTGTAGGCGGCTCGAGGATCGCTAGTGGTCGCATCCAGCCTGCGTCGCGGATCTGGTCGGGCGAGTACGACGGGAGCGCGCGCAGCGAGCCAGTTACGTGCAGCCGGACCAGGTACACGCCGCCGAGGCAGGCCAGCGCTAGGAGAGCCACCTCGACGAGCACAAACACGTACAGCACTCGTCGCGTCGCTCGCCCGCGCCCGCCGTCCTTGGGCGCGCCGAACTCGGCCCAGGCGTCGGCGCGGGGGGACAGTGGCGTCGGGCGCTCCTTGTCCTGCGCCAGGAGGGTGTACATCGAGCGGTCTGGCATGCGGCCGTGGCGGAGGTGGCGGCGGCTCGTGTGAGAGGAGCAAAACGAGTCCGTTTGGAAACGCGTTAGCCAGATTTTGGGGACGAAAGAGGGGGACGCCCCGGGGCCCTTGCTGGCATCCGCAGCAGAATACCTGGGAGGCGCGGCGGTCGTCATTGGAGCTCCCGCTCCGTCCCGTGGTGTACAGTGCCTCACTCACTGTACGGATACTTCCTTGGCGGCCAAGTACCCTGTTCAAGCTCTGAGAGCCAGAACAAAAGCTCGTTTTGGTGCTGTCCTCCGCCGCAGGCGCCTGACGAGCGCAGCTCGTCATGCACTAGGCAGCGCCGGGCCAGGCTGGTCCGAGGTGATAACGGGTGCCGATACGGTCCATTCGGGCTGGCGTAGGTAGTGTGACTCGAGGGGCGGATGGTGAGAAGGAAGGCGAAGGGAAGGCAGACACGAGACAAGCTTTGGGCGCCGGCGATGCGCCGCACTCCGCTTGGCATGGCAGACCTCGAGGACTTATTGAGTCACACCTTCAATGTGACAGCGACGATGTCAATGGGCGACGCAGGCGCGAGCTTCGCTTGTGAGACCGTGTGTGTCAAGCTCTCATTTGCTGACTCGGTGCGGCTTCGTGGCTGCGACGTCGGAAAACTCCTCTGTCCAGTGGACAGTTCCATGGTAAAGACATGTATAGGCTCTTACTTTCTCTGAAAGTACCGTTAGGACAGCAGAATACATGCGCCATGCTCCACTGTTCGAGTCATTCGAGTCCAAATCATCTCCTCCGCCCACCCGGCTCACTGCCCCTGGGGTCTTGTAATCTTCGCGAGTCTCGTTGAGGGTGGTGTGAGATCTCGATGCCCTCCGCCGCACTTGGTCTGCAAAGGGGGACACCGCTCGATGGATCGCGGACCAGCACTCTCGAATCGTCCCCAGATGATTCGCTCGTGCGGCCCGCGCCCACAGGTCCGTCGACCCGATCTCCTCCTCCAAACTGCTCGCAATAAAGTCCAGGGTAAACACCAAGGCTTTCGACGTCTTGATGATCGTGGTGATGTCTGTTCGCCAGAGCAGTGTCGCTCGGGATGGCCGTTTCGGATCCTCGTGGTGCTGTTCTACCATGGCTGTGTGTGATGAGTGATTATAGTAAGTACATATTGAGAGTGAACTCACGAATGTGCGATGCTACCACTCGTCCTGCAGGCGTCCAGGTTATGGGCAAGGCCTGACTCGGCCGTTTGAACGGCTCTCCACGCGTCTGCGCACTGTCCCACGTGGTAGAAGAACCCATGCACTTTCTCGCGTGAAGGATCTCGAGAGACTGTTGCCGCGAGCGCTCCGAGTTCGATGAGGGCTGTCAGGGCAGGGAGGAGCTTGCTCGAGACGAGCGTCTTCATGAAATCTGGGACGCCTTGCGGATCCCGCGCCTCATGGCCCAGTACCTGGTACATTGGACCGAGATTTCTGATATCTTGGAACGTTGGCCCTCCGAGGATGAGATTTCGCTGAAACTGGTGTATTGCGTCGAGGTGGAGATCGAGCTGGCGTGGCAGCGTCTGGAACGATTGTCGGAGGCGAATCAGGTTCTGAACAGGAGCAGTCTACAAACAGAAGATCAATCAGTTTAATGCTCAAGTATGATCCAGTAGTACAGGCCAGGTATTGCCGCACCGCATACACCTGAGACGCGGTCATGAGAGGGCTCGCAGACCGCACAGGGTCCGGCCGTGTCGGCAGCCGGCCGGAAGGAAGCACTGATGGATGATTCATACGTGGTGACTGTGAGATTGGTGCTGAAGGTCTTCTGACCTGGATGGGGGGTGGTGGAAGGCGACCAGGGGATTGCGAACGAGCGGGCACGCCACCAGAGGCCCTCGACGGCGGTCGACTGAGACTCGAGCTCGGCACAGGTCTTCGTGGCGGTCCAGTCGTCTGGAATGATGGTATCTGTGCGCCCTGTGCCGGTGACTGAAGGCTTGACCTTCTGCTTGGAGGAGGACGAAGCCAGGGCGGAGGCGCGAGGGTCACGGCTCGGTGACCTGACGGAGAGGGGGAGCTTGTGCGGGGAGTCTGACCTCCATAGCGAGGCGGTGTGGGTGGACGAGTAACGTAGGACATCTGCGCGGGTTTCAGGGTCTCAGCGTGCACGGGACCGATTCCAAGACTGAAAGGATGGGGACTCGCCGGAGGACGCTCGCGGGAAGAGGCGGGGCTGACGGGAGATGACACACTGGCTGCAGCAGAATTGAGACGGGGTTTTGGAAATATAACTCCAAGAACGATAGATCAGGAAGAAAGAGTGATCGGAAGGCATCTGTCTGTCTGCGATGTCCATGGCAGTGGCACGTCCCCAGCCCGGACATCGGCTCGGCGGCTGACCCGCTCTCTGGGTCGGTAACGTGCCCGAGACTCTCTGGTGCACACACCTTTCTAGTCTCAACATCGAGAATTGCAGGCAAACACATGAAGACAGCGCCACACCTACTCGCACGCAGACTCGCGGACTATTCTCGCACCCAAGGCCCAGCTTTGAGACCCATTGTAGCTCAAAGATGCACGAGGGTACACCCTGAGAACGCGCTCTGAAAGCTGTGTCCCAGCTTCGCCGCCGTCCGCGCCTTGCGAGCCGGCTCCAGCGGCGGACCGAGGACGCCTCGCGTCCCGGACGCGCCAAAGTCGTTCTGGAGGAGGGCGTTGCCCAGGAGGCAGAATAGGCCTTTCGGCGTTTGGTCGATTGGTACTCCATTCTTGAGTCCGGGTCCGACAGTGTTATGTCTCCTGGGCCCGGAGGTTCCCAGACGTGGCCGTAGTCCCCGTAAGCTGGAACAGGCCAGCCTCCTAAATTTGTCGGGGGCCTACCCCCTACGGAGTTGGCATAAGGGTATTGTGCGGTCACGTCGGGTGCCAGAAGATGGTGGTTTGAGCTGGTTGAGCGACTGCGACGGGAGCCGGGAAAGACGGTGGCGGAGACGACGAGCAGCAAGATGGCAGTCGAGCCGAGCATGGTGATGACCGGAAGAAAGTCGGTCACTTTCAAAAAGTCAACAAGAGCATCAGAAGGCGTCGGGTGAGGCATCATTGTTGGGTTTCAAACCGGAACCACGCGGTTGCTGAACGTTGAGCTGCGACAAAGGCGAAGGAAAAGCGGCGAGCAACCAGTTGCAGCATGCCACCATCCAGATCATTCATCGTCGTCATCATCTGGCGTCGGCTCGACCATCTGACCCAAATGTATCAGTGTCCGACCCCGCAACGAGAACAAGATCAGACGCACCTCATTGACCAGCTGGACGAACGGCGCCAGCACCTCGATGCACTCCTTCAGCGTCTCCAAAAACGAGTCGGACAGGACGTCGGCGTCCGAGAAGCTCATCGAGACCGCAATCGAGCGAAGCCTGCGGCGGTGGCGCGTAGGTTAGCGGGGGGACGAGTGCTGCCCAATCATGATTCAGCACACTTGAGGAGGTCGATATCCGGGTGTTCCTTGGTCACTCCAGCGATCTTCGGGCAGTTCTTCAGCCTGTGAGGAGATCTGTTAGAGTCCCGACATCATCACCGATCGTGGAAGTGGAACACACTCGTCTTCCTGGCCGTACACGTTCGTCCTGCTTCCCGGTGTAGGCTTTCCGAACAGCTTGACGAACTTTGGCTCGGAAATCGCGTCGCGCAGAGGCTTCGGGTCCGCCAGGATAGCGGCGCGGATGATTTTGAGGATGTCGGCTCCGGGCTGCCACTTTCCTGCTGCGAGGACCGAACGATTTCCAGGTTGGATATGGAGGTACTGGGGTAGTCCGTGTGTGCGTCAGAGTAGCTTGCGCGATAATGGAGACCGAGCGCGCGCGCACGTAAAGGCAGAACTTGTCACTCTTGCGCCCGGTCCTCGAGCTGGCAGTGTTCCCAGCGTCAGCGAAGAGCTCTAACATCAGATCAGACCACGAAACGATTCACAGAGACACAGCAAAATTCTTCTTGTACGGCGTCTTGTCGTTCGAGAAGCGGACACTGCCAGTATGACGTCCATGATCAGCTCGTTTCCCATACGTACGCGCAAACTCCTGAGCACCGCAGTATCTCGAGCAAAACCAGGAAGAGTGATAGACACGCGGACTTACTCCCTGTAGATCCGGTGCACAAGGTCCTTGCTCGGAAGTTGCGGCAAGGTCCAGTCGGCCTCCGACGCGAGGGGAACGAGGGCGTTGATGAAAGTGTTCCAGTTCAGGAGGGCGTGTCGATAGGGTGCATCTGAGTTCGTAAAGCGGTCGACCGAATCAGCGTTTAGTCCTACGACGCGACTGATATTGAGCTGCCGCGGTGAAGGCGCCGCGACGTACCGTTGACCGCGAGCCAGTCGCGGTCGTTGTGCTCGCGGAGCTGGTTGAGGAACTCCATCGTGGAAGGCAGAATGAGAGACGTGGTGGCTGGGAAACCACAAATGTCGGCAGTGGTCAGCTCTTACCAAGTGAACTGGGGCGCAGGGCGCACCTTTCTCCTTCGGCGCGGCAGTCTTGTCGCCCATCTGCACCTCCCTGGTGTTCTTGCCGTCCTTCTTGCCCTTGGGCTTCGCGGCGCTCTTCGCGGGAGCCTTACGCTTCTTCTTCGTCTCGCTCTCGTCGACCTCGTCGTCCGAGCCATCGAGGTCGTCACTCTCTGGTTCGACAGACTCCACAACGTCATCCTCGTCTTCCGATCCGTCCTCTGCGACCTCGTAGCCCGGCGATCCAGCGTCGTCGTCCGAGGTGGCCGACTCGTCCGACGCGTCATGTTCGACGCGCGCCTTCTTCGCGGGCGGCTGCTTTTTCGTCGCCTTGCGAGCTGGCTTGCTCTTCGGGGAGGTCTTCACGGCCATGGTACAGGAGTGGTCGTCTCGGCGGCGAGTGGCGGCGCGTAAGAGCGCTGCGGCTCATTTGTCTAGGCACCCGATTTGGCAACACACCTGGAGCGTTTCGGACGTGAGGGTGAGGCTCATGCCCTTGGACGTCGCCGCAAAGCTTCCCAAACACTTCGAGATGAGCCAGCCAGACTCCCCCCGATCGGGAGACCTGGCAAGGAAGCGAGCCGAGGACCCCGCACTGGCAGCCGCGTTCTCGCGCCTTCGCCTGTCGACGCCGCCACTCGACAGTCCCTCTCCATCCCGAGCACCGACGACGATCGAGTCCCTGCCACCCGAACTCCTCCTTCACATTCTCGAAACGGCGTGGAAGGACACTCCGACGCTGTTGCACGCGTCGCTCGTCTCACGCAGCTGGCGAGCCGCAGCGTGGACCGTCCTCACCTCGCACCCGAACCTCCTGCGCTTCGACGCCTGCCACGCGATACCAAAGAAAAGTCTCGACTCGATCAAAGCAGCGGTCGGGCGGCGGGACACGGTACGTTGTGCGATTATGCCGAGCCGCGGCCTCGCCGCGCTGCTGGGGTGCTTCAACGGCGTCGAGGAGCTGGAAGTGGCTGGGCTTGCCTATGGGAAGGACTGGCGGGTCTTCGCACACCCGGCGCTGAAAAGTAGGACTCACTCTCTGCGTATCCTCGCGGCGTGCTAAGCCTGACTTTCAGCTCTGCGACACCTCTCCCTCTGTTACCCAGAGCGGCTCTACAACCGCCGAGGTGTACCGACCACATTCGGATTCCACCTCAAATCCCTCGCTCTCTATCTGAGCTCAACACCATCGGCGGCCTTCCTCGACGCGCTCTTTCTCGCGTGCCGCGACACCCTCACAAATCTCGAGCTCCGGACTCTGGGAACTGTTGATTCGTATCCCACTGTCGAAAGAAACATCTCAATGGTCTACCCATCCGTCACTACTTTGACTCTCCACCTCAGTCCTTTCCCCTACGCCTTCCTCTCGCTGCTGAGCGGTTTCGAGCACGTTGAGACCTTGACGCTCCACCACGTCTACGCCCTCCGATACGAGGATCGAATGGGTAAACTTTCCGCAGCACTTTCGCCGAACACCCGGACGCTTGTCCTGCCAGATTTCGCCAGTGACTCTCTGGAGGGTTGGAGTCCAGGTCTGATGGCGGCGCTCGTGGCGACACCTGCGATGTCCAAGCTTGAACGGATCGACTTTCCAACCATCGAGAATGTCAAAGACTTGGTGAGCTGGTGGAGCGAGGGAGATGAGGGGGCTAGGCTGCTGGAGGAGTGCGAGCGGCGCGGCGTCCTGCTCTGGGACCGCGGGCAGCTTTGATGAAACGGTGAGCAGGTCCCCGCGCTCTGTTTCTAACATTGAGACTGATTGTTGATTGATCGCAGCCTGTTATCTGGATCGTGAATGCACTGCTTCTTAACTTCAAGTTTGATGGAGCTCGACGGAGTCCGTCGCAAGACCGAGAGCCTTTCCAGAAACTTGAAATGTCCGTACACGAATCTAATGGAGCTCTCAGCTATCAGAGTCTCATTGCGCTCCGGGAAACGACTCGCTCGTCTCGCTCGTCGTTGAGCTCAGCCTCGAAGCGAAGGTCCGCAGACGCCGCCCCGCCACCCTGGCAATCGCGTTCGCGGCTCGCCTAGTGTATGGCAGCTGATGCGGATATTGTTCGGAAAAGCTCAGCAACGCTCGAGGGTATAGTTTAGAATAGAATAGGCTCAGGCGGAAGGTCGAGCCAGAAGTTGGTCAGGACTCAGAAGTCCGGCGGCTGGGCCGGCGAAGGCCGAGTGCCGCTCTTGTCCACAGACAGCACCACGAGATTTCAGCCCATCGCGATGGACGAGGTTGCGGGCTACCAGATCCTGCAGAACGAGCTCGACAGCTACGTGGCGTTCTACAAGCGGAGGTGCGTGGTCCCGAGCTGGCGGCGGGCCGCCACTGCGACCGAACGTGCTGACCCGCCCCGCGCGCGCGCTTTGTGCACTCAGAACCGAGATTGAGCAGGAGTACGCCGAGTCGCTGCTGAAGGTTCGTTGAGCCCCCGGACCTGGTGGGTGGGCGCTCGCTGATCACCTGTGACGCACCCAGCTGGCGTACAAGCAGCCTGGGGAGGCGCGGAAACCGGAAGAGGAGTGCGTGCGAGCGCAGTGCGTGGAGCGGCCAGGAGACTGATGCACAGATGGGAACAGCACTAAGCTCGGAGCTGAGACGACCTGGCGACGAGCGTGGGGCGAGATGAAGACGAGCGTCACGGACGAGGCCGTCACGCACCGCAAGCTCGCGGAGGACTTCCGCAAGGTCCTGGCCGACCTCACTTCGTTCCGCGACGACAAGGTGCGTCTGGGGCAGCGAGCGAGACGGGCGCAGGGGCAGAGCTAATATGGAATGCGCCACCAGGACCGAATGCGGCGGCGGGTCAAGGACGACGTCAAGGCTGCCCAGACTGAGCACCAGGCGTACCTGTCGGACGTCGGCAAGCTCCGTAAGACGTACGAGCGCCGCGTGGAAGAGGTTCAGGCGCACGAGGAAGCCGAGAGCGCGCGCGAGCACGAGGGCTGGCCACCGGGCCACTGGAGCGACAGCGAAGGCTCCGGACGAGCGAGGAGTCACTCGACTGCATCGTCCAAGGGCGACCGCGACCGCGACAGCTCGCCGCCGCCGATCCACTCGCCGCCACTCGTTTCCCCGCCCGCTCAGGCTCCCGTCTTTGTCTCGGGAGCGACCTCGACCGGCGCGTCGTCGAACGCGTACCGCGACGCTCCACAGAGCGGCAAGCCTGCCAACGTGTTTGATGCTATCGCCAAGCGCGACTGGTCTGGCGAGAAGCGCGGGATCCACAAGTTCATGGGCGCCGTGCGAGACAGGGTCGGGGAGGGCCAGGGCCAGCTCAAGCCGAGCGCGGTGAGGGGCGTGAAGGCGAGGCAGGTGTCTTCAAAGCTCAAGCGGGAGGCGGAGCAAGCGGGTGAGCGTCCTACGCCGCGGGCTCGGAGGCGGGAGCTGATGTGGTGCGGCCGCTCCCCGACCAGACCGCGACTACAGGAACGCAATCTTCCGACTCGAGACCCTCCGACTCCAGCGGAATCGCCTGAACCGGTCCGCCGTGCAGTCCCTGTACGAGTTTGCCGGCGAGCTTTCTGCCAAGCTCAAGGCCGCGCTCATCTCGAGCATCGACAACCGGGCTCGAGCGGGAGCCGAACGGGTTCATGTGCGTCCTTGCCTCTGTGTGCGCTTGAACGTATACTGAGTATACCATCAAACCTGCAGATCGCGCAAGACTTTGTCCCAAAGGTTCGCCTGATCAACCCTGTCGCGGACGAGGAGATCTTCAAGGCGCAGCTCCGCAACGCCGCTCCACCCGAGGCAAAGGTCTACTGTACGTATTTTATCTGTGTTATCAGAGCCCCGGCTGATTTGCATCCTCACAGACAACAACTACTTCGTCGGCGAGTGTCGGACGCTGCTATTTGGAGTCAGCCTCACGGACTACCTCGCCACGCACCCGGACCGGCCAGTTCCTCTGATCGTGCAGACCTGGTGAGATCCTAACATGTCTATCACCAGCTCTTGAGCTCATCCCCACCTCGTCGAAAGCATTCGCCAAATTGAGGAGACCGGCCTCGACTGCGAGGGCATTTACCGGATTCCTGGTTCGTGTATTGAGTTTATCATGCCAGGACGGACTCACTGACTTCGCCTTCGCGCACAGGGAAACTTGCCACTGTCCAGCAGATCGTGCACGCCATCGAGAAGAATGAAGAGGCCTTCCAGTTCGACGCTCGCGAGGAGCCGGCGACCGTCGCTGGAGTGCTGAAGGTACCGAAATCCCCAACAGTCGTTGAATGCATTACTGAACGCTACCCTATTAGCTCTACCTCCGCCAGCTTCCGTTTCCGCTGTTCCAGTGGCCGTCGGCCGAGTACGCCGCTTCATTTCCTCGTCACCGCTCCGTGCTAAGTGTACTCACCTGCTGCAGCCGCATCGCGTTCTCGGCCGAGTACGGTAAAAACTCTGAATCGGACCTCTCGTCGATCGCGCGTCGAATCCGGCGGCTCGCGCCCGCGCACCAGGCGACGCTCAAGGCGCTGTGCGAGCACCTCGCGCACGTCGCTGCGCACGAGGCGGCCAACAAGATGAACCCGATGAACCTCGGCCTGTGCTTCACGTGCGTGACTTTCTATGTGGGCGACTTGCTCTTGTCTAACCGCGAAGTTCCTGTGCAGCCCTGTCGTGTTGGGCGAGGACGAGACTGCGACGCTCGAGTCGGCCATGCATTCTGGAAAAGTGCGCCCGTTCACACCTTTCGAGTTGCTCAGAACTGACCCGCGACACGAAATGAAGGACATCGTGATGGAGCTCCTGATCACGCACCACGCGCTGCTCTTCGACGACTCGAAGCGCATCTCGGGACGCCTGAGCGAGGCGCAGGTCCCATCTTCCGGCGAGGGCACGCTGCCGACTCTCCCCCGGCGGGCGGAGCAGCTCCCGCCTCCAGAAACTGCCCCCGAGCTCCCACGACGCCCAGAGCAGCTGCCACCATCTGAATCACCCCCGGCGCTCCACCCACGGCCAGTTCCGACGCCGACGCCATCCCCACCGCCCGCGCCCGTCGTCGTCGCCGAGCAGCCAGCCCCGACACCAGCGTCGCCGCCGCAACATATCAGTGATATCGAAGCACACCCTCCGCCCCTGCCGCTCGTACTTCCGTCCCCGAAGGCCAAGCAGCAAGACCTCCCCCCGATCGCGCCCGTGCCGATCGCGCCCGTCGACTTGTCCCTGCTCGGTACGCGACGCCCTTGTACTTTGAGAGCCAGCCTTCCTAATGCTCCATTACAGTCCCCGAGCCGCAAACACCGGCATCTGCTCACAGCAATGATTCTGTTTTCGCGCTCTATGACCACGCGACGAACTCAGAGATGGTCGACTCGCCCCCGGCCCCGCCGCACCTCGGCACTCCGTCCCCGCCCCTGTCCGCCGCCGAGGGGAGACATATCCCGACCGAGGGTGTGCCGGGCCATGATCGGAACCCGAGCGAGGCCACCGCGATCGCGGCCGGCGCGAGGAGCTCGTGGGAGGCAGTTCCGTCCGGGCAGAGCGCTCCGGCGTCTTGAGAGTGTGTACGGACACGTCTGGATTGATGACATATCAGTAGTGCGTTAGTATTGTTCGAGCCCGTAGGATGATTGCGAAACCGGGCAAGCAACGGCGGTGAGTGCCGCCGAGGCTCACTTATGCTTCGCGTGGTTCAAGTTGTCAAGACGGAATATGTATGTCACTAACTAGTTTCTGCCTTTTTTTTTCCCGCAAGTCCTGAACTTTTTGAGTCGTGATTAGGAGACGGCCACGGCCGGCGCCACCTCACGCGCTCACGCTCTTGGTCCGCCTCGACCCCGTCCACGCCTTCAAGATGAGTGGAGTTGCACACGATTGAGAACCCACGCCGAAGATGGGTGCTTACTGGTTGCTTTCATGGAAATTGTTGTTCAGCGTCCGCGCGTGACGCGTGGGGACTGCGCGATCCGACAACGAGTTCGAGTCCACGTCCAGCAAAAGCTCAGATACAGTCAGCTATGGAGTCTATTACCAAAGCCTTGGGCCGATGAGGGGGAGGAGTGTTCTGGGCGTGACGGCGCCCGCGTCTCTGAAAGCTCCAGCTGCTGCGAAGGTGATGAGAGCAAGAATGTGACGGCGCAAAGGACTGATCTGCACAATATCAAGGGCCTTATATCGTGGCTCTATCCTCCATCACTACTTGCGCACTTCGTATCCTGGCCCATTGCCTTCACCACGCGCACACTATCCGCGAAGCTTCAAAGCTTCAGCACGGCGCCGCTGCCAGCATGTGGCCGGCCGACGTGGTAGGCCCTTTGAATACACCTTTCGAGCAGCACAGAACTCACCAGAACATTCAAGGCAACGGCCTGTTTGCGTCCGCCACGGCACCACCTATCTTTGCCCTTCGACGTCCTCACGCGCGTGATGGCTTTCGTCGCCGTCGCGCCTCGGACTCGCGTCTCGCTCAACCGGGACATCCGCAACTCGTCGCTAGTATCGGCGGCGCTCGTATGTCGCAGATGGCTGGCGCCGGCTTACGAGCAACTCTACTCGGACTGCCGCATCATTTGGGACGGGCGGTCCAGCAAGTCCTTCTCCCGGACGCTTAAGACCTACAACGACCTGTCGTGGTGTGTGCAGAGAATCACGGTCGAGCTCATGACGGAAGAGCTCTGGCTTGAAGAATACTTTGACTCCGATGAATACGAGGATGGGCTTGCGGACGCGGAGGAGCGCTGGCCGCCCACGGAGGACGGCTTCCGGACTGTTGAAGACGACGAGGAGTGGATGTTTTACCTTGAATCACGCGAGGAGGAAGCGAGGATGTACAGCGATCCTCTGGGCTATCTCGCAGACGCAGACTTCGCGGAGGGCGAGTTCTGGATGCTCGCCAGCACACTCCCCGTGAGTCCGAATTCTCCGCACATTCGCGCACATTACGCTTACGCACTATTCAAGAGTGTTTGCCACATCGATCTCACCCGCTTTTCCTGTCCTCCGCCTTCATTCCACGCCGTGCGACAACTCCTGCGCCGCCTCAAAAGCGCCCAAATCAACTCGCCCACCTCGCTCACCCACCCGTTTCTTCCCCACTTCAGATCCATCACGACTCTTATCATCGACGGAGACTCCGACCCACCTGGGCCCTACCTGTATCGCGCTGTGAACCTACCGACACTTCGTCGTCTTCGCCTCCGCCGCGCTCCGCGGACCGCGTTCGAACTCATCGTCGGCCTCAATCTGGAGAAGCTTGAGGCGCTCGACTACGAGGAGAACGGGCTCGAGGCGAGGACTGCTCTGGCCAACTACCTCCACGAGATGGTGGCGTTGTGCTCGCTCTCGATTGGGTTCGAGACGCGCCGGTGGTCGGACAAGCCGTCCTTCATTTTCCTCAACCACGGGACCTTCACCCAGCGCCTCAAGTACACGTTCATAAAACACCTCCGCGTCGCAACCTGGCCCAGCGACTCCATCATCGCGGCACTCCCGCCAACAATCGAGAGCCTCGACCTGCCGTGTCACGACCGGGCGCCGTCCGAGGCCATCCTCGGTGCGTGCTGGTGGAAGGCGAATGGACTACCCGCTTTGAACGTGGTGAGACTGAGGGGCATGGAGACGGATTTTGCCGACCTCGTCATTGACGCGAAGGGGGTGGACGCTGACGGGATCCAAATTGGAGGCGAGGAGTTCGGGACTGGAGTGATGCGGGAGGGGCAGTGGTGGAAGGGATAGTACATCACGTCTGAGACTGCGTGAGGATGAATGTCTGTGATTTCTAAAAGCGAGTCGCAGCTGAACTGGACGGAAAGGCGAGCCAGCGCCGAATCATCACCACATGACGGCGATCGGAAGCATTGCTACCGCAGCCCAGCCAAAGGAGACAGGAAATTTGGATCCACTAGAGGTAGTACTGGAGGATGATCCGGACGCAGACGCCGAGGAGGCGGTATTCGTGGCGGCTTGAGCGAGAGGGCTCAGCAGCGAGCCGGACTCGGCGGTTGCCGAGGACTAAAAAGGTAAATCAGCTTCGTGGAAAAAATCCTTCGACGCAAAGCTTACCACTAATAGAGAAGCCGAAGTGGCCGCTCCAGATGCTGCAGCTGCGGCCGTCGCGGACGACTTCCCTACAGCGCTTGACGTGCTGCAGAGTGCAGAGTCAGGTTCCTCGTCAGCCTAGATCGTAGACTCATATACGTACACCATCTCACTAGACGTCATAGAGCAGCCAGATGTCAGCAAGCACCGAGTGAACGTCCGCAACAGCGGCACTCACGTTCCCGAAGCGGCCGCTGCACTTGCCGCCGTAGTACTGGCCACGCTGGAAGCTTCGTACGTATCAAGCTGTAAAATACGAGTCAGCTCATTGGTGCTCTGTGGAGCTAGCATCGGGCTTACTGGACTGTCCGCAGGGCCGGCGACGGAGCACCCTGTGAGAGCGTCGCAGACGATCTCGGTGAAATCATCTGCGCCGAAACCTCAGTTCGCGCTTCAGGGAGAGCGCTGCTGTATTAAATCTTACAGCTCGTTCCCTTCAATGCCCCGCTGCAAAGCGCCGCGATGTAGGGCCCCTTCTGCGTGGTCACGCACTCGACGGTGGGTGTGTACGACACGCCAGTAACGTCTATAGGCTTGTCAGATCATCACTCACTCTTTGTAAAACCGAAGAGGAACGTACACTGAAATGTACACCGTTTAGTAAACTCCAGCGGGGAGAAGGGGAGCGACCGCACCTCGTCGCAGCTCGTGGTGAAGGCGCTGCAGAACGCCGCCGTCGTGGTGAACGGCGAAGTGTACTCTGCAACATCGAGGACTGTATCAGGGTACTACTCGCCTCAAACGCCTGTCGAATCAGGCCCCGATGAAACTCTCGCTCCCACCCGCCCCTCTCCGCAGCTTGAAGCTCGAAAGCTCACCGATCGAAAGGTCGTTCGCGCCCACGTTCGCCGCCAGGGCTGGGCTGAGAAGGGCGGAAGTGGCGAGCACAGCAAGCCAAGCGGTACCCCGGGACGAGATCATGGTGAACGAGGCGGTGAAAGTGAAACTGCGCAAGGTAGTGCGCGAGCTCGAAGGGAGGTCGGGGGGAGTGTGTGCGGAGGAGCTGCTGGAACTCGCGAGTGAGGCTGAAGTCGGAGGGAAAGAGAGTGGGTGAGGACAAGCGGGGCAGGCAGCGCTAGAAGTGGACTCCTATTTTGTCGAGGCACCGTGACCCGGCGCGCCGGCGCGCGTGCACGACGACTGTGCCGCACCATGCGGCGAGATGGAAGAGCCGAGCGCGTCATCGCTTCGTGTATGCTGGAACAGGTGAGACCAACAACAACCTGCGCTCCAGCTTGACCGGAAGCACGCAACCGTGCCTCGGAAGGTCACGCTGAATCTTCAAGTCGCGTGCGAGTGGCGAACCGGCGCCACCGTCTGTAGCAGGACGCCCATCAGGAGTCACTGATGGTCCAAGAACACGATGATTACAATAAATAGCATTCGCTCTAGGATCCCTCGCGATCACTGAGTCGGTGGTGGCGCCGGCTGCACCGGCGTTCGCATGCGGTTCATCTTGGCACGGAGGATCGCGAGCCCGTCGGGCTGCGCAGGTGCGTTCGGCACGTTGCCGGCGATGGCGATGTTGCGCGCCGTGAGCGGCTCGCGGCGCTCGACGAGGTGCTCCGGCTTGAGCGGGACGACGCCGTCGGTCGCGGGCTTCGCGCTCGGCGCCTTGCGCTTCACGGGCGAGCGGTGCTTGGGCGGCTCGTCACCGTTTTCCTTGTCGCCATCAACACGCTTCGACGGGGTACCGGGACCTGGGACGCGGGAAACGGTCGCAACGACGGCGCGTGCAGGGAGTGGCGCGGACGGGTCGAACTCGTCGGGGCGGACGCGCTTCTTGCCGGCGCTCGGCGGGGCGACGGGCGCCAAGACTTGAGTCGATGTTGGCGTTGGTGCCGAGGTGATGATGGAGGGCACTGGCGGGAGGGCAGCGACGGCGGCGGCCTTGGCTGCGACGAGGTCCTGCTGAAGGAACGACGCGCGTTCCTTGAGCCGCGTGATCTGAGCGAGGTACCGCTTCTTCTCCTTGAGGATCTGTGGGTACACTGAGGTCAGACCGACCAAGAAGACCCGCCGAAAGCTGGGGGGCGCACCTCGAGGTACTTCTCCTCGGTCTCCTCCATCTCGGTGCTCTTCTCGTCAAGCATCGTCTCGAGTTCCTGCACGCGCTCGAGGGCCGGGCCAGAGTCACCCGCGGTGGCGAGCGAGTGCTGGAGCTCTTTGTTGGCGGCCACGAGCTCGTCGATGCGGCCCTCGAGGCCCTCGATCTTCTTCTCGGCGACCTCGAGGTTGTCGAGCACCTCGACTAGGTTGTTGCGCGTCTCCTCGACGTTGCTCCTCGACGAGAGCGTCTCTGGAATCCAATCACTGTCAGTGACGCCCGCGCGAAATCTCAAGCCAGAAACGGACCGTTCTGCAGGCGGTTGTTCTCGTTGCGAAGCTCGTCGGCCTCGAGGCGCAGCTCCTCCGTCATCGCCTCTGCGCGCTGAGCAAACTCGTCGAGTTCGTTGTATGCCGCCTTGAGCTCCGCGTACGACGCCTTGAGCAGCTCGACCTCGTCCGCGGCGCCCTTGGCGAGGCGCTTGAGCGTCTGGATCTCCCGCCCCGACGCCTCAACGACGACCGCCTTGGCCTTCGCAGCCCCGGCGACGGTCGCCTCGAGCTCGCGGATCGCACCGTGCGCCTCGTGCAGCTCCTCGTCGAGGTGGCGTACCGAGCTGGTCGCGTCGGCGAGCTGCCTCCGTGTGGCGTCGAGCTCCTCGCCCGTGCGCGCCTTCTCGTGCTCAATCTCGCCGATCGCGAGCTCGTTCGCGTCGACCGCGCGGAGCGCCTCGATCAGGTCTGCCTGGACGACGTCGAGCTTCGACTGGAGCGAGCTGGAGAGCCCTTGCGCTTCGAAAAGCGCGCGCGTCGTCTGGGACAGATCGTTCGCGACGGCGGTGACCTGCGAGGCGAGCTCGGCGAGCTCGGCCTCGAGCGATGAACGCGTGTGCTCTGCCGAGGCGAGCTGGGACTGCAGAGACGCGGTCGAATCGGTGAAGGACTGTTGAACGGCGGAAAGCTCCTGGCTCGCGGTGGACAGGCTGGCAGTCAGGTCCGCGACGGCCTGGGACGATGCTTCGAGGGCGGTGGCGGTTTCCTCGTACAGCGCGGTGAGCTGCCACAGACGACGTATCAGATTCTAGCACGCTGGAAGACGTAAAGGAAGCGCACCTCTGAGAACTGGGCGGCCTTGGTGCTGAGCGCTGCCTCGAGTTCGACGACGCGGAACCCGGAAGTCTGCGTGCCCGACTCGAGCTGCGCGACCTCGTGCCGCAAGGCGTCGCGCTCGTCCTCTGCTTCCTCAAGGCTCGCCTCGGCCTTCTCGAGCGCTTGACGGGTCTGGCTGAGCTCCTCGTTCGAAGCGGCCTGGTCGCGTCGCGCGGCGTCGAGGTCGGTCGTCGCGGCGGCGAGGCGCCTCTCGGACTCGGCGAGGTCGCCCTTGAGCGCAGTGAGGCGCTCGAAGATGACGGTCGACGACTGCGAGTGCGAGGCGCGGTCGTCTTCGACAGCGGCCTGGAGGTTCGCGATGCGGTCGTGGCTCGCGGCGAGCTCAGCCTGTGTCGCGGCGAGCTGGCGAGAAGCATCGGCTTCGGCGTCGGCGAGGGCAGCGACGGTCGCCCCGTGCTCGAGTTGGAGTGCGGCGTGAGAGTCGGCGAGCGAGGTGTGGGTGGCCTCGAGCAAGTCGCGCGCGGCCTGGAGGGCCAACTGTTGCGACTGGACGGCGTCGTGCCGGCCGATGAGATCCGCGTGTTGACCTTCCAGCGCCTCATATCGACTCTCGACGTCCTCGAGCGCGCTGCGCGACGCGGCAAGCTCGCATACGGCCGACTCGGCGGCGCCGCGGGCTGATTCGACTTCGGTGCGAAGCACGTCGTTTGCCTGCTTCGCGATGGCAAGCTGAGTCCGAGCGGTAATCAGGTCCTGCGAGACGGACTCGAGTTGCGCTTCGAGCGATTGGCGAGCATCCGTCTCCTCGGCCAGACGCGCGACGCTCGCATCGAGTTCGGCTTGCAGCGCGGGCAGTGCGACCTGCCCCGTCGGATCGTCGTCGAGCTCGATCGCTTCGACCGTTTCGTCGCCCGTGTTCTCGCTTAGCGCGGCCTTGATCTCGAGCTGGCTCTTGAGGAGCGCGATTTCCTGCGTCTGCGTTCCGATCTGCTCCGTTCGGCGCTGGACCCTGTGGAAACATCACCATGTTAGCTGAAGTGTGCAGGAGGGTCGACCAGAGAGTACAAGTGTACTTTGCGGTGAGCTCAGAGACCATCTCCTGAAGCTGAGCGACGCGCTCGACGCTGGACCCGGCGTCGAGGCCCGCGGTTTCGAGGGCGAGCTCGAGGTCGCGGACTCGTTCGGTGGTGCGGCTGAGGGCAGCGGTGGACTGCTCGGCCATCTGGCGCGAGGTGGTCGAGTCGAGCGAGGCGTCGTCGAGCTCCTTCTCGAGGCTGTCGATCGTCGCGCGCAGGGCATCGTTGGCGGCGGTCGTCTCGTCTAGCGAGGAGCGGGTCTGCGACCACTTGTCAGCCTCGAAAGTATAAAACAGATGAGACGGGATCAACGCACAGACGCGAGACTGGTCCGCTCGACGCCGAGTTCGGCCTCGAGCTCTGACACCCTACGAGCGAGGCCGTCGCGGCTCTCTCGCACGCGCTCGAGCTCGTGTCCTGCGATCCTGAGCTTCTGCTCGATCGCCTGCTCGTCTCCCCGCGCAAGCTTTGCCTCCTCAAGCTCAGCCTCGAGCGCTGCGACAGCGTCCCTGGCATCCTTGAGCGCCTTCGCGGCCACATCGCCTGCAGCGGTGGCGTCCTCGAGCGCCGACGCCTTCTGCAGCACGCGCACCTCGAGCGCAGCGACCGCACGGCTCTTGGCGTCCTCGACCTCGCGCACGAGCGCGCCAGATGCATCCGCGCGGAAGTGCGCCTCGGTGCGCGCGTACTCGAGCCGGGCGCGCAGGTCGTCGCGCTCCTCTCGAAGGCGTGTGATCAGGACTGCATGCCGTGGCGAGTCGTCCCGGATCATAAGAACTGGAGACGGGCTCGGCGCGGGCGGGCACGAGGTCGCGGCGCTGGCGAGGTCGCTTTCGAGCTGCGCGATGCGGTCGTCCGACTCGTGCAGGCTCTGGCGCGCCGAGTCGAGCGCACTCTGGAGGCGGACAAGATTTGCTTCGGCGGCCTCGGCGCGGGACGAGAGCGGCTCGAGGATCTGCAGCCGCGACTCGGCCACGGCGAGCGAGCTTGACGCGTCCTCGTGTGCGGCCTCGGTGGCAGCCAGGCGAGCGCTGAGTTTGAGCGCGTCCGTGAGGGCTTGGCTTGCCGCTTCTTCTGAGGTCGTGCGAAGCGATTCGAGCGCATCGGTGGTCGTGCGCAGGTCGGACTGGACGGCGGAGAGGTTTTGCAGCTCGAGCTCCTGGTCCGCGACGCGCGACGCGAGTTCGTCCGCTCGCTGAGAAAGGTCGTCCCGCGCCGACGTGGCCATCGAAAGTTCGTTCTCGAGCGACGAGATGCTCGACTGGGCGACGGTGAGCTCCTCGCGGGCCGCGAAGAGATCATTTTGCGTGGCGTGGTAGTCGGCCGCTGCGCCGTCCGCGGTCGCCTGGAGGGCGATGACGTGCCCGTCGTCGTACGAGCGCTTCGGGGCTGCTTCGAGCCCGGCGACTGTGGATTGGAGCGCGGCGAGGTTGAGGTCGGCGTCCTGGAGCGCGTCCTCGAGCTGCTGCATCTCGCCAAGTCGCTCTTGCATCTGTAAAGTGAGCGCGTCCTTCTCCGCGCGAGATGCGACCAGAGTCGACTCGGCCGAGTGAAGAAGGGCCGCCGAAGACGCGAGCGAGGCGAGCTGCGTCCCAGTGGATTCGGCGGCGGCGAGGAGATCGTCGCGCTCGGTCGTGAGCTGCTCGACGGTGGCACGCAACTCGTCGCGGGCAGTCTCGAGGGCCAACTTGGCGTCCGAGACGGTGGACAGGACCGAGGCGTGCTCGGTGACGAGGGCCGAGAGTTTGTCCGAGTGGCCGAGGGCGAGCGATGCGAGGCCGGCAGAGTGGGTAGCGTCGACCTGGGCGAGCTTGTCCGCGAGCAGAGCGATTTCCGAGTCCTTCTCGGCGAGGGAGAGCTCGAGTGTGGCGAGGGATTCTGCGAGGGCCGAGTGCGCGGTCTGGAGCGATGCCGAGTCGGCACGAGCGGCGTCGAGGTCGGACCTGTAGGAAGAGCAATTAGTCGTGCGGGGGCATATTTTCAAAGTGGAAGTGCTGACTGAATCTGAGCTAGCTGGACTGCACGCTGCTCGGCTTCGGCCGCGACAGCTCGGGACGCCTCCTCGAGCTCGACTTCCCGGGCCGCGAGTTTCGCTTCGGCGCCCGTGGCAGCTTCTCGACCGCTCGCGACC
>ERZ1463038.93-NODE-93-length-23912-cov-11.985245_pt1 | contig 23912 bp, 18 predicted proteins | sample MGYA00564479_ERZ1463038 | MGnify/ENA primary metagenome ERZ1463038 (study PRJEB39244, sample SAMEA3635134) | Helicobacter pylori | study: EMG produced TPA metagenomics assembly of PRJEB11511 data set (Assembly of a 5300-year-old Helicobacter pylori...
GTTCCAGGAGGGCGTGGCGCGCGACGGTCGCAGCTACTCGCGCGACCTATTTGAGCGCGCGGACCGCATCGCACGGAAGCTCGCCATCAAGACCGACGACGAGCTCGCCATCCTGCGCGCCATGGTCGAGAAAGTCGAGGTGCTCAAGGCGGCCGAGGAAGAGGACGATGCGATGGGCGAGGTGCCTGATGAGTTCTTGGGTGAGCTCGCCGTCCACACGGTTACTCGTCAAGAAGACTGACCACTTCGATCACTTCAGACCCGCTCACTTACGACATCATGCGCGACCCCGTCATCCTCCCTTCGTCCAAGACCGTCGTCGACCGGAGCACGATCAAGCAGCACTACCTGAGCGTAAGCTCGCGCGCTGTTCCGCCCCATATTCTGGCATCTAACACTATCTGCCTTTCAGGACGCTTCCGACCCGTTCAACCGCGTGCCGCTCAAGTGGGAGGACATTGTCGACGCAACGGAGCTCCGGGACCAGATCACGGCGTTCCTCGCGCAGCGGAGGCTCAACCGCAAGGGTGGAGCCGCAGCGGGCGAGCCTTCGGTGGGAGGCGAAGGGGGCTCTGATGCGATGGCGGTCGACTTGTAGGCTGCACTTCTATTTGGTGATTCAGAACCTCGGGCGCTTGCTCGCTGGATAGCGCGCCTTGACCCTTTCTCACGCATGGTCAAGAGGCAACAACCCGTCAACTACTAAGTCTGCTGGTCTCAGATGTTCAGGCTGATCACGGCTGTGTTGCTTGACGCAGGGCTTGGCGGTACTGAGGCAACGGTACCTACGAACGTCCGGCGTACTCCGCTCACTCGGACTTCCTTCCACGTAAAGGTTGACTCCCCTCTTCCCATCTTCACCTCAGACCTTCAAATCTTCAAACCTTCTCCTCATGCTCGGCTTTCACCACTTCGTGAGCCTCTCCTGGCGTCCGAGGACCTCGCCGCCGCCAGCTCGACGACGTACTAACAACTGACAAGAAATCTCCATAGGGAACCTTTCTGCTTTTCTGCTCGATCGGGCTGCTGGTCGTTCCGATGATCACGGCTCCGTTAACTACGCACCTGAGCCTTATTCAGGTGAGAGCAGCCACCACCCGCTGTGCGACCACCTGGCTGACATGACCCGCTCCCAGGTTTCTCTGTACGACACAGGAAGCACGCAAGCACAAAGAACCGTAAGCTCTGAATTCTGATCTGGGTGACGGATGGCAGGCTGACACCCTGCACAGGTGTCCATCGGCGCTCTCGGATTGTGCATCTATTCCCCGCCCGGCTCAAAGGGCCACGAGTGAGTCGCTTCCTCGTATTGCTGAATCAAACTGGCTGATTAATGAGAAACTCTCACAGTACGGACAACCAGTACTGTTCCCCAGCTCATCTCGGCTTTGACACGGCCAACACCCTCACCTCGCTGTCACCGCGAGACGAGCCATACGGCCAGCGCACAAACCAAGCGATCAAGGGCCTCACCTACGCCAGCGGCTTTCTCCACCCCCTCGCCGTCGCCTGCGCCTTCGTTGCGTTCCTCATCGCCGCCGCCTCGCAGCGATTCGGATTCCTGGTGGCGGCCGGCCTTGCTGCATTCACCGCGCTCATCGCGCTCATCGTCTTCGTCATTGACGGCGCGATGTACGCGATCGTCAGATCGCACGTTGCGCTGCACGAGAAGGAAGTCGTCGAGACGGTCACACGAGTCGCGTGGGGCGCAGGTCTCCAGTGCACGGCGGCGGCCTTCGCAGTGCTGCTCCTCGCCACCGCATTCTCCGTCTTCTCGTGCATTGGAGACAGGAAGGTCAAGGCGCACAAGAAGAAGAGTGGAGCGGTCTACTACGAGGTTGGCTTCCCTGCGATGGGTCACCACGTTGTGTACTCGGTGTCGAAGTGAGGCCGCGAGCCGTGGCGAATAGGCGCAGGGACACTGTGAAAATGTACTTAACGCTTCCACTCTGTCTGGGTCTTTGCATTCTCATCTCGGGTGGAATTGGGTTTGACAGCTGAATTTCACGAACTCGAACTGACCTCGTTCTGAAGCGAAAGCAGACCTCCGCCTCCACCTTGCCTCTTCCCTTCCGAGTCACAACAAACACTCCACACCCGCCCACACATGCCGCCGAAAGCCAGGGGACAGCCTCCCTCTCGCGGCCAGTTCAACTGTCCTGACGTGAGCAGGCCCCTGCCTTCATTTGCGGGTCCGGGCGATCACTTGGCTGACCCGCTTCTCAACTTGCAGTGCGACAAGCCCTTCAGCCGCAAGGAGTGAGTGCTCGAGTCGTGTGGAAGAGGAGTCGCTGCTGACGCTTGCCTCGCCAGGTACGTCGAGCGCCACCGTCGACTGAAGCGTGCGTCTCACTTCGGCCGGGTCGTGAGGCACCTGGGCACGATCAACTCATGCCTCGCCGCCACAGATCTCGGCTCCCGACCGTTCGCCTGTGCAGACTGTGGCAGCTCCTTCGCTCGCAGGTGCGAATACCACGAGCTTCCAAGAAGGATTGTCACCTGACGCTGACGGCCGCCGCCCCTCCGCAGTGACCTGCTCCGCCGGCACCGCAAAACGTGCGCGTTCGTCCTCGGTGCAGCGAGCAAAGCTTTTGGCAAAGACCTAAACGACGACGACGAACTCGCAGTCGACGAGAACGACGCGTTCGCCGCGCTCGAGTTCGCGACCGCCGCCCTTTCCTCGGCCGCCCCGCACCCAGGCGATGCGTTCTCGTACCCGTCTCATGCGTCGTCGTCGAACCTCTCGCCAAGCAACGTACCTTCACTGAGCCCACCGGGTGACACATCTGGCGGCAGTGCCACGAGCGCGAACTCGCCCAAGACACCCTCGAACGGGCTCGACCACGGCCCGGACCTCACGCTCGCCTCGGCACCGTCTTCCTACGCGTCCCGCTACTCGGACCCGACCCTCGCTCCCCCAATATCACATTCGCTCTCGCACTTCACCCAGGATGAGATCCTCGCGTCCGAGGTGCTCGAGGTGCGCTCTCGCGATGCCCGAGGCACCCCCGCAATCCAGCCTGACCGCCTTTCTGATCTCCCTCCAGGACCTTCTTCGATCTCCCCAGTACTCGCCTCGATACACTTCCAACCAGGATTCCTATGCCTCCCTAGAATCCCTTGAGCCGTCGACGGACGTCGACCGGCCGTGGCACGGCTCGCGAGCAGTCCAGAACGCGGGCAACGAGTCGGTAGAGGTGATGGGTCACTGGGAAGGCGAGCCGCTCGACCATGCGGGCGGGTACAACGGGATCGAATTCAGCCCCGAGGCGCAGGCGCTCGCCGACTACTTCAACAAGGGTGGAGTTGGGGGCATCTCGGCGCTCGACCTCGGCTTCACCCACACGCCGTCGCTCTTCCCGGACCACCTCTTTGAGCCCAACGTGCCAGATCAAGAAGACTCGCGTTTCTTCCTTCCCTCTCAACGATTTTGCGTCGGGTACGCTCACCGTCCCAGCATCCGTTCCCCGCGGCACCCACTGACCACCGTCATGGACTTGCAGATATCTCTACCCATGGAGCGTCCCGCCCATCAAAACTCTCTCCCGCTTCGCCAAACTCGCAGCGACCTCGTTCCTCCCCTCTGTTCCCGTCGTCCACCCCGCGACGATGGTCATGTCCGAGATGCCGACGCACACCGCGTTCGCGCTCACCGTCACGGGTGCCGCGTACGAGCCAGCAGGAGAAACGTTCAGCAACGAGATGCTCGTCGAAAAGCGGGTCTTTCTTGTTCGGTGCGTGCATTCCGAGGGCTCGAAGCTCGCAGGTGCTCGAACTGACGCCACCGCCCCGACAGCGGCTTCAATAAGCCCGGAAACTCGGACGACGACAAGTTCGCAAGCCTTCAATCCATGCTGTTGTACCAGCTCCTTGGACTCTTCCACAAGGACGAGCAACGTGAGCCCTTCCCCTGCTCGTTGAGCGCCGTCCCGGTCGGTCCTGACTCGGGATCCGCCAAACAGAACGACTTCTCTCGCACACCTTTCACGCGGCCCTCGTCATGATGCTGCGACAACTCTCGCTGCCCACGAAAGTCCGGCAAGCGTCGCTCGTCCCCGTGCACGGTGGGCTCGAGGGAGAGGCCCTCGACGCGGCGTGGAAGGCGTGGATTCGCGTCGAGACGTGGAGGCGGTGAGTGATCTTCTGAGTAGCTGCTGAGGGATGGGGAGCTGATGAACGTGTCTTGCAGAGTCGCTTTCATCGTGTACCTGTCGGATCTCGAGACGGCCACGAACTTCAGCGCGGCGCCGCTGCTCCCGTTCGCCGAGCTCGCGATCGACCTCCCCGCATCGGACAAGCTCTGGAACGCGACAAGCGCTTCCGACTGGCTGCAAAAGTCGCTCCGCTCGCCGCCAGCGTCGGGCGTGCCGTTCCTCGACGCCGTGCGAGCGCTCATCGCCCCGTCGACACCGGGCGCGTTCTCGCCCGACGGGGTCGTGCTCGCCAAGATTGGCACGCTGTCCGCGTTCCCGCTCCTGATTCTTTCGCGGACGCTGTCGTTCCTTCAGATGAAGACGGAGGAGGCGATCCGCCAGGTCGACCCGTTCCGCGCCCTGCTCGGCGGCGTCGGCGTCTTCGACGGCAAGGAGGAAGAGAACCACGCCGTCCTGCGCAGGATCATCAGCGGGCGCGAGGTGCTCAAGAACCTGCCCGGAGGCATCAAGCGCGGTGGGGGCGAAAAGTGGTTCGAGGGCGTGAGTCTTTGTTCGCAAACCGGGCTGTCGGCAACGTCTGACAGCGCGCCGTCGCAGGTCATCCCGACTGCGATCCCCAAAGTGGCCGAGCAGCGACCGCACAACAACAGCGACGAGGACGTGGACGAGCCGCCCCGCAAACGGGCCAACCAGTCGCCTTCGTTGTCGCACATCCAACGCGCCGCCGAGGGCATCCAGACCGCGTGGCCGGACTTCATGGTCTGAGCATCGTCGCAAGGATGTACATTTGTAGTTTAAAGCAGTACCTCCTCGTCCTTCTTGCAAATCTGCTTGCGTTCTTGTTGTCTGTACCGAAAGCCGGAGTTGCACGCTTGCGAGCGTAAGGAGCGAGCCAGGTGATGCGCTGTTTACAGTTTCTTCTGGTCTAGATAAATACTCCGTCATGTCCACACTCTTCTCGTGGCGAGATACAGCACCAGGAGTCCTACCACGAACAGGAACGCCGCCCTCAGTAGCAGGTTCGGGGCGAGGCCGTCGACGCTCGCGCTTCCGACCCATTTTGATCCTGTCCAGCGTCGCAGCGGCCTCGCTCTCCGGTCGTCGATCACCTTGACGAGTGTGCTGGACATGGTGTCGAACAGAGTCCAGTCCTCGACGAGGTTCCCTTCCGCGCTCTCGAGCGGGACGTGCTGCCGCCACAGGTCCTCGGGTGAGCGCACGCGCGAGAGGAGCATCCCCCCATCGGTCGAAGTGAAAAGGTCGTGCCGGTTCTCGTCGGCGGCGGCCTCCCAGCCAGCGACGGCATCCGCGATGCGGCGGTCGGCGCGGAGGTGGTACATGCCGCCGGTCGCGTACTCGGACTCGCCGACGGTCGGGGTCGTGTTGGTGACCTGGGGCGGGAACACGAGCGATATGGATGGCCTGACGACGGCCGAGTACTTGGCCCAGTTCTCGTCGCCGGTCCCGCCGGCCTTCCACGCCTCCGCGCGCAGGTTCGAGTATTGCGCGTAGCTCATCACGGGCTGGTGGATCGTCGAGCAGAACCACGCCCACGGGTCGAGGATCGCCTTGGCCCGGAAGCCGACGTGGAACCACTCCTGGTGGCGCACGGGCGAGACGAAGATGGACGGGATCGCGGCCGTCGGGCGGCGCAGGTCCAGCGCGGCGAGCTTGGGGTCGGGCGACGTCGGCGGGTGCGACGGCTGGCACAGGATGCACACGAACGCGGACTGGAACAAGAACGCGCTCGGGATCTTCTCCGTTTTCGCCTCGTAGTCGTACGTCGCGGCCCAGTCGCCGAGCAGGCTCGCGGGGTGCCCGCGACTCGGCGGGGGCCACACGCCCGACGGCGGTCGCAGGAGGAGGTACTCGTCCCAGTCGATGTTGGCGACCCAACGGTTCCCGGCGATCTTGGCCCGGAACGAGCAGTCGTGGTGCGCGACGTTCTGCGCGAACGCCCAGACGGTCACGTCCTGCTTCGGCGGCGTCGAGCCCGAGTACGCGTAGTGGTATTCCTCCTCGGGGCTCAGCGTCGGACTGCCCGGGATCTCCCAGTTCTGCGGCTCGACGCGGTAGCCCTTGTGACTGAAGAGCCACTCGACGGGGAGCGTCCAGCGCACCGGGTGGAAGCCGTCCTCGTGCGCCATCTCGCGCAGGATCGCGATCGTTTCGGGCCCTGGGTCGAGCAGGTACGCGTAGAAGTCGGTGAAGCCGAGTGCGCGGTAGTACGCCACAAAGTCGCGCATCGACGGCGCGTAGGTGTCGCCGACGAGCGGCTGCAGGCAGACGGCGCCGCTGCCGGCGCCGAGGCGGTGCTGCACGGGGTCGAAGCGGGGGAGCGCTTTCGTGCGCACGAACGCGTTGGGAGGTGGGGGAGTTGTTGCTGTCGAGAGCGAGACGAAGCTGAGCGCGCAAGGAATCATCAGCTTCGGGTACGCGCATGCACGCTCGTCGCTCCCGCGGACTCACATCTCGGACGTCTCCCACGGCACAATCTCGCCGCCGTTGCCGACGAGCGGGCAGGTGACCATCAGGCCCGTGTGAAGCTTTGTGTCCGTGTGGCTGTCGGGAAGGGCCGAGATGTAGGCGGGCACGGAGATGGCTGTCACGGTGCCCCGGATTCCCGGCTGCTTGAGGAGCACGTAGCACAGCAGCGGCGACTTGTCCCAGCCCATCTCGTCCGCGAGCGACCCTGGGCCGACTCCGAGGATGGTGACCTCGGGGGCGGCCTTGACGAGCAGTGGGCGCGAGTCGACGAACGCGGAAGCGATCCAGAATCCCGCGAAGGGCTTCTCGACGCGGAGCTCGTCGAGGTGGGTGAGCCGGAGCGGGAAGATGCCATCCTGGAACGGCCGGCTCGCGAGGTTGACGCTCGTGTAGTTGTGCCACGCGGGGGCGACCCGGGTCGAGGGGGGCAGAGGTGGGCGCTGGTGGGGGCCAGAGCTGATGGACGGCAGCGCGATGATGGCCGCAAGTAAGAGTGTCGCGGTGATCAGGAGGGCGGGTGCGAGACACCGACGAGTGCCAGCACCCAGAAAGCCCATCCCTCCGACTGCGAGAGATACCGGGCGGTAGGGGGAGAAAGTGCAAGCAGCGCGCCGCCGCAGCACAAACTCGAGTCGAGCTTCGATCTGCGATCCGCACTCGGCTCGACGTCGGGCTCCAGACGTCGGTAAATGCACAGCGATCCCATTTCCGCGTTTGACCTGGACTGACCAGTGAGCACTACTGATCTGCAGGCCCACTGCGACGACCTGCTCCTCAACCTCGTCGCGGTACCCAGGTCTACACCGCCTCCAGAGCGCTCGCTCTCCAGGGATAAGCTTCAGATTCATTACTCCGAAGTATACGCCGACGACTGGATCGCATACTCGAGCGCAATCCGATCTCTCGCGCGGGCTCGACAGCGAGGACGCGAGGACTCTGAGTCGACTCGGCGATGTACCAGTGCGCGGCCTGGTGCGTCTGGGATATGCGCACCGAGGACCCAGTCGTATGGCATCCAGCCCGGAGTACTTTCAGAGGTTTGACTCGGCGGAGCGTGTCCGAAGTGGATCCACTGCAGCAGCCGAAATACAACCTGCCGTTGCCATGAACTGGGGCACTCGAGCCACTGGGGCTGAAGTAACCAAGCTTCATCTAAAAAATGCCTGAGAATTAGCGCCCTGCGTGTCCTGGCCGCGGCGTAGAAACACATCAGAAGGAGAGTGGTACTTTCAGGGGGCTGCCCACCCTCACCCACTTCCGCCGGCACTGGGCCAACGCTCTCGCAACTCCCCGCCCCGCCAGCTCGCCCCCCCTTCCCCTCGACCGCTCGGTGATCGCCTCTGGCCCACATCAGTTCCTCGCTGGCTCCACCACCTCCACTTCTCGGACCGGAACACGCCTCGTGGGCGTACGTGCTTCAGCAGGTGCGTGCTCTTCTCTGTCGGCTGCTGCCAGGATCGGGACTGACGGCCGACCGGCTCGACCACAGGCATGGAAGCGTTGATGTTCAACAGCCACTCGGGGTACCTCGAGGGCGTCCTGCGCGGGTTCAAGGCGGGCCTCATCACGCAGTCGCAGTACTCGAACCTCACCCAGTGCGAGACGATCGACGACTTCCGCATGCAACTCGCCGCGACCGACTACGGCAACTTCCTCGCGAACGAGACGCCGCCCATCTCGACGAGCACCATTGCCGACAGGGCGACGAACAAGCTCGTCGACGAGTTCAACTACATCCGCTCCAACTCGGTCCAGCCCCTCACCAAGTTCCTCGACTACATGACGTGAGCTGCTCAGCCGTGGCGAGCCACCGCCAGCACGAGCCGTCCAAACTGACCCTCGGACCTTGACGCCGCTCCCCTCCCGCAGCTATGCCTACATGATCGACAACGTGCGTCGGGTGGGACGGGTTCCGCTCGGGAGGTAGCTGACCTGCTTTCTGGATCGCAGGTCGTCCTGCTCATCACCGGGACCCTCCACGAGCGCGACACGCACGATCTCCTGGAGCGGTGCCACCCGCTCGGCAAGTTCGAGACGATGGCGACCCTCTGCGTCGCGACCAACGTCGAGGAGCTCTACACCACCGTGCTCGTCGAGACCCCACTCGGTGCGTTGCTTTGAGCAGCTCCATGACACCGGCGCGCGCAGGCTCGGGCCAAGCTGACCGTCATCGCGCGTCCCCCCCACTCACACAGCGCCCTACTTCCGCGACTGCCTCTCGGCGCAGGACCTCGATGACCTCAACATTGAAATCATTCGCAACACTGTCCGTACAGATCCGAGCCTGGTCGCAGTTGCAGGAGCTGATCTGCGTCGAGCTTAGCTGTACCGCTCCTACCTCGAGGACTTCCACGCCTTCGTCCTTTCGCTCGGCTCCCCTACCTCCGACATCATGGGCCCCCTGCTCTCGTTCGAAGCCGACCGCCGCTCGATCAACATCACCATCAACTCGTTCGGGACCGGCCTGTCCAAGGACCAGCGCGCGAAGCTGTTCCCGAGCATGGGGCGCCTCTTCCCCGAGGGCACGAGCGCGCTCGCCCGCGCGGACGACGTCGACCAGGTCAAGGCCGTCCTCGACGGTGTCGTCGAGTACCGCCCGTTCCTCGAGGGCTCTGCGTCGTCCGGCGGCGGCGGCGGCGGCGGCGGCGGCGGCGACAGCGGCGTCGCGAGCCTCGAGGACCACTTCTTCCAGTACGAGGTCAGCCTGAACAAGCTCGCGTTCCTCCAGCAGTTCCAGTACGGCGTCTTCTACTCGTTCTTCAAGCTCAAGGAGCAGGAGATCAGGAGCTTGACCTGGATCGCCGAGTGCATCGCTCAGGACGCCAAGGACCGCATCAACGACTTGTGAGCTCCCTTTTTTCTTTCCCTCGCTGGTACATCTGGGAGTACGGGGCCCAGCTGCCAGGTCGCATGCTCCGCTATGGAGGCTGACAACGGGCGACGTTCGGGCCTGGAAAGGTGTGGGGCAGGCTGGTGTTAGACTGCATCCGACGGTGGGACAAAGATGTCTTGGGGGCCGATTACAACTTGTTGCGAGCCGAGCCAATGCTGACATTCTTGTTCATCCTCAGCATCCCAACATTCTAGAGGAACAGCCGCTGGACTAGGCTTTGCTGGCGGGGAACGGGAACGGGCGTGTGTGATCAGAGGACGCTTGCAGTGACAGCTGTATACCCACAATGTCCTGCCCCGAGCTGGACTTGGGCGGGTTGGAGGGATCGGCGGTGGGTCTGCGACGTGCCCGACGCTCTCACCCGATCCCGCGTGCACGCCTACCTCCATTTGGCTCCTCTTGCACTAACAATCCAGTTGGACAAGATCTCGTATGCACATTGTCCAGCGGCTGCGAACACGCGCTTTGACCAGCTTTGACCTCATCATCGTGCGCCAATCCTGGCTCTCGGCGAGATCGGCAAGTCGTCCTTTATCCCATGAAGTGAATGGTAATGCGGTTGCATGTGCAGCGGATGCTGGGAGATATAGTTTTTGCGATGTAGAAACGCTATGCACAGTGTGTGAGCTACAGATATACAGATCCGCCACCTCCAGGTCCGTCGACCTCGAATCGTCCTCCGATCGTCCTGGTCACCTGCGCCCTCGTCCCCGGCGACCTTCCTTCGTGCTCGCCCCGTCTACGAGTTATGTACTTTCGTGATCAAACAAGGATGGCGATGGCGCCGCCCCGCCAATGTTAAATGTTCGCCGCGTCGTCCGCGGGTGTCCTCACAGCGATGGCCCAGACGCGGTGGGCCTCTTCGTTCTCCTCGTCCGATTTGGCTGGGTCCTCGATGAACGGTGCGCGTCCTGTGGGCCCGTCGAACGCCAAGACGCCTTGCAGCAGTGCCTCGCGGGCGGCCGCGCTCGGCCACCGGCTTACGAACGACTGGAAGAGTCGCAGGTCGAACGCCGGAGACGAGTCGCCCGATGAGCTCGGATACGCGTCGGGCTCCTGTGGTGTCCCAGGGGGTTGGCTCGGGTCGAGGTCGTCGAAGGGGGCGAAGACCGACTCGGACGGCGAGTCGGACGGCGGCGCGTTGTCGCTCGACATTTGAAGCGGATGGGGGACGATGGACCACAGACTTGGTGGTCAACCAGTGAATTTGGCTCTGGGTGCGCTGGACGAAGGTGCTGGGGGTGATGAGAACAAGAAGGCAAGAGTCGCGCCGCAGACTGCTGTGCGCGTGCGTCGATCCACCGACCGGGGAGGCAAGTCGGTGGATTGCCAGTCGATCTAAAGAGGACTTCTCCTTTCTGATATTCGCGCGATCGGCCGTCATCGGAGAACAACAAGGGCGCCGAGCAAACGCCGACTTTGGACGCTCGCATAATGCAGAATGTCTGGCGACCACCGCGGGGAGTCTTAAAAATGCGTTCTTCGATTCGGAATAGAGTCATGCACCCACTGCTAGTCATGCACCCACTGCTCTACTCTTTTCTGGAGCCGTGGGTCAGCTTGGCGCTGACGAGTGCTTCCGAAGCCGTTTCCCAGAGTGTCCTGCGCTTGCGGTGCCCTCCGCGTCACAGGGGACTTTTAGACATCAGACTTGATCAGACAGCCCAGACTTCGGCTGGAGATGCTCTGAAGAACGACATCCAGACGCTCTCGCGCCCGGGTGGGTCGAGAGCCTCAAGCGCAGACCTTCTGGGCTCCGCGGACATCGACCGGGGGGCCAGTTTGGCGGCCGTCTCCCTCACATTGTGATGATTTAAATCCCCGCTCCGACCGTTGTGCTGAAAGGTCGTACGACGCTGAGTATGAAACCTAGCGGTGGTACGACGCTCAGAGGTCAAGGCGGTAGGACGCATAATGCTCCAGATTCCCCTCCTGCCGTGCGGTGCCTCCTGCCCACCTCGCGGTGGGGTCGGCCGGACGAGCGCAGCTGCTCCGATAGTCCGCAAACCCACCTAGACGGATCTCCTGCCTCTCGATCTTGAGCATTTCATCCAGAGGTGCAATGAGCCGAAGGCCTGCCGCCGGCGTTGCCTGCGGCGACCGCGGTGGGCCTTTGTTGGGCGCATAACAGTCCTCGGCAGGAATACAAGGGCTGAGTAAACGATCCAAAGATGTGAGAAGATATGGTACATACGACTCCCTCGCTTCGCGAGGCGGACTGCCAGATTCGGGGCTCCCACTGCCAGGTCACGGTGATGCAGCTGACGCTGAGGCTTCGCGTTGTGCTTCCGATTCGGACACCTCGAGGGTGCGATACCAGAACTCGGCTTTCCTGCTTGCGCCTTTCGGTTTGGGAGCAAACTCGTATCCTCGTGATCGGGCAACAACAACGTAGGGCCCAAGGCATGCGGTGCGAAGTAGCGTCGCGTACGAGGAGGGTCGTCTCAACCATCAGGCAGCTTCCGGACAGGTTCAAAGAGGTCTGTAGTCACAACCGTGCTTAGATTTTTGGCTGATGTACTTCCCAAGCTGCTGCGAGGCTTGAGCGCCGACGGTGCCCAGGCCGAAAACCAGGTCTGGCGCAAACAAGGCTTCGAATGTACTTTTCGTGAGCTCACTGGTTCCGATCAGATGTTTTCGTCCACATACGACTTGTTTCGGTGCCTACTCTGCGAAGAACAAGCTCCATTACCGCCCGGACTCGGTTCTGGAACGATGCACCTGGGCTCTCCGCACGCCGTCAGACTTGTGTTTAAATGAATGCTGCAGTCGATTCAGGTCAGTGATAGTTTCTACTCTCAGGTCTTTCTCACTGCGGTGCGACAATACAATTGCATTTGCAGATCGTTGGAGCATGAGCGCTGACCGTGCTGAACGTTGATGCGCTATCGACTTGGCCCTGCCAATTCAAGATGCCTGTCTAGTGGTGAACACTCTTGCTTCATTTATCTGAAGCTTGTCAGTAGTGTACCACCTCAAGGGGTGAGACTCGCGAGCGAAAGGAACGGCGGTGCCAAAGTGCAAAGGTGCAAGGTACAGATCGAGCATGGTTACAGAAAACAGTTTCGCTGACTGAGATTTATGGTGAATGTGTAGCCCAACTTGTCCACGGTGACCTCCTGCACCGTCGCACGAAGGTCCTTCCAGTCTTCTCTTCCCCAAACGCGCGAGCGCTCGGCGCAGACAACTTTCCTTCTTCGGAGACTGAAGATCCGATATTTGGTTAACGTTTAAGGTGGTCCCTCGCATCAGGATCGGGTGCTTTCGGATGGTCGGCCGTGCGAGGACCCACCGAGAGCGCTGAGCGGCGCGTCGGCGGACTCCAGAATCGCGACAGTGCGACGGGCCGGCGCTCAGACTACTAGGTATTCCTATTAACTACAGCAGCGTAAAACCTCCGAAATGAGACCTCACCGACAGAAAGCTGGATGCTATTTCGACGGCAGGCAAGATCGAGTCCAGCTCGACGCTGAATCTGGGCCGTGCCCATTCTTTCGGTCGGGGTTTGGGCACCCGGCGTCCTGCGACGAGAACTGGGAGCGACTATCGGCAGTTGTGCGACTGCAACACCGAGCGATCGTCAATCTTTAGCCTGCTGGGCCCGATTGTGAGCAGCACTCGCCGGACTCGACGTCTCAGACTTCTCGCGACGGACGCTTGCACTCTTGCGGCGTGGAGCGTGCTTCACTTTTTTTTGAACATGAGATGAAACCAGAAGAACAGGCAGCAAGACACGAGGGAAACTAGGTGCAACGGAAAAGTAGCAGCCGAGCAGAAAGTAGCACCCCCGCGATGCAGGTTGAAAACTCCCGGACGGACCTCGCGGGATCTCGATCGCAGCGCCCAATTCCGCTAACGAGCGGACCTCTTCCTTCTTCATCGTGGATCTCGCGCATGTCCACCGGTGCGCTGGACGAGCACGAGCACGACGAGATTGGGAGCACACACGACCACGCCACCGCGGCGGGCCCGTCCGATGACTCGTTGCCCGCAGCAGCATCGCCAGGAGGGACCGCGGGTCCAGGAGCGCCAGATGTGACGCCGATCCACCTCACGCGCACGCGCACGAACAGCGTCGTGAAGCGCCCGCGACATCTCGACTCTCCAGCGCCTTCCGCACCGCCGCCACCCGCCCCTCTCTTGAGCGCGAGCGCGCCGTCACTTCCCCTGTCGCAACTCTCCTCGACTGGCCTCGGCCACCCCCACCCGCCGGGCACGCCGAGCGCACCGCCGATCTCGACTTCGATTCCGCTCAAGCGACTCTCGCTCACGTCGTCGTCGTTGAACCTGTCCCTGTCCCTTCCCTCGCCGTACCACCCCGCCGCGCGTCCCGGGCACGCTCCCACGCCGATCGTGCCACCGCCTCCACTCGCACCGGCACACCGCCAGAAGCACAAGCACGTCGAGGACGCGATTGATGACCGGCGGCACCCGAGAGACCTCGTTCCGCTCGACATTGGGTTCCCCACGCCCGAGATGCACGGAAGGATCAAGAAGGAGGATCTCGACGACCGCCTGCTCATGGCCACCTGTGCGATCCTCCGCGCGCACGAGAACCGCGCCCTGTGTCCGAAGGAGGTCGCCGAGGTCATGTTCGAGCGCAATTGGCTTCACAACGCGTGAGTGCCGCCCTATCTGTCCCCCAGACAGACCTTCCGCGCTCGGGCCATTGTTCCGCTCATCTCCGGCCCCTGTGACCGAGTGCGTTGCTATGCTGAGAGTAGAGCGGGCCAGAGCTGATCAGCATGTGCGAGGGCGTGATGGGGACGCGGAGCGCTGACGCTCTCGGAACGTTTGTGATTCCCCGCAGCGGCTCTACGCCCTTCGCACATGTCTCGACCTGCATCCGGTCGCATCTCCGACGAGCAAAGGGCGAGGGCAACAACGCGGCGTACCCGGCGCTGATCCTCCCGTTCGACCTCACGGGCGCGCTCACGCCGCCCGAGATCCGCGCCGTCGGTCTTCGCGCGGACGAGCGCCCGGCGGTCAAGCGTGGCACGCTGTGGTACCTCAACGAGGCCGTTCTCGGCGTCGGGCTCGGCTGCGAGGACCCCTTCATCCGCTGCCGCCGCGAGGCTGGGCTCGAGCCGAGCGAGCTGAACGGCGTCTACGTTCGCACGCGCGTGATCGCACCCTCGCCGCCCGTCATTCCGATCGCACTCGCTACCACGGCCATGAGCGCGTACGCGATGGAAGACGACGACGACGAATCGGGCATGGGCCGCGGGAAGCGCAAGCGCCGGGCGAGCAGCGCAATGATGGCCGCGACCGAGGTCGCGCCGGCGCCGCTCGCGATCCCATCGTTGTCCGCCTCGGTGGGTGCGTCGTCGGCGAGCGCGTGGCCTGGACCGGCGCCACTGCACCGGCGCGCCAACTCGTTCGGCAGCGGCGCGCACTCGCTCCCGACCAAGTCGGCTGTCCCGCGCCTGCGCCTGCGCCTGACCAGCCTCGAGGAGGTCGACAGCGGTGTCTCGGACTCGGACGGCCAGACGAGCGATGCTCAGCGGCGGCGCAAGAACAAGAAGAAGGCCCGCCGCGCCGCGAGCGAAGGCACCAGCCGCGGTGGGAGCGTCCACTCGCTCGGCTCGGACGCCGACGACGACGACAGCTTTGACGTGCTCGAGATGCACCGCTCGCGCCCAGCGTTCTCGTCGGCTGCATCATCGGCCCTGCTCGCCCAGAGCCTGCTCGCCGCCTCGACGTCGACCTCGGCCCACCCGGCCACCGCGTCGCAGTCGTCCGTCGTCTCGCCCAACTCGCTCCACTTCGCTTCGGGCCCTTTCAACCACCGCCACTCGTACCTGAGCATGTCGGCACCGAACCTCTTCTCGGCCTTCTCGGCGGCCAACTCGCCTGACACGATGGAGGTCGACGACGAATTTGGCGCACGCTCGCCACCGTCGATCAAGTCCGACTCGGCCGACGAGGAGGACTTTCACGAGGCGATGCTCCGCGGTGACGACTTTGACTTCGAGTGGGGCTCCGAGTCGTACGAGTCGGCCGAGCCCGCGACGCTTCCGCCGTTCGGGTCGCAGAAGGGCAAGGGCAAGGCGCGCGAGATGTCGCTCAGCCTCGGCGACCAGGCCGCGTTCGACGATATGGACGCCGCTTCGACGCCGGCCACGACGCCGCGCAGCCCCGCCGAGGAGGACCTCGTGCCGCACGGCGCGAGCAAGATGGGCATGGACGAGACCTTGTGCGAGGCGTTCGCCGCCGAGCTCGACCGCGTCAACGCGAGCCAGTACGAGGACCGAGCAAGCGCTGGCCGACTTGGTGCGTCTTTGCGCTTCGCTGCGAGCTACCGTGACTGGGACGCTGACAGTCGCACCTGCGCAGACCGCGCCGGATCCGGCAATTCGCTCGCCTCACTCGTCAAGGAGGAGCAGAGCGACACGGAGAGCGTCCAGTCGCAGCTGCGCGAGATTGATGCCGACGAGGCCGCTGCACTCGCGGTCCCGCTGCCGTCGCCGCTCGCGCTCGAGCTCTCGCCGCTGCTGCACCTCGCGGGCGCATTCTCGACCGACTACGACTTTATCGGGCACGAGGAGGACGACCGGTCGCACTACCGCTCCGACACGTACGACCGGGACATGGCCGAATCGGCCGACGACGAGGACGAAGACGACAACGATGACATTGTGACAGTCAAGATCGAGGACGAGGGCCTCGACGAGCACCTCGGCTCGGGGCTCACCTCGCGGCAGTCGTCCGTGTTCCCGCTCGACTCGTTCAGCCGGCGCATCATGATGGGCGATCACCACCACTCGAGCCCGTCCGCGTCGAGCGAGTCGGGTGACAGCGACAGCTTTGACCCGCACATGATCGTCTCGGCCGCGCTGCTCGCCTCGGGCCTGCCCGTGCCCCAGGTCGCGCCCTCGCCCCCCGATACATCCGACTGGGGCATGCACCTCGACCTTGACGACCTCGACCTCGACCTCGGCGACGGCGCGGACCTCCTCGGCCCCGAGACCGTCGGCCTCGAGGAGCTCGACCTCGCCTGGGGCGGCCCCGCCGAGCAGCGCGAGGACGAGACGGACGCCCAGTGGCGCGACCGCACCGCCGAGAGCAGGGCAAAAGCGCGCGGGTTCGTCGTCGGCCCGACGTTCCTCACTGGATCGGCCGTCGATGCGTTCCCGGCTCCGCTTTCCCAGCGCGAACGGTGAGTTCAGACCTCAGTGACCATGGTACCAGCTGACTGAATGTCTGGAAATATTCCAGGGACGAACGCACTCGAGCGCTCATCGCCGCGCCGGCTCCACTACCCGTCGACGCGCTGTCGCCCATCTCGCGCGCCGACACGCCCTCGCGCAGCGCCGCCAAGTCGGGTGCGAACGGCGTGATCGTGTACCCGAAGATCCCACTCACGCCCATCGTGACGGCGACGATCATCCAAGGCGGGATCGCCGTCTACGCAACGACTGTCGTCGACAGCGAGGACAACACGACGTACCCGCTGTTTCGGCGCATCGACACGGACTACATCAACGGCTCCGTGCTCCTCCAGGTCACCTTCACCGCCCCAGACGAGCGCGACGCGATTCTGCTCGCCATCCCGGAGACGTTCCGCGTCCTGAGTGGCGACTGCGGCATCGCGGGCACCTGGGTCCCGCTCGCGCACGCGCGTGTGCTCGTCACCAAGTTCCCCGCGCTCGCGCACCTCGTCACCTTCCTCGACGACGAGCTCGGCTCGCGCTTCCCCGAGCCGATCCCGTCCATGCGCGCAGGACTCCGCGCCGCGCTCGCGACCTCGTCGTCGTCCGTGCTCGGGTACCCGCCTCTCGCCGACGCCTACGTCCTCGGCCCGGACAGGAGCAAGCCAGCTCCCGCCTCCACGACTGCCCAGCGCAAGCGCAAGCCCTCGACCGTCGCCGCTCCGAAGCAGCCGGACGAGTCGACCCCAACACCACCCTCAGTCCGCAAGACGCGCCGCTCCGCCAAGTGAAACCCCCGCCACTACGCAACCAACTCCACTTCTCAATCACCAGTCGCCCCTCACAAAAGCCTTCAATAGTTGTTTGTTACTATCCCTTTCTCAGTCGTATGTACACACATGAAAACAATTGGGGCGGCGCTGGCGGGGCGGCCGTGCGAGGATGACGGAGGGGCAAGAACCTCTTCAAATGTCATAAAAACAGGCCACAAGGTCTTTTCGATAGAACCTTCCCCGTCTGGGTCTCGTACTTGGCTTGGCACCCGCGACGGCGTACTTGAATCGCGGGGGCTCTATAGTCGCGGTAACCTCCTGCGAGACTCACGGCACGATACTTGCTCCAGGCTTTACTGACGTATATAGGTGATTTGCAGATAAACAGATCTGCTTGGTGATGAGCTTTTGACACTGCCCTCTTTCTCGGACGCCCTGGCCTTCAAACGAGGTGCGGCTCGGGGTAGTGGTCCTGCGAGTGGCGCAATGTGTGAGTTATAACCCCGTATCACTTTCTATGCGCGGGTCCTTACGTGGAGCCGATGATGTCTCCGGAGATTGCTAGAGAGCAGGATCGGAGGAGTCAGTGCTCGATTGCCCCGCTGGGTGAGATGGGCTCACGCGGCGACAGAGAAGCCGCGCAGGCAGCTGGGCGTTTGGCAGACAAACGGCTTCTCCTTCGAGTGACTCAGCTTTTCAACGGCTTTTGTTAGTGTCGCACTCTAGGTTGTAGGCGTAAGCACGACGTACGAGGTGTGTTGCCAGCGCGCTTGGTCTGTCGAAAGCCGAGTCAGCAAAACGTCGAACTCCAGGCTCGCTCCATCAAGGCAGTGCTGGCACCGAGAAGGCTTCAAATGAGAGACGTAGAGCTTACCGAGCAAACATCTTGGCGCATGCGTTGCAGGCGAAGCGTCTCTGCGCGTGGTCCCGCGGCAGCTCGTGCGCCTTGCGCCTGCGAAGGCGCTTCTTCTCGCACGGGACTTGCGACGCCGGTGCGGTCGACTCCTCGTCTGAGGAGTAGGCTTTCACGGCAGGCGGAAGTCCGTCCGGAGACGCCTCCCTCGTTCGGCGGTACCAGTCGACCCCGGACGGTTCGTCCCAGTCGCCGGGCTGTCGCCCACTGGGAGGACCGAGGGCAAGGATGGGCTGATGCTGGTACGGCTGAGGGGCAGGCGGAGAGTAAGAATAGTACTGCCGTGGGGCTGCTGGGTATGGGATCGGGTCGGAATGCGGGTACGCGGGCGCCTCGTAGCTCGCGGGATGCTGGTGGCCGCGGAAGTGGTGGGGGTGCGGGGCCGGCCAGCTCACAGCATGACCGCGCCTGTACTCGTACGGGGCGTCGGAAGGACTTTGAGCAGATGAGCCGGAGTGACGGAGGTGCGACCCCTCGGCGGCTGGGAACTCGCGCACAGGCAACGCAAGGTGCCGTGCTTGTGAAGCGTCGCGCCGGCTGATAGTCGGAGCAAGACAGTCGGGGTATGGGGCTTGGGTGGACATCGGGTGCTGGTGCATGAAGTGTGAGGGGAGGGGTAGGAGAGAACAGAAAGAGCTCCACAACTCAAGAACCAACTACTGGTGAGACCTCTATCGAGAATAACGTGCGCACCCCGTGGCTCCAACTTTGTTTCGAGGCTCTGAATACAACGGCCTTCTTTTTATGTGGGCTTTTTGGGCTCTCTTGGCGCTCGCACTTCATCGGCCGCCCCTGCCCCTCGCAACTTCCGATGTGTTCAGGCCTTGAACCTTTCGAGTGCTCGGGCGCTCGCTAAAAGTCGGTACATGCAACCTGAACGGACTGGTTCGAAGGCGTGCAGGAAGACCGGGGGGCTCCGCACGGCGCCGCAGGACATCAGTGGGTAACGCTTCGGCAGTGACCGAAGCTGAATTGACAACTCGTACGATGTCCATAGGATCCCCCCGCCAAGGGTCTGTCGGGGTGCCCTGCATAGCTTGCTCCAGCGCCAACTGCAAAGCAAGTCGGGTATCCTTCTACCGGTGTTTCTCTCCGTGGCAACGCATGCAGAGACTGTCAGCCCCCTTCTCCTCCAGTATGGATGTACTTTCGCGCGCGTACTTACCGTTGAAATAGGTCACTAGCACGACGGCACAACCCGACGACCCGTTCAGGGGCGATTGGAACCTTTCCTGTCGCACGTTACCTACGTAGCACATGCTTGCAAGGAAAAATGTAGGATTCCAAAGGGAAAGACGAACGTTTCCCAAGCGGAAGCCTCAGAGTCTCGAGAAGACCTAAAGGCTGATCGAGAGCGCGAAGCCGAAAGACAGGTCACGGGCGTGTGTTGCAGTGACTGAGTGTCGGCGGAATGTGGAAGGTGGGAGAGAGGGGAAGGAGCGGGTGCGAGTGATGGGGAATTGGGAAGGGAATGACTAATGACTACGACTGCGCACCCCTTGACCCCGACCTCCTCGCTGCCTCCTTACAAAAAAAAAACCCGGCGGCCTTTTGTGGGTGCGTGCAAGCCCGTCGAACCTCACTACTCAGTCCCCGGTAGGTAGGTACGACAGCTGCTCGAAAAAAAGCTGTGACAAGCCCTGTCAGGCCCTGCCGCACCGTCCAAGAGCGAAGACTGACCGGGCCGACGCGAACACTGCTGCCGGTGGACATCACCTGGTTGCTTACCGTGGCTTGGCCAGAATGGGGGCATGTACGGAATTCTACGGATGGTAATGCCTGTATGCATCTCTCCCGGTTGAAAAGATGGGGAACGCCTCGTCGGCGAGCCAAACGCGCGAGGCTCGCACTGGGGCAGAGCCAATCACTCGCCGGCGAGGGTACTCCTCCACTGCAGCCTCCGACTGTGCTTCCTCCAATTCACCGGCGAGTATATCTCCGCGTACGTTTGCTGGCGAGTTCTGACGATGCGCCTGGGCCGCGATGATCTGGTCCGAAAAGTCGCGGCCCGAGGGACGCGAAGACGGGGAGCTCGAGTCGCGAGAGCCGTTCCGGTGACGAAGGTGAGCGAGAGTGAACGGAATGGGAGTGTTGGTGAGGGTGCTGGTTGCCAAACGGCTGAGTCGATGTTGTGGAGACGGCTGGGGCGTGCGGTCGGGAGAGATGCCGACAGGAGAGGCGGACGTGTGGAAGGTCGCCGGTCGTTGTGATTGTGGGTACGACAGTGATGGAGGTGTGGGGTACGCTGAAGTGGATGCGGAGGGTGCGAAGCTCATCTTCCTGGGCCGGGCGAGGGGAGGCGTTGGCCAAGGTTGCGAGAGCCTGCGACGCCCGCAACTCCGGGCTCGATGAGCTGCGAGGGCGGGTTCGTCGCTGGGCGACCACCCTGGCTCCTCCGAGACGATTGGAATCTCTGAATGACTTGAAAATGATGTGCTGGGTGTTCCAGGCAGGGTCGAGCCCGCGGTCAACGCCGGCGTCGCTGGGACTCGGTCGAGGGTTGACTTTGTTGGGCGCGGCTTTGACCCGTCCGGCTCGGTGAAGAACGGCTCGATCGGAAGCTGGAAGATGCCGTGGCCGAGCACGGCAGGTGCGCTGACTCGATAGTACGCGCGTGTCCGCGCCAGGCGGCTCCAGCTGGGCGACTCCGTCGTGCGTTGGCGACACGACTCGTTCGGGCACTCCGCAGGGGCGACGGGCGAGTGGCCGATGTCCTCCGCGTTGGCGATCCCGCATCGAGAGAAGTGCTTCCCTGGAATCCCGACCGGCAAGTTCCCGCCGTCGTGTCGGTACGCTTTCCAGTCGCTCGAGGACAGGTCTGCGACGGCAGCCATCCCGCGACCGGCGTCCAGGCCTCGTGCGCAGAGCGTCCTTCGCTCTGCTGCCTTTCGTCGTCCTCTTCCGATGCAGAATACTAAGATCGCAAAGACTAGGAGCGCTCCGAGGACGCTCCCGGCGATCGCGCCCGCTCGCGCTCGCTCGCGCACCACAGCGGAGTGTTTGCCGGAGGCTGTCGACAAAGACGACGAAATGGTGGCGGTGGAGTCGACAGTGTAGGTATCGGATGTTGATACTGCAGTGCTCGAAGTCGGAGACGGCGAAGCGCTGATGGACGAGACGGCGGGACCGGCGGTCTCGCTCGTTTTCAAGAACTTGCTTGTGGAATCGGGGAAGAGAGAGGTCGATGGACGAGATGACGGAAGAGAGTTTTGGTTCCAACTTGAGTGGGAGCTCCATGGTCTGTGTGCTGACGTTGAGCGTGACGACGGCGCCGCAACGCTCGAGAAAATCCGCGGCGTTCGTCCACTCGACGAGAGATAGGCGACCTTGATCTCGTCTACGAGAATGAGATCACGAGTGTCCGAGTTGGTGATGGTGAGATGGTGTGTGGTCGAAGAGTCGAGATTCGATTGACGGAAGAGGGTCGTCGACGAGGAGGAGACCGTCGACGTCTCGCCGTCGAGGAGCACCGTGCAGCGGGTACACGAGCCGAGCACAATCACTTGCTGGGCTGAAGTATCCATCAGCGACCGGATGCGCGTAGGCGAGAATATAAACGGCGCACCGGCGAACGCGAACGCGAAGGACGCCCGCGGCTCGAGCGAGTAGGTCCCGCTCCCATGGAACAGCTCCGGGTTCGGGACGGCAGACCATTCGCCGGGAGGATAGTAGGAAAGTAAGGTGCTTCTATCGCCGTACACCCTGGTGGTCGCCTGCACGCGCAAGCAGCCTAGCGCCGCGAGCAGCAGCGGGGCTCCGCGTGAGCAGCGTCGTCGACCTCGCGACATGCGCTTGTCGCTGGAGTGGAGCGCGAGCTCTGGGGCCGGGGTGTTGAACGAGGTTGAGCGATGAGCTCTGCTAGCAACGTGAAGGGGTGTGAGGAGATCCACCTCCGTGAGCCGGCGTTCCCCTCCAGGGGTTGTGGCCGCTCGCTGGGCCGGCCGTCATCTACGTACAGCTTTCATTTCCACGGCTGTGCCTGGACAAGTGATCTACGATCCCTCGAGGAGCGTAGGACGCCAGGAAGCTCACGCTTGCGAGGCCTTTGAGTCCACCGGGGGAAAGAGCAGCACCCCCTTCGCCGGGCTCATGACCCGCTCGCCGCCTCCGCCGACCTTGGCGTCCGCCCAAGCTCGTCTGCCCGCCTGAACGCCCAGCGCGTTGAGAAGGTCGGCAGATTTGGTCGGCATGATTGGCTGAAAGACGATCCCAGCGATTCGAAGCGTCTCGGAGGCGAAGAAGAGGGCGCGATGGACTTCGTCCGGGGACGCGGTGGCAAGCCACGGCGAGAGGGTCTGGAGGTGCCGATTCGCGTCCGTGAGGGCATCGAACACGCCCGCAACAGCTCGGTGAACTTGGAATGCCGACATGTGGGACTCAAATGCTCCTGGCAACAGAATAAGAGATCAGTCCCCACGCCCAACGGCGCGCGCGAGCGAGGCTCCGGCTCACCGGAGAGACCGTCGAGAGTCGCAAAGAGCTCTTGATCCGCAGGAAAAAGGGCACTTGGGGTCGTGTATAGCGCCTCTGGGGATGAAAGCTTGGCGAGGAGCCTTTTGTTCGACACTCGTGACAGGAGGTTTCCGAGCTGTCCCGCCAAGTCCTTCCTGTAGAAGCGCTCTACCTCGGCTGCCGAGTAGTCTGCACACGGAGATGACTACTAAGCTTGGTTTTCAGGTATTCATAGGTGAGACGAGCTTACCCGCGTCGGAGGCGGAGTTGCCGCCAGATCGCATGAGGTAGGCGCGCATCGCGTCGACACCCCACGTCTTCATCGCGTCGAACGGGTTGGCGACATTCCCTCGGCTCTTGCTCATCTTGAACTTGTCCATCGTCCAGTGTCCGTGGGCGAGGATGTTGTGAGGAAGGGGAAGGTCGAGCGCCATGAGCACGGCTGGCAGGTACAGCGCGTGGAACCTGCAGCACATCAGTCAGCCTTTCTAAAAAAGACGCGAGACTCAGAAGCAATCTTTCCTGATGATGTCCTTGCCAACGACCATAAGCTCGGGAGGCCACACCTGGCCCTCTGCGAACGCCTCGCCACCTTTCCAGGGGTAACCTGACGCGGTGAGGTAGTTGACAAGCGCATCAATCCAGACGTAGATTGTGTGCTCCTGGTCGTCGGGTACTCGGATTCCCCACGAGAGGCGCGAGGACGGTCGCGAGATGGAGAGGTCTTGGAGGTCGGGCGAGCCGGGCTGTGAAATTGCGGCGAGGAGAGTGGTGGTACGAGATGGGGGCTGGAGAACTGGCGCGGAAACATCTCATCAGTTTGAACATCCTTGTTGCTAATTGGAGCTTGACATACCATTCGGGGACGCGGAGAGCCACTTGATTAAGGGCTCGCGGAAGGCAGAAAGTCGGAATTTGTAGCTGTCTTCTGACATCCACTCGACCGCAGTTCCCGTCTCTATTGAGACCTGTCAAGATCGTAGTGTAAGGGTAAGCGGTGCGAGCTGTTGCTGACATCAAGAGGCTGCTCACCATCTGCTTCGCTCCAGACAGATCGAAGAGCGTCGTGTAGGGAAAGAGTGTCCTAGG
>ERZ1463038.95-NODE-95-length-23762-cov-16.963766_pt1 | contig 23762 bp, 36 predicted proteins | sample MGYA00564479_ERZ1463038 | MGnify/ENA primary metagenome ERZ1463038 (study PRJEB39244, sample SAMEA3635134) | Helicobacter pylori | study: EMG produced TPA metagenomics assembly of PRJEB11511 data set (Assembly of a 5300-year-old Helicobacter pylori...
TTCCGATCTGGGGGGGGGCTTGAAGGTGGGGCAAGAAGGGAAGCGACGAGGTGGAAGGAGGAAGAAGCGCGCCACGAGCTGGCCGGCCTGCCTGTTTTTGTCATCGCGTCGAACGACCGGCGAACGTTGAACGCCCGACGCCGCACGGGCCTAGTGCGCAGTCGCCTCACAGTGGCGTCGAGCCAGACGACACGCGCCTCTTAGGTAAGCGGGCTTGGGGGGGTCGTTCTTCGATTACGTGGCGAGTGGGCTTCTGAAACTACACAGCAGTCCAGATATCGCTTAAAAGATGAACAAGAAGACCTTGACCCCTAACACCGCTCTCCGCGCAAGTCCGGGCTCCGCTGCTCGCCGCAAGCTCCTCTCACTTCTGTCCATACCCAGCCAGATATCCTCAAATCACACAGTCGTATATCTTCATCCTCGAAAGCACAGGCGTCTCAAGCGTTCGCCGTCACCCAGCTCATCCGGGTCCTCGACGTCGTCGCGAAGCCAGTCCCGTTCGGAGTCAAGCGCGAGCACGGGCGCATCATCGAGCGAGTCATCCAGTGGGGAGGACGCTTACGAGGAGAAGAAGAGGCTGAAGCGAAAGAAGGAGAGGCGCAAGAAGAAACGGCGAAAACGGGAGGCGGCTGCCGCTGTGAGTCGGCTCGAATGGTGCCGGGGGCAGGGGGTACTTCGCTGACGGACGACTGTAGTGCCAAAAGGCAGCCGCACAGAAACAGCAGAATACCACGGTAATCATCGTGGTCGTTTTGGTTTTAGTTTTGATCCTCGCTGGTATTGGGGCCCGGTGGTACTACGTCAAGAATGAGGCCTCGTCTGCGTCGACGTCCACTTCCTCCGTGAGCTCCTCAGATGTTCTGACTCTGTGGGGAAGATCTGATAAAGAACCTTTCATACAGTCTACCTCCCCCTCCGACGTTTCCAGCACCACTTCAGACTCCGAAAGCGACGTCACGTTGGCCGAGTCCTCGACCTCGATCAACGACAGCACATCCGAGCCAACTTCCGCCTCGGATGCCTCCGAAGCCTCATCAACCGATGCGGATACATCGTCAGTTGTGGATACCGAAAGCGCAGGCACTGCGTTGTCCACACAAGCATCAAGCGCAGACGCGGCGGACTCGACGGCTCTCCCGGTTACCAACTCGACGATTGCGGCGCCGACGAGCGTAAAGAACGACACAGTGATACCCAGTGGAGGAGCGGTCACCACTGGCATAAAGGAGAAGGAGGTTGGTAAAAAGACTAAGGAGACGGACACGGCTTCGCGGACGGGAAGCTCCGGCAGCTCGTCGACGTCCACCAGCTTGACCGCGACCGCGACACAATGACGGCGTAGAGGGTCCCCGGGAGCCTGAAAAAATACAAAGCAAGTAGATATTGCGATGGGATCGTTGATATGAAAATGGCACAGAGTCGGGCGAGCATGCTCAGACCTCGTACTGAACAGTTCCCTCTTCGCCGCGCTTAAAGTGGGCCTTGTGGCGGTAGTGCCTCTCGGGGACGCTGGATCCGTCTCCAGGTGGGAACTGGGCTGGAAGCGCGTTTTGGCGGATGTTGACCGACTCGTGGAGGACGGCGCCGGGAGGAAGCTTGCGACCATGGGCAAAGTGCGAGCTGGGTGAGGGGGAGTTCAAAACTCGTTCAGCACGAAGGCAAGGACTTCCTCACCGGAAAGTCCACTTGCGAGCCTCGCCGTCGATGTCCCATATGATGCGGAGCATCGGCAAGATCCTGTGAGGGGGGGAGATGAGTGAGATGGGGACGGAGAGCTCGAGGGACGGACTCGAGAATCCACCAGGCGGCGGTCATGGTGCGCTGCTTGATCCTCGACGGAAGCTTCTTGAGATTGGCGAAGAAGCCTTGGGGCTTGAGCTTGATCGCGAGCGAGAGGGAGTCGCCCCTGGGCGCGAGTGCTTCGTCGGCGAGGCGGGGCGAGGGGTACGTCGCGAGGTGCACAAGCTTGGCAACGAACGCCTGCGGGGTAGTTTCTGGTACGGGGTGAAAGTGTGGGTCCTTCGAGTCCAGGACGGGCTGGTCGGTCGAGAGGTCGAGCGCCTCGACGTCGGGGATCCATGGCGCGTAGAGCGGGCTCGCGACGACGGCGGCGATGTCGAGCTGGAGGCCGCAGTCGAACGCCTCGCGGATCATCCAGCGGAGGGGCAGGTGAGAGAGCCGAGGCGCGAAGTCGCCGTCGGTCGCCGTTTGGCCGCCGCCGACGTTGCTGTGCGCGCCTGCGAACCAGATCTCCTTGACGTTCGTCGCCTCGGGCAGAGGTCCGGCTCCGGCACTCGCAGGTGGAGATTTCTGACGGGTGAGATCGGTAGGAACTGTGCAGGGGATGCTGGCCGAGGGAGAGTCAGGCATCCACAGCTGGGGTTCGAAGCGCGCACGGTGCTCGTCAAGGGCGAGCGCCTGGCGGAAGTAGGTGATCGCGCGGCCTCCCTGCAATGAACCGGTCAGTGAGTCTACAAAAAAATCATCGTCGCCAAGCTTGTATACCTGGGCGAAGGGCAGGGTGCGGGGAACGATCGCGCCGACCTGCAAAGGGAGGTGAGTGAGTGGCGGCGAACCTCTTGCTCAGAGTATGACGAACGGAAGCCACAGTATCCCTAAACAATCGGTATTAAGTTGAGATCTAATATGGCGTGAAGAAGCACTTGCCAGACCCCAACAAAGTGAACGTGAATGTCACGACAGAAGGAGCGCTTGAACGAGTCGGAGAGGAGCTCGCCGCACGTCGTGCAACTCTTGTTCGCGCACTGCGGCTCGACGAGGTACTTGTCGCGACCCGAGTAGATGTGGTACGCGAGGGTGACCGACTGCTCGTTGCCCGGGAGGAGAAGGCCGACCTGCGACGCGGTCAGCGACATGTGAACACCAGCGCATCGAAGTCGAATTCGGAGGTACCTGCTGCAGCATTCCTGCAAGCGCACGAGCCGTGCTTGGATCGGACGCATTCAGCAGAGTGTTGCGAACTGTAGAAAGTGTGACTTACTATGCTCCTCGACTGAACCCGAACAAGTAGACGCGATCTCCTGGCTGGTAGTACCTGTTCAGCAGGCGTCAGACACCTCTAAGTCCTCATCAGTATCCTTAAGACACTCACTGCATTAAAAAGGTGTACCCGTCCTGCACGTGCTGTCCCAAATCCCAGGCGATCGCCGAGTCCAGAAGCCGCGTCGTCGCCTTGAGGATTCCACTTGGCGTCCAAGCAGGCTCGTAGCTGGAAGCGGAGGTCAACATTACCTTCGCGAGAGGAGCTGGTACGACCGAGGCGAGGAATGTGGGGCTTACGTGCCGATGCCGGTCTGGTGAAGTACGATAGTTAGAGGAGCTCGGCTCAGCTGTAAAATAGGAGAAGATACCTGGTAGTAGCACATCTGCCTCGTTGGGTCCGCCGAGAGGAGCGAGAACAGAACGGGCAGGTTTGTGAGCTGGTCGAGTCACCAGGGTCAGTCGGTCGAGTTGCGCGCGATCTTGGGGAAGGAGCACCGCACGGAAGAGCTGAACGTGTTGGTCGTTCCATCAAAGCAGAGTACGATCGAGCGCGGGGTCGTCGTCGCGACGGGGTTCTGCCTCGTGTTGACGGCCGACGGTGTGGGTGACCGGGGAGGGGTGTGCAGCGGCTGCTGGAGGCTCGCAGGGAGGCTCATGGCTGTCCGAGGTACGATATCTGGAGAAGAGAAGGAAGTGGCGAAGCGGGAAGAGGTGACGGATCGGACGCCCGGACAGCCAAGCCTGTCCGTCGCGCGGACGACCGGGCGTAAATGCTTCGCCGCATCTTCGAGTGGGGATCAGCTCTCAGCTGATCGCAGGTCATCCTCAGTTCAAGGTTCTGAGAGTCTGACCAGGCTTGCGTAACCCCTGACCAGCATGCGAGACGCGACGATCCTTCGGAAGACCGGTGGTAGCATGGATCCTGCGTGGCTCACAGACTTTCGGAGGTCGTATTTAGGTGTGGGCGGAGGAAGAGGAAAGCTTGGCGATGTCCACGCGCTCGAGCGAGGGCGACCAGGAGAGGGCCGCGACAGCCTCGTCCACGAGGCGTCGCGGGCGCGAGCGACGCCTCATGTTTGGCGAAACTCTCAACAGAACCACGTGACGACGAAAGCATCACCTTTGAGCGTTGAAATTGACTCCCCCCCCCCCCGATGGCAGCAGGTGACTCGGCCACAGCAGTGACAGAAAGATGACTCGATGAAACGCAGAAACACATCTTGTCCTTTGGAAGCGTGACGACGCCCGGCACCGACGAGCCACGCAAGTTGATGTTGGTGAGTTTGCTGATACGTCTGAGAGAGAGTTGGAGCGGGGTTCGGGAAGAGAGCTGGTGGGACGACGCTGAAGGTCGAGCGCGGGGCGGGGGGGCCGATCGAATTCGTCGGAAGCATTTCATTATTTCAGAAGTACCTTGCAACTCACGAAGACATCCGACGGAGAAGAGCGCGAACCCAAGATCAGGCGCGTCGCTGCTGCCCCACCTCGACGCGTGCTGCGGAGCTCCTGACCGGGCCAACCCCAGCGGCGCCATCTCTCGCCCCCGGGCCCACTCGCACTCGTCACGAATGGCCTCGTCAGCCAAGAAGGACAAGGCCGTCTCAGCCAAAGGCGACGAAGCGTCCGAGCTCGTGCGTCCCCGCTCGTCCGGGGGTTGGCGCGATGCTGACTCCCCCCGCGCGCACGGCAGGTGCTGTCGTACCTCACGTCCCAGAACCGTCCTTACGGCGCCAGTACGCTCCTTTACCTGCTCCAACGGAGCCAGTGGCTGACCAGCGAGGCTCGACCCAGCGGACCTCTCGGCGAACCTGAGGAACCGGGTCACAAAGTCGCAGGCGGCCAAGACGCTCGCCGCGCTGCACGAGAAGGGCGAGATCATGGGCAAGAGCTATGGCAAGACGACGGTGTACTGTGCGCTGCAGGTGCGTCCTTGTCGGTGTGATGGGGGTTGAGAGGGCTGGGGACGCTGATGGGATCGCAAGCAGAAGGACCAAGATGCGCTCGGGGCGGACGAGCTGCAGAAGCTCGAGGATGAGATCAACCAGCTCGGGAGGGCCCAGGTCGAGCTGAGGGAGCGCGCAAAGGGACTCGCGGCGAGTGCGTGGCCTGGCCGAGTCTGCGACTACCCGACTCGAGACGGAGCTGATCGGGCCGCACCTCCCCGTTCCGGTTCTGGGTTTTCTGTGACTTCGCAGGGAAGGCAGCTCTGGTAAACACACCAAGAACGGAGGACCTCACCCACAGGATCAACGACGCCGTCTCTCGCGTGCGTGCTCCCCTGGCGCCCCCCACCCGCACCCCGACTCGCGAGCTCACCCACCCGCACGACGACAGAGCGCACTCCTCAGCTCCCGCCTCTCCACCTCCAGTACCGCCCCAGCCATAACGCAAGAAGCCCTCACGGCGCTCAACCTCGCGTACACCTCGACGCGCGCCACGCTCGTCGCGCGTCGCAAGGTCGCCAAAGAGCTCGAGGGGCTGCTGTGCGACCTGTTTGAGGTTCGCCGGGGAGAAGAAGGCAGTGCGTGGGACAAGGTGGGGGCGGATCCGGAGGTGAGGGACGAGGACGGGCGCGTCTCGAGTGCTGTGGCCGCCATGGGCTGAGTTGGCGCGCGGGGCCACTTGCTGGGGGCGGTACGGGCTTTGAGCTGTACTGTTCCACCCCAAACGTCTACTTCTGCCTATCTACATACGTGTTTGGTTGTGCGATCGTCGTCGGCCTGCGCGCGCTGCGAGGCGGAGGGAGCCCGGTGCACGACAGGACGCGGCCGATGGTGCGCCCGGGGTGGTGAACAGGCGGGCGACTACTCAATGTTGAGGCTGAATCTGGGGGCTGTTCACTCTCATACTGCGAACGGCCATTCCAGTCACTCGTTGAGCCCGGGGTTGCGCGAGGAGCGACAAGTCTCAAGCGCGTCGGTGTCCTTCGCGCGCTGGTGGGTGGCGCCTGCGACACCACCCCAGACCTGTCTCGCCCGTGTCCATCGTCTCCCAGATCTCGCACTCACCCCCTATCTGTGATCTGTGCGTTCCCTACGATCTTGCCAGGCTTCAATCTATGATCCCCCCCTGCATGCACGATCCGGCGAGAGATGAGGCTCTGAGAGTTGCCATCATGCTCGTTACGAGGACTGCGAATCTTCGCAGTGCGCGTAGAGAGCTGAGACATTGCCCTGTGGGGCAAGGATCGCCACCCACCGGCCACCTGGCGCCTCCAGCGTCCGAGTGACAGTAGCGTCCCTCTCTCTGCGCTCCGTCTCTCCCGCTCCGCTCGTACTGTCCAACCAATCGCCCCTCGCGTGCACTCACTCGTCTCGCTCGTACTCGGACACCCCAGCGGCGGACGACCCCCGGCGCTCTAATTGCACGGCAGGCCGCGTCCGGCCATCTTCATCTTCCATCCGCCGCAACTTCAACTTGCGAGTTACAGTCAGTCCCAGCCGCGACCCAGTCACCCACGCACCGATCCAGTCCCCGGCTGACCCTCGTCGTGGTCTGCAAGACTGCATTACGCGCCCAGGTCCCAGTCCGACTCGCAACGGGCGCCACAAACAAACACAGGCAGGTCTTCGGCCCCGAGCCGCGCGCCCTCGGATGCTCTCCTCCTCGCCGTGCGTGTCCTCGCCGGAATCGTACGCGTCCCCAGTCGTCTCGACCGCGCTCTTCCCGCCCGTGCCCCCTCGCCGTCCCTCGCGCCCGACGTCGGCCACGTTCGAAGACGACTTGCCAGTGATCCCGCGCCGGTCGTCGTCGATCAAGACGACGAGCGACTCGTCGCGGTCGCCGTCGCTGCGCTCGGAGCCGACCGCGCCGAGGTCCGCGATCCCTTCGTCGGCGCCGAGCACGAGCCACGAGCCTGGCCCGCGCACGCGCCTCGGGTCCCCCTTCGCGACCCAGTCGACGTTCCCCGGCCGACGGACGCACTCGCCTGCGTCGACCATGTCGTACAGCTCCTCCGACTCGGACTCGGACGACCAGCCACTCGAGCGGACACGACAGAAGGCGACGCTCGGCCTCCCGGCCTCGGCGTCGCTCGCGCGCCGACTGTCCGCTCGGCTTCCGCCCACGCCCGAGCCCGTGCCACTGCCCGCGCCGCAGACCAGGAAAGCGTACTTCCCTGGTGCACTGGGCAGTACGAGGGAGGGAATCCCGCTCGTGCGCGTGCGGCCGACGAAGCGCGCCGAGACCAAGGTCGCGTTCCCGTCCGCACCGCGGACGCCGGCCAAGGACGACGGCACGGACGAGCCGGGCAGCCCGCGCTCACGGGAGCTCAAGTCGGACGGCGCAGAGTTTGTGACGATGAGCACGTGGCGCACTTCGCTCGCGTTCGATGGTGCGTCCCCTCCCGCGCTGCCCCCCCGTTCGCGGTCGTCTGGAGGGCTGACTCGCTCGAGATGATTCAGTGTTCCCGTCCCCACCTCGCCCCAGCTCGACCGCGATCCCGCTCAGCGTGCGCACGACGACGTACAGCCCCAGTCTCGGCTCCGAGGACGACCGCGACGACGACAAGCACGCCACGCCGACGCGTATCGTCGGCGGCCTCGCGACGCCGGGGCAGTCGCCCGTCCTCGCCTCGTCCCCTTCGCCGACCCTCTCGCCTCACCCGACCCCTCCGCTGGCGGTGACCCCACCCCGCCCCTCGCGCCAGCTCTACTTCCCATCCCCGCACGACACCTCGCTCGTCACGCGCAAGATCAGCGCCGCGCCGTGGGAACCCGACATTCTCGACCGCATGGTCGAGTCACAACTGCACCCGGACGAGGACGAGCACGAGCGCAAGCGCCTCGCCATCGCCGCCGCGCTCTCGCCGAGCCGGTTCGGACTCGGGTTCGCCGCGGGCTGGCGCGAACGGCGCGTGTCGTCGATCGAGTCCGACCCGCCCTCGCCCTCGCCGTCTGGCGATCGCTCCCTGAGCCCAAGCCCGCACTCGCCGTCGCTGTCCGCGAGCGCGCACTCGTCCCCGAACGCTCGCCACTCGGCCGCGTTCTCGGACCTGTCCGGCTTCAGCGAGTACGAGGACGCGCGATCCGACTCGCCGGAACTCGAGCTCCCGCCGACGCTCGCGGTTACGAAGCAACAGACGTCGCTCTGGGTGCTCGACACGATCGCCTCCGTCGGCGGGTCGGACGAAGGGAACCGAATGAGCATCATCGGCGAGGAGGACGAAGGCGAGTACGACGGTCCACCTTCGCCTACGCGCAACGTGACGCTCGAGGCGCTCCCGACGTCGAGCTCACCGCCGTTCGACGAGCCGCCGTCGCCGACGTCGGTCCACCCCGCCGAGGTGTACCCGCACGCGATGACCTACGCGCACTCCAACTCGTCCTACGCAACGTCTTGCATCCCTCCCCAATCGACGACCCGAACGCCCCTCGCGCGGTTGACGACCCTCTTCCGCCCCGCGCGCACCCCGACGCGCTCATTCTCCAACGTCGGCATCTCGTCCTCGTCGCTCGGCATCTCGAGCAGCTCCCTGTCCCTCTCCCATGCCTCGCCTACGGTCGACGACGACGCGGGCAGCAGGAGGAATAGCGTCGGCAGCTGGACCGCCGAGACGGACGATGGCGAGCCACCGCCCGTGCGCGGGGTCGGCCCGCAGGGCAAGGTTGGCCCGGTCGTGAGCACGCCAGAGGGCAAGGCGCTCGTGGGCATGTTGGAGCAGTTCAAGGTGGACGAGAGGGAGCGGCTGAGGAGTATCGCCACCCGAAGGGTCTCCGTCGTTTGAACTGCCGAGGGGGGGGGGTTCTCTCGTTTTTATTTTTATTTTTCTCTGTTATTGAAGCATGGACCTGTTAGTTGTATGCTATTGCATGTCTGATCCTGTACTGGGCATTCGAGAGGTGGTGGTTGCACGACGAGGCAGAACTCGGACGGCGTCGCTCGTGCTCCCAATCGCTCTCGACCGATGCTTCGGCTGGCCCTCTGAGGCTCTGCGACTAAAGGACCTGGCAAGGTTCTTGAACGCAATGGGGTCTAGCCTAATCACATGTACCTTGATGGATCTCACAGCAGTGTCGACGGAGGAAGCACTTTCTTCACCGGCGCCGTCGAGGCTCAACGACGATACAAACGTCGCCTCTCTCCCTCCCGCCGTCATCTTCCCTCACCGACCAACACCGATCTTCAGATATCACCCACCCTAAGCCACTCCGACCACCGGGACCCCCATTTTCCGCACAAGGCCCGCCGCTCGAAGAGGGACCGGGGGCGACGACACCAGGCCGACGCGCGTCCCCGCTGTTTCTGCCGCCGCATTGATACGTGGGCTGTCTGGATGGACGGTACGCCTACGTGGGGCTGGAGCGAATGCGTGGGCGAGTGCTTTGTTGTTGGAGGAGGAGGACCGTCTCGTCCTGGCGCTCGAACGCTCGGGAGCTTGTGGGCCGTACTTGGCGCGGTCTATTGGTCTTCTACCCCCGGATCGGTTCGAGTCCCAAAGCTGCAGAATCAGTCGCGGTCACGCGGAAGCGGGAGGGCTGGCGACGATCGATCAACAGCGGGGTGGCTCCCCGTTGCCGAACAAGCGATGAGGGGAACTCTTACTACTGCTACTTGAATGCTCGGTCTACAAATAGATTGGTTCTGCAGGATGGGAGGCGCTCAGAGGGAGGCGGGCAAGGAGACGTGCCAACCCCGCAATGCTGCTGGACGCCGAGGCGTCGTCGAGCGAGCGCCGAGTGGGGGTTTCAAAGCGGGAAAGGCCTGCTCGTGCCTCGTCTTGAATGGAAGTCGCTGCATCTCTATCGGCGTAGGTGCCGCCGGCGTAAAGTCGCGTCGGACTCGGCGGCGAGCGGACAAGGCTCTGCCTACTCCGCCAGCCAACCGTTCCTTCATCGTGTGCTGGTGTGGCTGAATGTGAAAGTTGTGCAATCACTGTCATGGACTTATTGGGCACCGGTCCGAGTCCTGGCAATCCTAATGGACCTGTCCCACTTGGTCGTCGGCGAACACCCGGAAAGAGGGCCAGACTCAGAGGCAAATCACGATGCCCAGGATGACGAGGTGAAGAATGGGACAGGTGAGTAGGACCGCAGGTGCCACGAGGGTCGCCTTCTGAAGAGTCGCCTGATCACACGAGCCAGTTAGCGAAGTTGATGGAAAGTATGCCGACTTCGCAAGCCGACCGCAACGCACCTGCGTTTGTGCGTAGATCCTGCCGTTCAGCGAGGCGCCCGTAAGGAGAGAGGTGGAGGTCTTTGAGGAGACGACCCCCTCCATATGCGCCGTCGTGCCGATCGTGACGCTGGAGCCGGTCGCCCAGAAAATATTCCTGGCGAGAGCGCCACCGGCAAGGGTCTGGATCGGCGGACTTAGTCCAGCTCTGGAACCTAAACAGTCTAGTCTTACGATCTTCCTCCCGTTCGCAACGTCCAGGGATCCCGCGATGGAGAAAATCCAAGTGTCGGTCGCGCTGGGGCACGACTGTCAGCGGTTGCCGAGCCAACACCTGGGCAAGGACGAGAGCTTACAGTCCGGAAATGGTGACATCAGTTGAGGCCTGGACGTTTGTGGTCCATTTGTAGAGACCCGGAGCCAGTGTCAGGCCACCAATCTCCCCGGCACCGAGGTTGAGGAAGTCTGGGTTGGTGAGGCCCGTCGCATAGTTGTATGCCACGTTCGAGTCACCTGTGGCACGACTCGCTCAGATGTTTGGAGGCCTCTTCTCTCTCACAAGATGGAACCACACGAACCGATTGCGGTCGCAAGGTTGGACGGCGTGGGCGCGGCGTAGTCTGAAGCATAGACGAGTCCGGTGACACTCGACGATGTAGCGGAGGGGGATCCAGAGGCTGAGAGAGAGAGAGTACGAAATGAGTAAATTGGCTGGAAGGCTCAGGCTTCCATGAATGTAACTCACCGTGCGAGAGCGAAAGGCCCGTTATGAACGACGCAGCTGCGGGGGACAGGCCTATGTTTCCGGCTTCGAACGCTGTCAGTCGTTTTCGCCGATTCCGCTGTTCCAGAAGACGCACTGATGCTTGAAGTCGGCACGGTAGCGATGGCGCTCTGAGCCAGCAGGACGTAGTTGCCTGCGGACTGAAGTGGGACGACTCCTGGTCCGCCGACGGCCCTCCGAGCCATTGGCGCGGCGGAGGCCAAGCTCTAGCAGCATGAAACAAAGGTTAACGGGTTGACCCTGATGTGATCAGCTTTGAGAAGGAACATACCACAAGGCCGAGGGTGATGATGGAGGGCGCACAGAGCATTTTTTGATGTGTGGATGGGAGGAGGAAGAAGCGAGCATTACTGTCAACGGTAGAAGGAGCCACAAATCCAAACCATAAAATGGTGCAGCCGCTCGAAAGAGCTTAATGCATCAGACTATCCCCGCGCGACAGCGAGCGAAGCTCGGGGGTGCGGGAGCTCGTTCCCGAGTCAGCTGGCACCCAGCGCAGGCGGTCGGCGTGTACACACTTTGTGTTCAGACGTATCGCAACTGATCGCAGGGTGCAATCATCTCGCTTCCAGCGATGGTCGATCTCACGCCTTATGCGGAGCCGTCGACGGCTCCGCAATTACGACGAGGGGCGACTCGCAGAGCACTCTCATTGAGACCCCGCTTTGTTGAGCTCAATGAAAACGATTCCGAGATAGCCCTGGAAGTAACTGAATACTCATGCGACCAAACGTGAGAGCCAGCATTGCATCTGCCGCTGGGGAGGTGAGCACGGTTTACATGAACGGACAGTGTCGCGTGCTGGCCGCCCTGCTGATCCCCGACTCTCCCGGCCGAAACGATGAGCTTTGCGTTTGGTAGACGCGACATGTACGCTGGTGCAGGGCTGTACTGACTCGGCCACCGCAGCTCGCTGCACGTTGGCAGCGCCCTCGTCCGGCTACTCGCTGCGGCTCGTGGGGCCGACGGTCTCGTCGCTCCCACCTAATTCTCATCTGAATACTGGTACTGGGGCTAACGGGCACCCCCTATTGTGATGGTCATGTGTTCGCGCTTGAAGTCGCCGCCGAGTTCGGTCGCCGAGGTGCCCTCTCTTGACTTCTTCCACGTCGAAAAGCTCATCAACACCTCCCCCCTCTCAATGTACGTGTGAAAGCATTCACGTGAGTTTGACTGACCCCTGCCCCAGGACTGATTCCCCGTCGCCCAAGAAGTCCCCGATCATTCTCGGCTACCCTGGGATGGAGATTCCCGCAGGCGAGGTGAGCTTTCGACCTCGGTTTTCAGTAAGATCTACGACAGAAGCCGGTCTGCTACGCTGCAGAGCTCGCAGAAGCCTGCCGACTCGCCAGCGCCGGCCGGAGAGGCGATGCCGCAGGTCGCCACTGAGCACGAGACGCCGGAGGAAATCGCGGAGGAGCGCACGCTTGAGCAGAAGATCCGGTGAGTCGCTCTTAATCATACATAAATGTCACTTGGAGCTCACACTCTATGCAGGGAGACGCTCGGAAGCAAGGAGGATTGACTGCTGAAGGCGGAGCATTCGTCAGTGATGTGGGGTCAGCGAGGTGTTGGAAATTCAGTGCGGAACTCAGAAGTCTTGGTGTTCACACGGAGAGTCTTCGATACATCCGATTCTGCGACGGTGGAGCCTTGCAGTGTGCAGTCCAGTCGCGACCGTGCCGAGATCACGTGCCGCCCTCGGCCAGGCTCGAGATTGGCCGCCGCCCTCGATTTGCTCCACCACCTCGCGCTCCCGCACCGACCACGAACAACTCAGCAGCTTTCTCAAGGCCTCACAAAGAACAGCAAGAGTCACTCAGGTCTTCCCGCGCCCCCGTTCCTTCTCCCAGGCCGCGCGGTCGAGCTCTCACGATGCCCGTCGGCCACGAGCGGATCAACGATCCCAACGTCCACCCAGTGAGTGTGTACTCTTTGGAAGAAACACCAGCTCCCAGATCGCACAGGAGCGAGCAGAGATTGCGGGCAAGGGCGCTGACGTAGGGCCCTCCTGCAGAATCCCGACATCACCTTCATCCGCGCACTCGAGGACAAGCCGAATGCGGACAAGGTAGGTCTAAGACCATGCTATCTGTTCTTCTTGTGCTAGACCTCGGTAGAGCGGAAAGAGTTGGGATTGACCGACGCGCGACGAGGGTTGCATCTCGGCGGCTGGTACTCAAGTGTGCGAGTGGCCCAGCAGCGAGTTTTCTTGAAGTTTACAGTCGGGCTAGAGGGGCCTTTCGCAGCTGCTGACCCGTTGTCGGGCGTGATCGAGGGGCACGCTGGTGCGCCGCTGCGGCCGCTCGCCGCAAAGGAACCCGCACCGGATTGGGAATTGGCAGCTAACCTACCTTCTCTCTTTGCTTCAACCAGGCTCGCGAGATGCTCGAGGCGCTCGCTGCCCAGTTTCGACCAATAACGAAGGCGCGCGGCTACGGGATCAACAGCCTCGAGGAGCACGACTGGAACCCTCAGGTGAGCTCACAGATGCTTCGAGTTCTGGAAAGCCCTCTGACACGACCACGCGTCGCCAGTTTGGCGGACGCAACTTCAACGGTGGCGAGATCATCGAAATCGTGCTCCGGCGGCCCGATGGCTCCTTGTGAGTCCTCAGCTTCGCGTACTTTCCATGATTGATGCTATTGCCCGCTTTGAAGCCAACCATACCAGTGGCTGCTCTACGTCATGTGCCACGAGGTTGCGCCCTCCGTCCAACCTCCTGTATCGGCCGGCACTGACCCTCCCTACGACCCCCAGCTCGCGCACATTGATCAAATGAACCACTCACACGCGTTCCAGAAGGTCAACAAGGAGATCCGGGCGGACCTGTCCAAGCTCCGCGCGAAGGGCTACACCGGCGATGGCTTCTGGAGCGGGGGCCGCGCGTTGACGGGCGGCAAGGACGACGTCCCGATGGGTGACGACGAGCAGCCAAACTACGCCTGGTGCGCTCCCTTTGCTGTCTTGCGCGCGCGGTCACTGATGAGGGACTGGTCGTCTGTGCAGTGGTGGAGCGATGAAGCGCAGCCGCAAGCGCATGCCGCGAGCGGAAGGAGCCGTTCCTCGTCGCCCGCCGGGTTCCGCCAAGATGGGTCAGACGGGCCGCCAAACTGCGATCCCGAGGAAGGCCGGCGGGCGAGTCACCAAGGCTGGCGCGTTCCAGGGCGAGGGGAACGTCCTCAACGCGGCGCCCGAGATGAGCTCCTTTCGGTGCGTCTGGCTACTTGATCTTTTACTGGACGTCTGAAAGAGACTGACCAAGGTACCACTCACAGTCGTCAAGCGAACGCCAAGTCGGCTGTCGAAGCTCGCGCCGCCGCTGCCGAGCTCCGGATGAAGGAGGCAAAGGCCGCCTCGCAGCCCTCGCCAGACCGCAAGCCCAAGCTCGAGGCCAAGGGCAAGGGCAAGTTGGACGTGATCGACCTCTGCGACTCGTCGGACGATGATGAGCTGTGGGAGAACGAGGACGAGCTCGTCGAGGGCGACGACAACGAGGCGCGTGACTGGATGGAAGAGGACATGAAGACCTGGGAGGAAGACTGCGTCATCATCGACGGACCGGGCGATACCGCAACGACGAGTGGGAGCAGCAAGAGCAAGCCCGTGGCGTCGAAGTCGAGCGGTGCGTGCTCGCCCTGGCCTCCGGTCCAAACCAAGGCTAACTTATCTTTCACTCCAGCATCAAAGCGAGGTCGCACCGGATCCGACAGCGATGGCCCGTCAAAGAAAGCCGTCAAGCCCAAGTCATCGTCCGGCCCCGCTCCGAACCCGAGTCGCACCTGGCGCGCCACGTCCGAGGAGCGAGACGAGGCCTCCAAGGTGTGCATATTATCTCCCTGACGTTCTCATTCCTGGAAGAGCTGTAACACCGCGCCGCGCCTCCTTCTCCCTCACCTCTTCTCGCTTTCATTTTTCGTTCCGGGCGACTTTTTTTTCTTGCTTCTTTGATTCCTCCGCCACCGTTTCTATTTACAGGCTATTTTGGCGGAGTCCGCTCGTTCGCCACAGAAATTCTTCAGCTCGGGAACCGCTGCCGAGGCGAACCTCGCCGCGCTCAAGAAGGAGCGTCAGAAGTCGTACGCGCGCTCGTCGCCCGCCAAAAAGCCCAGCGAGCGCCTCCTCGAGCCTTCCGATTCCGACTCGGACACCGCCGTCGCGCCAGCAAAGCCAGCCACCGTCAAGCGCCCGAAGAAGGTCAAGGTCGCCGTGAAGGCTGCGGCGCGCCCGCCCGGCTCGACGGCGCCGAAGAAAAGTGCGAAGGCGATTGTGGCCGATGCCGGCGCAGACAGCGACGAGGGGAGGTTCGCGCTCCCGTGGAACTACCTTGACGCGACGGCAGCCGAGCGCCGCCGCTTCATGCGCGACCTCGACCAGGAGATCAAGCGCGACCAGCAGTGCGCGAAGGAGAAGGGAGCAACGCATGGTGCGGATTTGAAGGGGAGTGGCTCGGTGGACCTCCGGGACGCGAGCGGGAGTGGGCTCGCGAAGTGAAGGGCGGGAGACGATGCTTGCTTTTGATTTCAGCGCTTCAACTTTTCAACGTGCCTCCGATATTGCTGGGCTCATTTGCCTTTCACCTCGGACACGCATTATCGCATGAACAGAACGATGGATGCAGTTTGGGCGGTCCTATTCTCGGCCGAAGACTCCCGCAGCTTCACCCGGCGCTGAGTCGCTAACTCGACCTCCGCGCTCGTTGCCTCTGCCCACATCGAACGCCTGCGATGAGCGCGATAGCACTCGCACCACTTGGCACACACTCGAATCGGACCGCTCAGTCAACCACACCAAGGGAGAGGGAGCCGGTGGTCGAGAACGGTTGCGCGTTCGATGTGTCGGCGCCGCCGCCCACTGGGTCACGGAACGTCGTCGAAGCGCTTGGCTCCTACCCTGATGGTGGATGGTGGGTCTACTAACACTAAGTTTGACATCAGCGGCGAGCTGACGAGCCGTGAAGGGCCGCGTGGCTCTAGGTCTTCTACTGCAGCCTCATCTTCGGCACGAGCGTCGGTGCGTCGAGCTTTTGCATGGCAGTTGACCTTTGACTCACTCGTATTTTAGGCGGAGTGTACTCATGGGGAGTGATGGTGCGCATCTCCCGTGTTCCTCGTCACACCAGCACTGACCTGCGCACCCGCTGCAGCAAGACGCGCTCGTCGACCTGGGGCCGCCATCGCAAGTCGCCTATATCGGAAGCATGCAGTCCGCGTCCTCCGGAATATGGGCCATACTCGCGCAACGCCTCATCGCAACCTATGGACCGAGTGCGCCTTCGAGCCCATCCATCTTGCCAGATCACGCTGACTGTCGCACAGACCGAGTTTGCTTCGTGGGAGCGCTCTGCATGGGGTTGGGGCCCATCATCGCGGGGAGCTTCTCGCATAGCTTCCCGGCGATAATCATGTTCGAGGGTGTCCTGTTTGGCATCGGCGAGTCGCTCTTGTAATCCCGTGGACCTTCCGGTACGTAGCCAGTCTTCGCAGAGGTGCCGAGCTCATCCTCCATTGTGCCAGTGCGCTCGGCTTACTAAATTTGGCGATCAACATCCTTGCCAGCCTTGCACTCCGCGCTCGCCTCCCGCGCACCCCTTTCCGGTCAGGAAACCCGATCGTTGAATGGTGAGAACGCTCTCGTTTCTGAACAAGGCGCGGTACTAAGCTGAATTGGCAGGTCGCTGTTTGGAGACTTGCGCTTCTGCTTGATCTTCCTGGGGAGCGGCATCGGACTCTTCCCACTGTTTGTACGCATCGTGACTCAGTTTTCATCCCCGTAGATGCTTATGCTTTCATGAAGCAGGTTCCGCCATTCTTTCTCCCGCTGTACGCTACCTCGCTCGGGCTTTCCGCCCAAACCGGTTCCTTGTTGCTCGCGGGGTTTAATCTAGCAAGCGCTGTGGGGGAGGATCTTGTTTGGTAAGCGCACGTCCACACAAAGGTATCACTTAAGACTCAGTTGGAAAATCAGGTCTTGGAGCCGATCAGTACCTCGGAAGCGTCAACGCGCTCGTCCTTTGCCTGGCGTTCGTCGGGATCACGACGCTTGCGATCTGGCCGTTTCAAGAAACCTCTGTCAGTGCTGATGCATCGAGCGCTTCAAGTTGCCTCACCGGCATCCACGCCGCCTCGTCCGGCCAGACTCCTCCCGCCCACGCAGACATGGGTGCAAAGCGCTCAGGACTCGATCGGAAAGCGCGTCGTTCCCGGTTTCGGGTCGTGTTGAGATGAGGTGATGTGGTCGAAGGCAAGCCTTGAATTCGCCCTCGTGCACCGTCTCTCAATGGGTTCACAGCTTAGGCGCAGCGCATTTGCTTTTCTCGCCCATCACTTCAGCCTGCGCATAAAGCTCACGAATTGGGGAATAGAAGACTTTCAATTCATCCCTTCCCACACTGTGGACCCCCCCGCCCTCCCTCGCAGAGTTTCTGAGAACCACCGGGGGCAAGGTTCGCGACGCGTCCCGGCCTTCGACGCGTCTCAACGCGTCGTCGATCCCGTCTTCGAATGTGTGGGGGGGTACCGTTCAGCGGCTCCTCTGTCGAGCTGGCAACGCGGCAACGTCACGCTGACGCGGAAGGACGAGCCGGACCAGACGAGGCAATCTCGACGAGGCGGGGTCGACAGGGGGTCGGTGCGGTCATGCGGTGCTGCGCACGGAGGCTGGGTCGGGCGAGCGTGTTCGTGCTGCTCTCGTGGGCTGTCATCTGAGCGACCGAGTACCGGATCGACTACAGTACCCAAGAGATGGAGCCTGATCAGGCCGCGCTTTGTTTGACGCGACAAAAGACGCAGCTGGGACCCGCACGGGCCTCTGATCACTCGACTTTTGGGTGGCTGCCCTTCTCTCTTGACCTCTCCCCTCCGGCATCAACCATGATGCACCCGACCAACACGCGTTCCAGTCGACCCCCCGCTCAATCCTCGCGCCTTTCCAGCCGGCCGACCCCGTCGTCGCGCCCGTCGTCGTCGTCGCCGTCGACCTCGTGCACTCCGACGACCTACGGGCTTTCGACTCGGCTCCCGCCCTGCACAACGCTTCCACCGCTCCCTTCGACCAGCAGCCCCGTCCACCTGATCTCAGCAGCCACCTACGCGCGACTGGCAGACGAGCACGCCAAGGTCCAGCTTCCGAACGAGCACCTCTTTCCCTGGCTGCACGCCGGCGCGGACGTGCCCGGCAGCCAGGCCGCCGCGTACTTTGGCTTTGGCAAGGGACGAGCAGCGGGAGTGCCTTCGTGAGTCTCTCGGCTTTGTGGCCTGGCGAGCGGGCGGCGCGTGCAGGGGGTGCAGCGGCAACGGCCCGAAGGCGAGGCGGACTGAGCGCGGAGACGGAACGGACCAGAGCGGGCTGCGAGCTGCCTCTGGTCGGTTCCTTGCAGCTGCTCGCTTGGCTGGCTGGCTGCTGGTTAAGCGTGGCCATGGTGACCGGTGTGATGGACGGCAGGACGTGACTGGAGCGACGCGCGCGGGGGGTGAGACACGCGGGGTAGTGCGGTCCGGTCGCGAAGAAAGACGCGCCGCCGCGCCTGGCTCGCCTTGCAGTCTCGGTGGCCATCTCGTGAGACCTGGCCGACTGGGCTGGAGGTCGACCACCCGCCGACGTCCGGCGAGCGCGTCGTCGAAGGTCGCACCGGTGCGCGAGGAACGACTTTCGATCTCACATCAGCACAGCCCCGGCTCCGGACCAGCTTACTGACCACTTGTACGAATCAGCTACCGCGGCCTGACGACCCTGCGCGCGCTGTCGCCACTCGTGTCGCTCACCCCATCACCAGCTTCGTCGCACTCGCTCTCGTCGTCGTCGCTCTCGTCACTCTCGAGCTCGACCTCGTCCCTCGCCGCACCCCCGTCCTCGCCGCACTCGCACCTCGTCTCATCCTTCGACCCGACGACGATCCTAACGCCCTCGCCCAGCGCGTCGTTCGCGATCGCGCCGACGTACGCCTCGACAACGGTCAACCTGCGCACGTTCGCAGGCCAGCCGGCCAAGTACGCTTCCGTCTCGGACATTGTCGTCTATGGCGAGCACGGCGTTCAGCCAGACGGATGGGCCGGCGTCGGCGAGCGCGAGCTGGAGGTCGTCCGGAGCGCAGTCGAGGCAGTCGAGGGCGAGCGGGAGCGCAGGAGGCGGGCGGGACTCAGTGCGGGCGAGTACAGGGTCTTTCTCGTTTCGGGTGAGTCTCTCAGCCCGTCGCGAGCTCGTGATCACGCTGACCCACCGACACGAAAGACCCGTTCAAGTCGTTCGAGGACAGTCACCCGCAGCTCGTCGCCGTCGACGCGCACGGGTTCACCCGCAACAAGCTCGACTTCTTCGCCCGAGAGCGCGACGAGATGCGCGTGTTGACCCAGGCGTCCGAGATTGGGCCCGGCATCTTCGTGAGCGCTCCTGCCACTGAACTGGGGAGCTCCCGCTGACACGCTCCGGACAGCTCGGAAACAGTCAAGATGTACCGACCGGAGTGCACCGGTCGACCAGAGACTCAAACTCGTCGCTCTCGTCGATGCTCGACGACGGGAACCCGATCGGGTACGCGCTCTGCGTCGAGGCGCACGACCAGGGCACGATGCCGTCGAACGCGCTCCTGCGCGAGACGGACGCTGCACTCGGCCAACTAGCCGACGAAGCCTCGCAGCTGTCGTCCTTCTCTGCCGTCTCGCTCGCCGACACGCCCGACTCGCCCAGCTCGACCTACTCGACCGCGTCGCACCTGCGCCTGCCCGCATCGTCCATCCCGCACCTCGAGATCCTCTCCTCCGCCAGCCACCTCGCCCCATCCCACTCGGCACCGTACATCACCGCCCTACTCGCCTTCGCCGCCTTCCTGCACGCCCAGTCCACCGCGAGCCCCGCCCGGCGCGTCCTGCTGCACTGCGCGGACGGGTACACCGAGACGTCCATCCCGGCGCTCGCGTACGTGATGCTGGCCCGGCGGCTCAGCCTGCCCGCGGCGTACGTGTTCCTGCAGGAGGAGTGCGGACGAAGCTTCTTCGTGTACCCGCACGACGTGCAGCTCCTGCTCAAGGTCGAGCGCAGGATCCGCGAGAGCGAGGCGCGCGAAAAGGGCGGCGAGGGCATGGAACGGTCCGACTCGGGCTTTGACGAGGGCGAGCTCGGTAGGAGGGCCGCGCCCAGGAGGCAGGCCAAGGCGAGCGAGCCAGCCGACGCGCCGTGGTTCTTCGCAGAGTCGTTCGACGGCCACTTCCCGTCCAGGATCCTGTCCTTCCTCGTCAGTCGTCGTCCTCCAGGTCTAGATGCCAGAACGCTAATCCCCGCACGCAGTACCTCGGGAACCTGAACCACGCCTCGAACGCGCTCATGCTCAAGCAGCTCGGCATCACCCACGTCGTCTCGATGGGCGAGTCGGCGCTCACCCCACCTCGCCAAGCGCCCTTCTCGCTCTCCAGTCCCTTCTCCCGCACGCCCGCCCTGCCCACCAACTCGCTCTGGCTCGAAGAACGACTCGGATCGATCGCCGTGCTCGACATTGACAACATCGCCGACGACGGCATCGCCGGCATCCGGCGCACGTTCGACCAGTGCCTCGACTTTATCGAGCACGCCCGCAATGCCGGCGGCAAGGTCCTCGTGCACTGTCGGGTCGGCGTCAGCAGGAGCGCGACGATCGTGATCGCGTACCTCATGCGCGAGCTCGAGTTGGACCTCAAGAGCGCGTACCTTCTCGCCCGCTCCAGGCGACTCAACATCCTCATCCAGGTGCGCTTTCACTGCGCACATGGCCTGATACCGACCCTAACCCGTCCACGCAGCCGAACCTACCCTTCGCGGCGACGCTCCACGCGTACGAAGCGGAGCTCCTCGCCCTCCGCGACGCGCGGCGGATCGAGCAAGGCAAGGACCCGCGCGACGACGACCCAACCGCGGAACTCGCGCTCGCCGGCCTCAAGTGGTCCAACCGGCTCGAGTGGTCCTTCTTCGCGAACGAGATCGCGGTCCTCAACGAGCGCTTCCTCTCCTGTTCGTTTCTTGCCTTCCCGCTGGCACCGCACCGCCCGCTGACGAGGGTGACGAGCAGAAAACGCCCCGCATGAACCTTCACGAACAAGACAACGACTACAACTCATACCCTCACGACCCCATTGCCTCACGATAATACCGGCTCCCATTCACGCCACCCAAAAACGCCCCTGCGCCGGCGCCACGACGAACCCCCGCCTCTCGCATTGCCTATTCCTTCCCTGTCAACCCTGTTTTCTCTTGGTTTTTCCCTTGCGTCACCCCCCGCTTTTTTTTTTCGTACCCTGTACACACACCGTCAGTCCCTCCATGTCATTGCAAGATCCCGTCGTCGTCGCTTCTCATCTACGCGTGCCGCGGACGTCCCTTGATGCGAGAAGCTTTCCTTCAGCCCGGACAGTCTTTCAAGAGAAGCCTACACTCCGACCGAGTTGGAGGGAGCGGTGACTGGTGCTGAGCGAGGAGCGATGGCGAGACTTTGTAAGAGTCCGGACTTCCGCGCACATTCGCACGCACAGCGACCTCCGACGGGGACGACGTCAGAGGCAATTGCCGGTCTCAACGTGTGATCCTCAGCTCGCAGGCAGCGTACATGCCACGCCCATCTCTAGTCGCTCGCCAGCGCGGGATAGCCCTCCTCGTCGCGAGCGTCGGGCCTCGCGCGCCAGAGTTGTTGTTTCAGAGCCCGCCTATCGCACGCCAGCGACGTCGATGGTGGAATGAACCAATCGAGTGAGAAGTCTCGACGTCGTACGACGCGCCTGGGGTGGCGAGCAGGTGATGTGCGGCTCCCAGGCGGATGGACGTCGGAGGCGACGGTGTCCTCATCCGGGACTCCCTGGAACGGCTGAAGAAGTCTCCAATTTTGATCGGGTGGGGTCCAGGAGGTACATTCAGAGGGAAAGGGATGAGAATTGGGCGTTGCTCGTGCACGGGTGTTCGGGCCCGCGATCCGGGAAGCCTTCGTCTCGCAGCTGCTTTGCGGTATCACGCTCGTCAGGCGCCAGCTGGAGCGATACTTGACGTTCAGAATCACTCTTGTCGGCAGAAACAATGAGCATGTTGAATCCACGGTGAGGTCGGAGCATGGCCCTCGCGGCACCTGCGTAACCCCTGAAAGCCTGGCCCGCGTGTACGAGATGGAGGAAGAGGTGGGATGACCCGGGCGTGAGCTGCTGAATTTCCTTGGTGTCTAGAGTCCTCGAGTGACAGGCTAGAGATCGAGAAGTGCGGATGCGACAGTGGCCGCTCGCGCATCGCTTCGCACGTGCTGCGGCGCCTTGGAAGTTGGCCGGATGGAGGACAGCCTTGCTCGCTTTGCACTTGTCTCCGCGCCGGCTCGTGCTCGTCTCCCTCCGCCACTGCCCTCATGTCGACCGTCCAGCCCCCACGCGCGTCGAGTCCGCCAAAACGGCCGCTAAAAAGTCGGAGAGCACGCACAAAGAGGAGCGTGAGCGCGGTCAAGGGCGGCGGCGTGAACGGGGACGAGTACGGGCCCCGGCTCCTGCGGTTCCTCGTCAAGCCCGCGTACTCGGCCGCGATGATCGCGCTCACGGTCGGGCTGTACCTCGTCTACCCAGCCCTCGCGTCGACCGCGCCCGCCGCGGTCGCGTCACGCCTGCCAGCGGCGAACCCGTTCGCGCCGTTCCTGCTGCTGTCGTACCCCATCCCCCCGTCCTTCAACTCCAACTCGACGACGTACGTCCTCGAGGACGTCAACTCGACGCGCTCGCAGGCGCACGCGAGCGACGTCGGCGGCGGCATGTATGGCAAGGGCTACAACGACCTCCTCTTCCTCGCCTTCTACGTCGTCGTGCACTCGTGCCTGCGGCACGCATTCATGAAGGGCCCGCTTGTGCGCGTCGCAAAGTGGGCAGGCGTGCGCAAGGGCGGCAAGACGAGCCGCTTCGTCGAGCAGGTGCGTGTCCTCGCCTCCGCCGCGTTGGGGATATCCTGGCGGGACGCGCGCTGACCCGTGAATGCATGCTCGCAGGCGTACATGGTCGTGTACTTTGCCGCCTCGGGCGCCTTGGGCTTGGTGCGTCCCCGTTCCGCGTCGCGCTGAGCTGCGCCGGTCGGCCTCGGAAGGACTGGGAGCTGATCAACACCCGCCACCGGCCCCTCCCCGCGCACCCCTCCGACGCACCTCGCAGAAAGTCATGTCGCAGCAGAAGAGCTGGTGGTACCAGACGGAGCACTTCTGGACCGACTACCCCTCACCCATCCTGCCCGCCAACCTCAAGGCCTACTACCTCCTCCAGTTCGCCTATTGGTGCGTTTGCGTTTGTCGGGACAAATCATGTCCAGTAGCTAACAGTGCACTGGGCCGCAGGCTGCAGGAGACGTTCGTGATCTTGGCGGGCATGGAGAAGCCGCGCGCGGACAACACGCAGATGTGGGTGCTTGGCTCAGCTCCGCGGGCCCGAGGGACCCCTATTGACGACTCGATCCCGACCCACAGGACATTCCACGTGAGTTCACCGTGCTGTGGCTCGGGCGTGAGCGATGCACAGGGAGAGGAAGCTAACGCGCTCCGCAGCACATCATCACGATCTGGCTCATCGCGGAGAGCTACCTGGGGAATCTGGAGCAGATCGGTCTCGCGATCTTTGTATCGAGTGAGCTTCTGTTGTCCTCTTTCTGCAGCCACTTGCTGACCCCTTCATCTTGCAGTGTGAGTCCGACAACCCTTGCCGCGGCCACCGCTCCAACTCACCTTGAATCTACCAGGGATTTGCCTGATTTCATGCTGTCCTTCTCCAAGTGTATCAACTACGCACAACTGGAGAACACGGGTGCGTCGACTCGTCTCCTGATACCCGAAACGCGGCGCTCACGCCGCCTGCGGACCCCAGGCAACTGCTCGTTTGTGGTGTTCATC
>ERZ1463038.96-NODE-96-length-23756-cov-18.049998_pt1 | contig 23756 bp, 39 predicted proteins | sample MGYA00564479_ERZ1463038 | MGnify/ENA primary metagenome ERZ1463038 (study PRJEB39244, sample SAMEA3635134) | Helicobacter pylori | study: EMG produced TPA metagenomics assembly of PRJEB11511 data set (Assembly of a 5300-year-old Helicobacter pylori...
CACGACGCTCTTCCGATCTCGGCCAAGCCCCCCTCGGTCGGTCTGAGCCGTGGGAGAGGGCTCGCTTTGCCTGATCGTATACGGTGAGGGACGTCAGAATGATTCTGAATGCTACGAACACCAGGGGTCCCAAGTGTCTTCACCGCCGGTTAAAAGCACGTGCGGCCTGCCTTGCCGACTCCGGAACTCTCCCCGCGCGTCCCGGCCGGGCCGGAAGCGCACGCCGCTCACCGACTTGCGCTCTCGTTGCCTCCCGCTCCATAGCGGCCCCACTCACCATGCTCCAGCGCGCCGTTCACCTTACCACTCGACACCTAGCTCGGCCCTCGTCGACGCTGGCGGCCTGGCGCGAGGCATGCAAGACGAAGCGCACGGTCGAGCGCGATACGGTCGAGCTGTCGCGCGTGCGTGGGCTCATCAGTACGATTGAGCTGGGGAAGGATCCACCGGCGGCGGAATGGGAGAAGGGGTAAGTCTGGCTCTGTAGAGTATACCATGGTGCTGATAATCTTTTCGTACCGCCCAGGGCTCCTCTCCCACCCGGCTTTTCCCTGCTGCTGTTCCCGCCGACGTCAACCGCAACTTCCTCACTCCGCCCCGACGGCACAGAGCCCTCAGGCCCGTTCCACCCACCATCACCCCCATCCGGCATCCTGGAGCGCATGTGGGTCTCTGGATCGTTCGAATTCGGCAGCGCAGCCCTGCGCGTCGGCGACGACGTCGTCAGCGAGGGCTGCGTCGAGAGCGTCGTCGAGAAAACCGGTCGCGACGGTCGGAAAGGCGTTTACGTCACCGCGAGGAGAGCGGTTGGGAGGGACGGCGAGGAAGCGGCTTTGGTCGAGCGCCGGACGCATTTGTACAGGCCGCCGTTGGTGCGCCTCGAGGCGGCCGCGAAGGTCGAGCCAGGAGCGATTCAACCAAAGTCAAAGGAGGTGAAGCCTCGCAGGGACCAGGCCGACTTTAGCAGCAGGTTCAGCACCTCGCCCGCGATGCTGTTCCGCTTCTCGGCGCTCACGTTCAACACGCACCGCATCCACTGGGACTTGGACTACTGCCTCGATGTCGAGCGACGAGAAGGTGAGCTTACAGTCCGGACACTTGCATCATCCTGCCACCCTGGACCCCAACGCCACCTCCGTCTCGCCGCGGTCCGTTTCAAGTGCTGACGGAACCCATTGACAACGCAGGCCTGATCGTCCATGGGCCCCTCACCTCCCTCCTACTCCTCTCCGCTCTTCGTCACAACTCCTCTAAAGTCGTCTCTACATTCTCGTACCGCGCCACCTCGCCGCTCGCTGTCGGCCGGGACGTCTGGTTCTGCGGAAGCTGGAAGGGCGCGGACGAGTGCGAGCTGTGGGTCGAGGACGGGCAGGGGAGAGTGTACATGACTGGGAAAGGCAGTCTTGGGTGATGTCCCCCCAGACCTGGAAGTTGAGCATTTGCGAAGTGCAAGCCTCGTCGCCAGCAGCGGGGGCAGGTGTTGCGATCGCGCGAGCCTGACGCCTGACGCCCCTCCATAGCCGGGCATCGAAGTTACTTACGCATCTCAAAGCTCTGAGACTTCTCCAATTATTAAACGAGCTCAAACTACTCTAAAACAGATGGGTACGTCCACAACCCTCCGACTGACCGTCCAGCGCCTGCCCAACTACGCCGAGGTGGACGCGCCACCGCCGAGTTTCTCCGCAGAGATGGCCTCACAAAGGTCCCACAAGTCGCTCGCGAGCTTCGGGTCGTTCCCGTACGCGGTTGTGGCCTTGACCTTGGCGAACGGGACGAGGTACGAACCCCTGTGAGCCCTCCAGTCAGTCAGATCAAGCGACAGGAGATCAGGATCCGCAGTGACGCACCAGAGCTGCTTCTCCTCGACTTCGGGCGAGGTGAGCGCGTAGAGCGTCGAGAGCGCGCCTTCCTCGATCGTGATGAAAGCGCCGAGCACGGGCTTCATCGACGCGAGGTGGTCGTACAGTGCTGATTTCTGCTCACCCTCCGCTCAGCTCCCTTCCTCAAATCGCACGTGCACAATGAAGACGCACGACGAAACCGGGGTGCACGGCGATACTCTGCACGTGCGGCCCGGCGCGCTTGTTGAGCTCGCGCGAGAAGAGGATCGCAGAGAGCTTGGCTTGCGAGTAGCGGATCCAGCCGCCTGTGTCGAACTTGCGGTTCACGTCCTCGAGTGAAGTGAAAGAAGGGGAGGAGGGGTACCAGGAGAACTGGGTCGGAGGTCAGCGAGGTGACAGATAGGGGCGGGGGCGGGGGACGCCGCACAAAGTTGTGCGCAAACGAGGAGAGGTTGATCACGCGCGAGGGGTGGCCGGTCATCTGTCACGTCGGCGTCAGTTTGTTTTAGTGGATCCCGGTGAGACGCGGTCGGCCCTCACGATGCCGGTGCGCTCGAGGAGCGGCGTGAGCGTCTGAACGAACACCCAGTGGCTGAGGTGGTTGACCTGGAATGTCTGTTCCACTCCGTCCTGCACTTGCGACGCTCATCAGCTGCCGTCCGCGGCACCTCGGTGCACCTCGCGCACCTTCGTGAGCTCATACGGAACGGCCATGACGCCCGCATTACACACGATCCCATCGAGGCGCTTCTCCTTGCCTTCAAACTCGTCGCCAGCCTTCTTCGCACTCGCGAGGCTCGCAAGGTCGATCTCGAGGAACTCGACGCGGCCCGCGAGCTCGGGGTGCGCGGCGAGGAGCTCGGTGCGCGCCGCTTCGACCTTCGGGGGCGAGCGGCTCGCGATGTACACCTTCGCACCGGCAAGGGCGAGCGCCTTGGTCGTAGCGAGGCCCTGCGAGGTTCGGTCAGTTGACGAGCACGTGCGAAGTGCGGACGGGCGCATACGATGCCGCCGTGACCGCCGGTGACAACGAACACCTTGCCGGCGAGCGAGGGGATCTGCGAGGTCGTGAAGGTCTTGTTGGCGAAGATGCCGGTGATGTCGCTAATGATGAACATGTCGCCGCGGTGGTGTGGAAGGACGACAGCAGCTCAGCCACTTTTTTGCGTGACGCGCTCGCTGCTCGGGCTCGGGCCTTGCCTGGCCGAGACTGCAATGTCGGCGACGTCGAGCCCGATTTTCCATCCGACGTGGGATTCGCCGAGCTTGTTGGTAAGTCTTGATTATACTGTAGACGTCCCATGAGAAAAAAGTCTTCTCTCAGCTCCAAAATCGGGCTCCGCGAGAACCAGCGACGTCAAGCGAATCAAGCGTCCCTTCCAGCCTAAGCAAGCACGGCCTACAGCCCCTTCACTTCCCACAAGTAGTCATCGAAGTTTCTCCTTCACTCATCATCGCTCTCCTCGACCAACGCGCGCTCGTTCCGCCTGCGCTGCTTGAGGCCCTTTTGGAGCGCCTTCGCAGCGACCTCGTGCGGCTGCAGCGCGGCCTTCTTCGGGCGGCGGACGAGCATCGGCTGGCCGGGCTCGCGCTGGTTCTGTTTCTTCGGCTGGCGCGACGGGTACGCAGCCTGGCGCGCCTTCCCGAGCTGCGCGTGCGCCTTCGCGACCGAGGTGCCGGTGCTGAAGTACTTCTGAGGGGGACGACGGGTGGGCTTGGCGGCGTCGTCCTTTAGATGTGATTGAGTTAGTATGCAGGTGGATAGATGTACGAAAGGTAGAAGACGTACCTTGGCGGCTGACTCGCGCTCCTCGGACGTCGCACGCCAGGTGCGGGTCGCAGGACCGGGTGCGGGTGCGGGTGCGGGCGCCGGCGCCGGCTTGTTGATGAACTTTTTGGGCAGCGAGAGAGTGGCTTTTGGGATCGACTTTGGCTTGGCTTGTCCGAGTCGCAAGGGCTTCTTGGGCGGCGGGGTGTCGTCCGAGTCCGAGTCGCTGAGGAAGAGGACGCGCTTCTTCGCCGCTGAAGGTCATCGTAAGCATCGAACACTCAAATAAGATCCAGAGACTCAAGAGAGGAACGTACCACCCTTGGTCTCCGCAACTTCGATGCCTCCGCTCTGCCAGCTCGCCAAGTCCGTCTTGGACCACTCGGGGTCGTCGTCCTCCCACTCGACCTCGTCATCCCACTCGTCATCCGTCGAATTGCTCAGGTCGATCATCTTTAGCTTGGGCTTCGAGGCCTTGAGACGCTCCTCGGCGGCAGCGGCGCGCGCCTCGATCGCCGACTTGGAGCCCGCGTGCCGGCTGCGAGGGGGAGGTCGTGAGTCAGCGCGGAGTACTATGATCGTCTCGCTGGCAGACGTGATAGAACCGGAGACATGGGCGATCCCTCAAAGTGGGACGCAACTCACCGGAACGAGCTCATCTCAGCCGCGCCGTCGAGGACGTGCCCCTTGCCATCAAACGCTGCGATTTTCTTGACGCGCCCGCCGGCCTTCGTCAGACGCGGCGTCTGGCGTCCGGTCCATCCCAGCTTCGCCTGTCCCCGCGAACGTCCGCCTCCACCCCCCTTGCGCTTCTGGAACGAGCCGCCACTGCGATCCGCAAGGCCGGCGTCAGCGCCTGTTCCAGAAATTGAACGGAATAAGCTGTGAAAGGACGCACCAGGTGTAGGTCGGCAGCTCGTCGTCGCGGAATCCGGCTTCGTGCTTGCCCGAGGTCAGCTCGCGACCGGCGCTCCAGAAGCCATCTCCCCAGTACCCCTTCGCGCGAAGCTTGGCGAGGTCCGCTCGAAGTTCCTTGTTGAGCTTCTGAAACGAATGGCCGTGACCGCGGTTGGGGATGTGCGAGAGCTGGGTTCGGGCATTCGAGGTCAGCTCGGTCGCGAGCGAACGCTGCGCTGCGAAGGCGCACCTCGTGACACATAGTGTAGAGGAGCCACTGGTAGGGAGTACTGCATACTAGATCGGCACTCATATGCGGCCTTTGATGCAGAGAGGTACGCACAAAGACCCATTGCGCCTGCGCAAGACGATCTGAATGCACTCGCCGTGGTTCCAGCATTTTCCGGCAAACTACCCACCCATCCATGCTCAGCTCCGGAATCTTGACTATTGAGAAGTTTACGCACCTGAGGGTACCACTCGTGCTCCTCGAGGCTTCCGACAGCGAACCCGCGCGCCTTGGTGATCGGACGGAACTGCGCTGCGAGGGCTTCGAGGATTTCGCGCGCCTACAGGTCGGGGAAGACCAGGTCAGCTTCTTGCAACACTTGAAAACATGCTGTACATCCGCCCTGGTGGTGCGTCCATTGTAAGCCGTCTGTGAGAAGGACGAGTGCCACCAGCGACCGCTCCGAGTGCCACCAGCGACCGCTCCGAGTGCGGCTCGCGATCCGCGACACCCACCTATCGCCACGTCCACCTGGAAGAGCTTGCCTGACTCACCTTGTCCGAGTCCGGCCTGTCCTCGAGCACGCGGATGAAAGTGATGTCCGGGTTCTGCACCAATCGCTCGCAGTCAGCGTCTGCTCCTTCCACGACAAGGAAGATGCCTGAGAGAGCGAAAGGGAAGCTCACTGGGTCAGCGTTCGGGTTGTTCAGCCGCGCGTGACCAACGGGCATCCTGGCTGCTTGGTCGAGCGCAAGGCCCGAGGTGCGAAGATCGGCGAGCGAGACGGCTTGGGCGGCTGGTGGTCTGGAGAACTTGAGCTGTTTCCCGGGGCGAGTGGCCTAGACGAGGGAGCAAAAGTCGTCGTGGTGGGAGGCAGTAGACCTGCTGAGCCCGGCCCGCCGGGGATGAAGCCGAGCAACGCTCAACGCGAGGGCCGACCTTTCGTAAAATGATTGGAAAAAGCGTTTCGTTTAGCAACGTGAGACGGGAATTTATCTTTTCCTTTTCGCTGAAGGAGAGAGAACACAGCGACGATGGAGCCGCGAGCTACAGGCCGACTCTTTCAAGTTGGGCAACTGGGGCACAGGCCACTGCAGCGCGACTGACGACCAATAAAAACTTTAACATGGCCTTGAAGAGCTCAAATAAAAGAACACAAAAACGGTGATGGTAGAAAGTGACGTCGACGGCGGCACACAGTGCTCCTCGCGCATGCTTGACAGCTGGGGTCCTTGGGAACTGGCGACGAGCTGGCACTACCGGCAAAGACCACCTCAGACTGAGAGAATTTAGAAAGTCTAATCTTCTGTCAGAACCGGGTCAGGATGTTTGGTCAGACTTCAAGCACCGCCGGAATTCCTGACTTCATGTGGGACCCGTGATTTGCTGACGCGATCGCAAAGGGCGCAAGTGAGCGTTTCATCAGTAGTGGACTTTTCCATTTTGCTGCAAGGTTGCGTCGCCCCAGCCTAATGGTCAATACACTCTGTGCATTCCTTCAAGGCTCAAGGAAGCAGCGTCCTTGCGCCAAACGCCATCCGGATTTTTGGTGGCCAAGAAGTCAAGGATGAAACATGCGAACAGTTGCGGGTAAAAGGCCCAAAGTAATACAGGCGGGTCGCCCGCGTCAAGAACAAAGGACCGAGAAGGCGGAGCTGGTCGAAGTAGAGCTGGCGGCGAGAGGAGTGTGTTCAGAGGGAGATGACATTGCCTCCAAGGTTGAGAAGGGTGGCGCCAATGTCTGTTTGTATCGCATGTCAGTCTAACTCACAGGACAGGAAAGCCAGGGTGGCGTACTGGGGAGGTCGCGCTCAACGATGATCGCATTTCCGGTGACGTCCACAAGGGTCGAGCTGACATCTGGGTGCAGACTTTTTCGGTAAGTAGCCGTATTTAAAGTAAAACATTCACAAATACGAACCACCGAGCTGACGAGCGGAAATAAGGTTACCCTGCACCGAAATCAAGGTCGAGCTGAGCTCGAGGTCGCGCTTGGAGACGCTGTTGCCCGAGATGTCAACGAGGGTCGAGCTGACAGCTATAGTCCGGAGCAGTTCAGCTCCAACTCCGTAGTAGATACACGCTTGGGTACTCACAAGGAAGATCCGGAAGACCCGGGATTCCAAAGTCACGCTTCTCGACAGAGTTTCCCGAGATGTCAACCAAGGTCGAGCTTAGGGCTGGATGGAGTAGAAATTCTTCTATCAGTCTCTAGCCTTAAACATTGTACAACTGAAGTGACTGACAAGGCAGGCCGAGGTTGGGAAGCCCGGGTAGGCTCAGGTCGCGCTTCTCGACAACATTGCCCGAAACGCCCACAAGAGTGGAGCTGATCGCTGTGAATCGTAGCACATGTGAGAGGAGCTCTGTAATCTATGGAGATCTTGATCACATACAAGGAAGGTCAATTCCAGGGAGGCCAAGATCACGCTTCTCGACGACGTTGCCCGAGACATCGATAACGGTGGAACTCAAGGCTGTGGGTCGAGGATTAAGGTTGGAGACACTCGTTTATCTGATATTTAAACATACAAGGGAGGTCCTCAACACCCGGCACGGCCGGGAACCAGAGACCACGCTTGTGGCCAGCGGAAACAACGTTGCCCGAAACCGACAGCGCCGTGAGTCCAACGTTGGGGAGTCCGGGGACGCCTAGGGTGCACCTCGTTAGATAACATCTCCTCGTCATTCAAGACGGCTGGGGAACGTACCTGGGAGGCCGGGCAGTCCTCGCTTGATCTCGACGACATTGCCCGAGATCGAAGCACCCGTGATTCCGACGTTAGGGAAGCCTGACAGAAGTCACAATAGCTAACAATCAGCACACTTCGAAGCCATCCCACCATTAAGACGAACCGGGGAGGTCGAGGCCACGAGCGCGGTTGACCTTTGCGAAACGGGTGCTGTCCTCGCCAGCGAGGGCAACAGTTGCGAGCGCCGCGAATCCGACGAGACTGGCGGAGATGGTGGAGAGCATGTTAAAGAGTGTAGTAAACGAGTGTGGTGAGGCCGAGGCGGTCTGAGTCGGGAGTCGAGGGGTGATGGGTGAAGAGAAGGGCGTGGGCGACAACCGAGGACTTTCGACGGCTCGGGGATCGCCTTACTCCTGCGCCTGAGGGGAATCGCCTCTAAAGTCCTTCCATTGAGAGGCGCTCCCCTCGTGCCCCGCGTCTGCGACACGGCGCGATTAGACCGATCCGGGAAGGCGCGCGCGTGCCGGACCGCAATGGAGAAGGATCAGAAGGAAGTCAGTCGAAAATATTGGCTGATCCTGATTGCGAGGAAGCTTTCCGGCCTGCAGCCGCGCAGCCCGCGAACCGGCCCCGGCCAAAGTGGGCTAGCGAAGGAAGGTTTCGAGCGCTCGAGGAAAGGAGGCTGGAAGGGGCTGGTGATATCGCCCGCTTTCCCGATGATAATAAGATCGGTGACAGATTAGTACCTAGGACATCCTTTGAACCAGGATCTAGGTGTCCATGAGTCTGGTCGCGTCTGTGGGTGCGCGCCGCCGAGACTGACGGAGCGGCGGCATGAACGGGCAGACACTTGGTAACAGTAACATACGTACAAGTATATTCCACGTAGCGCTTGGTTACTAAACGAAAAACCTTCCGTCTACGAAGCACACCCAATCCAGGATGAAGTCGTCGAGCTCGAGCTCCTGCAGGAGCGTGATGAAGGTGGAAAGGTGGCTGAGGTTGAAATTGGTTTCGCGCAGGAATTGATCTTTATCTTTCTGATATTTCTTTAGGGCCATTACTTCGCGGAAGTGGAAGGGCAAGCCTGCACGCTGAAGTCCTGTCAACCCTCGGGGGCCTTTGTCACAGTCACTCACGGTTGACCTGTATGCTCTAACGACTGAGGCAAGCAATGGGAAACTCCTGTGAGAAATTTGAGACGCCCGGAGAATGAACACTCTCCGACTATCCCGAGCCTCTGCTCACAAAGCGAGTTCAAGCAGCTCTACATGGGTGAGGGATACTAGTTTTGAATTGCTTGGGACACAATAAAGGAAGCCCCTGGGGCATCGACCCCCTCGAACATCGGAACGCTTCCGGCTGAGGGACCCGTGCGCGTGCATACGTCCACTAAGCTCGTGCGTTCTTCACTTCACAGGCATACTACTTGTGACCAGCAAAGACGCCTCCAGTGTCACTGACTCGGCCCTGCCACCTGTCCCGTCTCCACCCTCCTGTCCCACCCTTCCCGCGCGCGCCGTCTTGCGCTTGCCTCCGCAAACGCTGACGAGCTCGTCGGTCCCATGCGCCAGCCCAACCTTTCAATATCTTCCTCGCCATCGTCTCCACTCGACGCCTGCCCGTCCGACTCGTCCTCCTCGTCCGAACTCGAGTCGGACCAGCCGTCGCTCTCGCCCGAGCAGCACGAGCACGCCGGCGCCGGGGCCAAAGGTCGCCTCGCAGATTTTGCTCCCGGTGGGAACAGAAGCTTCTGGTTGATTCGATTGGGCCAGCGGGGCTCGGCGCGGGGTGTTGGCGGGCGGAGGAGGATGAAGGGTATCACGCGCGCAGCGAGGCGCGGGTGTGTCGGGTGGAAGGACGCCGAGTCGGTTGCAGGTCCTAGAAATACTGCTGATGAATGTCCCGTGGGGTGGGCAGAGCTTCGTTGAGCGTTCGACGGCAGGCGCTCGGCGTCGGGGGTTGGCCAAGTGGGGCCGAACGACGCAAACCATGGCGAGGCGTGCGCGGATGTGAGGACTGGCGTGAGGGCTGCTGGGGACTGCTGTGGGGATCTGAGAAAAGGTTTTGTAGTCGAGGGGAGCGTGTTGAGGAGGGTCGGCCAGAGGGAAGGCTTTGACTGCGCGGTCGACACGGACGACGAGGTGAGCGTCGAGGTAGTCGAGCGAGAGAATGAGCTGGAGCTGGAAACCGGCGTTAACGGGATCGATATCTTCGATTCGGTGCGGATGATGCGTGGCATGATGGGGGGTTTTGTGGTGCTGGCGAAGAGGAGGTGAGCTGGGCGAGCGCGAGCGGGCAAGGTCCGTGGTGAGCGGGCGTACGGGCGAGACCACAGCCACAGGGTGAAAGAGCTGGTCAGAGTGTGGTTGAAGGAGGAAATGCCGAAAGGAAAACTTGGGAGCTGCACGAGCTCGGGCAGGTCAACCGGGGTGCCTCAGGTGCGCCCGGCGCAGCGGAGCGCTTCGCCGGGTCTTGAGCCCGAGCTCACGTGTCAGGCATACCTCAACATAGCAAGTAAAGGTGAGTGATAGCTCCTTCGGCTTCCACATTCTTGACCTGCCCCGTGTTTGAGAAGCTTGACCAGTCGAAGAGCGCGGCAGCTGCAAACGGTGTCCGAAGCGCGGCGGGGTCTCGCCGACCTCTGGATGGCCTCACTGATGGATGGTTGTCGGCTGGCCTAAATGCTCCTACACAAATTATACGGATACTGCGTTTTTAAGCTGGGAGTGCGCAGTTTTCAAGGGACGGTGAGGCCATGCTGAGAAAACTCGAGGCTGGCGTGCTCGACACGTTCAGGCGATAGCTGCTTTAAGAGTGCCCTGATTCTGTGCGCAGAGTTCCTAATACACGATGCTTGTACAGTGGTGTCAATTGAAGGCTCACTGCTGGTGTGATTCGGCGCATCGGTGATCGTTTGCGGTCAATCCCGACTTCAAGCGGAGCGAGACTCCCGATTGTCTGTGAGCAGTTGTGGAATACCTGTGGAAACTCAGTCAGGTAATGATGACGGCTCGTGCGTACGGGTCGCCGACGCTGGAACATTGTTCGCTCCCGACGTCCAACGCAACTCCGAGTGGCGGTCGTGTGCGCACTGCACAATCTGACGCGGCCACAAGCTTTACTGTAAGGCTGTAGTCCCACTCGGATGCATGGATCGATGGCAGAGGGTGATAACTGGCTGTACCCTAATTTGGTAGCCACAGTACAGACCGAGTCATCATCGCAACGGGACTTTGGCCGAGTTGGTTAAGGCGCCAGCTTCAGGTCACCGTGACTGCTGGTTCGAAAGAGCGAGGGTTCGAATCCCTCAGGTCTCAGTGGCTTTTTAGGGCTCAGTACTCTCAAGTGTTGTGCGGGGACGGCGGGGTGCGGAGGGCAGCGACGAGGTGCCCCTTCGCACTCCGCACATTTTTGTTAGGCTCAAACCATCAAGATGAGGGAACTCGTTATTACATCAACCAATATGTAGTAGGTCGTACACACATTTTGAAAGCACCCCTGGACTCAACAAGGACTGCCCAGGACGCGCAACGCTCAGCGGCAAGGTGACGCTCGGCCAGGCTCTTCACTGACCATGCCTGAAATTCTGGCCCTCAAGCTTCATGCATATCATTACCACTTGAACATCCAGAAGCTCATTCCAAGTTCGTGGGCACAATCAAGCTCTCGCAACACGGCATCATCATTAGCGTCCCCCAGCACACTCACGCCCCCATCGACGATGGCGCTCGCAAGGCTAGTCTAGCGACACTTTTGAGCTGTGGAAGTACAACATGGCGCATTCGCCTCCCCGAGTTCCCGCCGATCCACCTCAAGCGACTGCCGTCACGACGCAGCTCAGCACGGTGAGCGCAAGGACGACGCCCGCGCTGACGCCCATCCACGCCTCCTCCTCGCTCGTCAACGGCTGGAACGTCTCCCTCTTCCCACCTCCAGTGTCCACCTCCTCAAATTCGTAGCCAAGTCCCTCCTCCTCGTCCGGCTCGAGCGCATCGTCGTACGCCTGTCCGCCAAACGCGTCCGACTCGCGCCGCGCGCTGGCGTGGGGCAGCGGCGAGCCAAGGAGCGAGAGTCGGCGCGCGCGGGATCGGTTCGTACAAGTGGAAGAGGTGCGCGAGTGAAGGGTGGGCGAGGCGGGCGGGCTGATGGACCCGGTTGAGGACGGGGGAGGGCCGTACGAGTAGGTGTACGCCGCGGAGGGGAGGTGGTCGTCGTCCGTCGAGGACGCGATCGACGTGATCGAGGCGCGGTGCGTCGACTGGGTGCGAGGCGGGTACGACATCCTGAGCGGTAGAGTCAGTGTCCGTGGGCGAAATCCGAAGCAACGGTGCTTGCAGCGCCAACAGCGTCAATTCAAGCCCTGTGCATCTCATACCAGTGTCCGGGCCAGCCTGAAAAAGCCACCAGGTTCTTCATTCTTCCCGCGAAGAGAGGGCGACGCTGCTCGAATCCTCTCCGTCGACCGGCTCGCCGCTCGCTGTCACCCCCAAGCATCACGTACGCCCTATGGCGGCCTCGGTCTCCGTGCAATCCAGGTTGTCTACACGCGAGGGTGCAAAGTACCAGTATGGGCGACAATCTTTCAGTGAAGATTCTCTCTCGAGCCTCCTGGGCGCGGACAGGCGGCTCAAAGGGCAGTGCGTGTCTCGGCGCAGCGAGCGCGATCAAAGTCCAGTCCACTCCAGATCGGAACAAACGCACAGTCATAGATGTTGACTTTTCTATCCTGGCATCGTGTCAGCGAGGCGAGAAAGGTGACATGATCCCAAGACAGCCGGCGAAAGGCGACCGAGCCAGCGCGACGGCATTACTAAATGACCGCGACCGCTGACTGGATCTAGCAATCAGCACACGATTCAAGCACAGAGGTCGAAAGCCGAACAGAGCTAATCAAGGTAGGCCTTGTCAAGGGCCCGCCCTAGTCAGCTCGCTGGTCCCGCCCCTGAGTGCCCCTTCTGCTGCTACAGCTCCTGCTCGCACCTCGTACTCGTCGACTTCGGAGCTATTTAGGGCTGAGAAGAAGCCGAGATTTCATGTCGACGTCACCTAGCCGACTCGGTTAGCCGGTGTGGGGCCAGAAGAGCAGCTGGAACTGTCCTCGCAGCAGCCCTCGCTCAATCCCCCCGCTCCTATGCTCCGAAAGCTTTGTGACTGACGTCTAGTTCAGCACTCACCTCACTCCGGCTAAGCACTCGCTGCGTATCCAAGCGACCACGTCCGACCGACACGCAAAGCAACCACCTTCAAGTCGGGAGTCAAAGGCTGGCTCGTCCGGTCCCTGCGCACCCCCGCAGCAGAAGCTTCCCCGTATCCGCGAGCCCTTGAAGTTTGTGCACAACCGCAAGCCGCAGGAACACCAGTTCAGTCCGCTGACCCGCTGACCCGCTCGGCGGGCCAAGTGAGCAGCGGGTCGGGCCATGCGTCACCCCGCCCCGCGCACGCCGTTTTTTCAGACGCTCGCATCTGACCCGAATCCTTTCACGAGGCTCTCAACGAGAGTGAACATGCACCGAGAACATGCGCACGCGTTCATCCCAGCGGGGTGCCACCCCACGGTAACCGCCTTCGCACCCGCGCCTCGCACTGCCGCGCTCACCTTGTCGACCTGATCCCGACCGCTCCTGTTTGCTGTCCTCGAGCGTCGGCGAGTGGCGAGTGCGAGCGAGTGATGTGGACGGAGCCGACCCGTGCGCGCCCGCCCGCACCGAGTCAGAATCGGTCCACCCCCCCTTCAAGCTTCAAAGCTGGCACCCCCCTGTCGATCTCGGCCTGAAGGCGTTCGCGGCCTTTCTGCACCCAACCCGACCACTTCGCTCGCTACGACCCACAACACAACGAGAACGGAGCTTGAAGGGAGAGCGACCCGACGAGGATCAGAAGAGGTGAGCGGCTGTACGATGCGATGGGCGGGCGCTGGCGGTGTGGATCGGATCGGTCGGTGAGCGGGAGCGCGCGGAGCTGCTCGCGGGGCCGGATCGCACCCGTTTGGCAGCCCGGCGGCAGATTGGTGGATGCGGGCTGATCCGGTAGCACGCGCTCCATCTCGCGGCGGGTGCGGGTGCGGGCGACGCGACGCACCAGGGTGCTGCGCGACGGGCCACCTCTCCGGACCCGTCTCATAACGAGCCGACTCGCTGCGAATCAAGAGTCAGGAGTGAGGTTATGTGTCAGCTCGAAACGACGTCGGCAAGGTCGTCGAACAGAGTCGATCGGCGTGCCGAAGCGCGAAGGAGGCTCGGCGGGGCAGCTCTGGTCGCTTCTCGCAGAGCAGACAGCGGTGTCTAAGGCGCCCGACTCGGACTGCCAGATCGTTCTTGTGTGCGCCGGCTCCCAGCCAGCCACTTGTTCAGCCGGGAGCGGACGCGATGATGGGGCGCGGAAGGGGTCCGCAACGGCTGGAGAACATCTCTGGGGCCACCAGAAAGGCTTCCAACCTCTTGCGCGATTCCAGGCAGCAGTACGGGACCGGCTGTGCGGTTCGCGTCGCGGAACTCGGGTGCTGGTCCGAGACGCGAGGCGGATGCACGCGCGCGCGCTGAGCTGCTCGTGCCACTCCTGCGGACAGCTTACAGCTCTCCGCAGGACGGTCGGTGATGAAGCGTGCAAGCGGTTGATCTGAATTGCATAATGCTGTGCAAACATGATCGTGGATTCGTCGCGCTGGCGTGGTTGGCAGGGGGGGTTTCGTGAATGCAAGGTGTTGGATCGAGATGGTTGGCTGAAGGGGAGACTGTTCTGGTCGCATTGGTTCAGGCTGCATCCCTGCATCAGCGCTTCAGATGTAATCTGCTCGTCTTCAGCTGCGTATAACAGTCGATGTGACTCCACCTTGCGCAAAGCCAGAGCAACGAGCCGAAAGGGCTGCAGCCGCCACTGAGGAGACTTTCAACGCCACCAGGTCGCGCACCTTGTGGATCACACGCTTGAACAAGGCGAGATTTCTGCGTGGATGGCAGGGAGGTCTCGTTCGTTTCAACAAAGGATCAGCAGCAGAACATATGGTCCCCTGCGCTCGTCCGGCCTGGAGCCAACGGTTGCCCGAAGTTCGCCTCCCCGGTGGGACGTGTGCTTGTGTGAGGTTGGGGAACGATGCAGCGCACCTTGGGGGCTGAGCGTCTGTGGAGACGAAAGCCCGAGTGCAGTTCAGGGACCAGTGAGCGTGAGAGGACTCGGTGAGGATGCTGCGGCGTCGTCGCTAGATGCTCTCTTGCCGTTGCCTAGGAATGTTCACCAATGTGATCTACCTGGCCATGTCTTGGCGCATCTGGACTTGGCGATACGCCTCTTCGGCTGTGCGTTGCGTTTGCGAACCCTTGACGAGCCCACCGGCGTGCGGCCGGACGCTCTGCGGCCCTACGCCTGGGGAGCGTGCGCTGCTAGGTGCTGCTAAAAAAGGGGTCTGACAGTATCGCTCTGGTCAACGCTGGTGTCTCGGATGTGGCAGAGCGTCTCGCCCGGTTCTGGGACTTGCTGGCGGTGCTTCGTTGTTCTGGTTGGTACTGGTCGCTCGAGTGCTCTCAGTCCAGGAAGTTGAGCATCGCATGCTGACATTCCCTCCGCAGATGACCTCCCCGCTCCTCGGCACCGCGTACATCCTCTCCCAGTCGCCCACCTCGCCACCGTCGGCCGTGCACCAAACGACGATCACGCCCTCCCTCTGCGCCAACCTCTCCGCCTTCAAGACGCTCCTGCGCCAGTCCCGCTCGCTGGACGACTCGATCATCCTGCGCCTGAACCGAGCGGCGGCCCTCGCGCGCGCGAACCCGGCGCGGGGCGAGTGCGACGCGTTCTGGCTCGAGCTCGTCGAGCGGTGGAGTGAACGAGGGCAGGTGCTCGGGTTTTGTGAGGGTGTGGTGGAGGAGAGGGCGAGGACGGAGAGGGAACAGCTGGCGGGGAGAGAGAAGGTCGAACGGGGGCTCGATCGGGACAAAGTCGTCGAGCAGAGGCTGGGCAGAGGAGAGTCGGAAGGCGACCTCAAGGTGAGCTTGCTTCTTGTGCTTGAGCAACCTCGGACTGACTTGCGATCGGATCTGCAGCGGCGGATGATTCAGAACGAGATCCGAGGTGCGCGCCTCGCGTCTAGCGCTGCCACTTGCGCTGCACCCGCTCATCGCGAGCTGCTCTACAGTCGAGGAAGTGATCCGCGCCCGCTCGCTGTCGTTCTTCCTGTCGCGCTGCCCCTCGCACGACCAGACGCCGCCACCACCGCCGCTGCCGACCGTGCCCGACGACGGGTTCGTCCCGCGCAATCGGTTCGAGGCCTAGCCTGGCCCCCCCTGCTTCCACCACATTTGCAAAAACCTCATCGTCACTCATTCGCAACCAACTCTCGCGCGCGATCCCTCTCTCGCCGTCGCGTCCGCCAAACACGCGACGCGCGGGCGGACTCTTCGCGCCGTCTCGCCGGGCGCGACGCTCCCCCCCTCGCCGACCGTCGCTCATCCCCAGCGCTATCGCAATAATTCCCACACTGTCCTCTTCTGCTGTCCCGGCCCCCGATCCCCGCCATTCTCTCGCCCGGTCACGAGCACTAACGCCGATCGGACTCGCTGTCCAGCCCCAGACCCCCCGCACTCGAGTCGATCCCCGCCTTTCGCCCTTGTCCGTGCCCCTCCATGTCGCCGATCACGCCCATCGCCTTCCCCCCCGCCCTCACCCCGGCGCCGACTTCGCGACGGTCCTATCAACGCGAGCCCTCCCCGGGCGACTCGCGCTCCCCGCGCCGCTTCTCGCACTCGCGCGGCCGACCAAGCGGGCTCAGGGGCGAGAGCACAACCCGGAGCGCGGCGAGTGTCAGCCGGGATCGCAGTGAGAGCGATGTGGGCAGCCGCGCGCCGCTGTGGAGGAAGAGGGACGGCGTCCGGGACGGCGGGCCCGATGTGCCAAAGGGCGATCCGAGGGCGAGGCTGCACCCGCTCGCCGCGCATTTCCTCGGGTTCCGCTCCTCGCCGTGCGTCCTTTTTCCCCAATTTTCATACAGAAACACACACAATGTTGACGGGACGGGGGGCCCCCAACAGGCCGGCCCTAGGCGCGCTCCCCTACTTGACCGCACGACTCGAGGTCCTGCTCCTCACCTTCATCGGCGCGTTCGGCTCGATCCTCCTCGTCTGCGCCGTCTCGGTCGCGCTGTCTGCTCAGTTCGACGGCATCCCGCTCGCGATCGGCTCCCTCGGCGCGACCGCCGTCCTGCTGTACGCCGTGCCCGAGGGCCCGCTCTCCCAGCCCAAGTGCCTCGTCGGCGGCCATGTCATCTCCGCCATCGTTGGCGTGTGCGCGAGTCCGCATTCCGATCCGTGGTGAGGGTGAAAACGACGAACGCTGATACCGCTACGCGATGGCGGGGGCAGGTTCGAGAGCTGTTTGAGCTCAGTCCGAGGTTCCGCGAGGGGACCATCGCCACCGGCGCGGATTTCGAGAGCTTGACGGCCGTCGCGTGTGCGCTTGCGGTCGCGATCGCGATCCTGTTGATGCAGCTCACCAAGACTGTGCACCCGCCTGGTGCGTCACGGCGCGGGTCTCCCCCCCGAGCCTCGTGCGCACAACTGAACTCCGTTTGTCGGCGCGGACCAGGTGGCGCAACTGCTCGTACGCGGGTTGCAAGCAAGGTCCGAGTCGGACCAGCTCCAGCTGACCCAATCTTTCGTGGGGTCTGTGGGTGGGCAGTGATTGCGATCTTCTCTCGCTCGGCGCACTGGGCCTACATCCTCCTCGTGCTCCTCAGCGTCGTCGCGATGGGGCTCTGGGCCTGCCTCATCAAGAACCTCGGCCGGCGCAAGTACCCCGCCTAGTGCGTTTCCATTGGTTCCTCGCCTTGGAAACGACGAGTTCGCTGACTGGTCGCGCGGACGCAGCTGGTGGGACCCGCCCGCGCCACCCGCCGCCCCCGCAGCGGCGGTGACGCAGGGGTCGCCCGAGAGGGGAACCTTGGCGGTGCTGGGAGAAGGGGAGGAAGATGGGGACGGGGACGAGGAGAAGGACGAGGCGAGGGGAAGGAAGTCGACCAGAAGCTGAAGGGTGAGCTCCCCTTTGTTGGATTCTACCACTTTGCGACGTCTTTACCAGAGTCTACCCCGCGGCGATCAAACAGCGCCTGGCCACCGTTCTCGCCCCTCCATCACCTCCGTCCGGTCCACCACGATCCCCCGCGCGTCCCCCTCCGAGAACAACCAGCTCTTCTGGTCCTTCTTGCTCATCCGCTTGATCTGCTCATAGTTCTTCTCGCCCACTGCTCCCCCATACCCAGCCAACGCGAGCGCGCGCGCGGGAGGAACGGTCCGGCGGTTCATCTTGAGCACAATGTGCGACAGGAGCGTGCAGTAGACCTCCCCGAGAGGAGACGTGAACGTTTGGAGCGTGTACAGCTGATTGATGTGTTTTCACCCCCGCCCGTTTGCTGGTCAGCAGAGCGGACAAGGACGAGATGCCGGGAGGAGCGCACCCATTTGTGGTCGTACCCGACGAGCTGCTGCGTCGTCGTGAACTTGGCCATGATCGGAACCTCTTTGAGGAATTTGTAGCTTGTGGCTGGTGGGTTTCGATCTCGGGTCAATGGTGAAAGGGGGAATGGACTGCAGAGGATCGTACCGCCGAGTGCGAACGTCGCGCCGGGCAGCTCGAAGAAGGGCCCGACGAGCATCACGGTTCCCGGACCACGAAGGTGATCTGCACAGGAGGCATAGGACGAGTTGGAGAGGTGGAACCTGTGCATCGTCGCGCGTCAGCAGTTCCCTCCTGGGACGCACGGCGGGAGACGGGAGCGCACCCGAATGCGTCGCACTACACACGCGATGTTGCAGCCAGTCAGTCGGCACGTTCGATCCATAGCTGGGAAAGGAAGGGACCAGAGGGAAAGGTACCTTGTCCGGCGTCGCACGGAACGTCCTCGATTCCTGTCCCGCCCAACCAACCACGCGCATTAGCTCCCCCCCCCCCCCCCCCCCCCCCCCCCCTCGACGCGCCCAGATGACGCCCATCGAGCAATCGGCACGCACCCTGTACTCAAACGGGTCCAGCCCGACGCGATGGTTGACGTGCTTCTTGCCCAGCGCGTTCTGGATGCCGTACACGAACCACGGCCAGACGGTGAACAGGTGCCACACGCCTGGGAAGGACTGTGTTGGGTGGCAAAAACGAGGGGGTCAGCCTGTCTGGTCGGAGGCGAACGGGATTCATGGAGAGCACGAACGGGCGCGTTGAGCAGCAGCAGAGCCCAGAAGGACCAGCGCAGCGGCGCGGGCAGGCCGGCGCGCAGGAGCTGCTCGAGCGCCGTCTTAGTCGCGCCGAGTGTGGCGAGCGACATGGTCGGATGGCAGCGAGAGCGGAGGCGCGTCGAGGAAGAAAAGAGCCCGAGCCTGGGCTGGGGCTGGGCTGGCTCGGGGAGCGCAGAGCCCGGCAGCCCGGACGAGCCGAGCCTCGGAGATGGACCGAGATGAGCGAGTGCGGGGCGCGAGGACGCATGTACTCGACCCTGCCGTCGGACGGCAGAGCTGATCAGACTCGGAGTACAACAGATACGTATGGCCTGAGCTCGAGGAAGCGTGCGGGAGAGACGGGCGCGGTCCTGTCTCAGCACACTCGGCAAAGACAGAGTCCGCAGCGGGTCCGAGCTCAGGCCCTGCTCGAAGCCGTACGCCGCTGCCAGTTGGCCTCCCGCAACCCCAATCCAGCTTGCACCATGCTCAAGACAGACGACCCGCTCGCGACGCTCGACCTCACGCACCTGAAGCCGCTGCCCTCGTGGCGCGAGAAGCCAGCGGAAAACATCGCCTTCATCTTTGACGAGCCCGAGGACTGGCCGAACGAGGTCCCGTTCCTCAAGATCCCGCGCCCGTCCCCACTCCTGCCCCTCGCGGACCGGATCCGGTACTGCTCCCCTCCCCTCGCCACCCCTCCCAACGCCCCGCCGCCCGTCGTCATCAAGCGCATCCTCGGGCGCAACCACCCGTGCAAAATGCAGTACGGCCTCTTCAACGGCGACCGCGAGATTGACAAAGGCACTTGGATCCGCGACTACCTCGGTGAGCGCTCTTGCCTTGCGACGACGCTGATGGGGCCCACGCGGGGCGACCCTCGGCCGGACGGCAGAGCTGACCTGGCCGGTTTTCCCGTCGCGCGGGCGCCAGGCGAGATCCACACGGATCCCGAGTCCGAGCCGGCATCCGACTACGACGTGTGTGTCTTGCGGTCGCAGAACCCGCTCGAGACCATCTCGATCGACGCCACTCTGGCCGGGAACGAGGGGCGGTACGTCAACGACTGTAGGGCCCGTTCTTGCTTGCCTGTCTTTTCTCGAAAAATCCGCTGCTGACTCGACTGGGATCGAACGCAGACCGAGGAATCCTGACCCGACCCAATGCCGTCTTCGAGGTCCGCGAGTGGCAGCTGCCGGGCGGCCGCGGCGTCGGCATGAGGATGGCGATCTGGGTCGAGAAGGACGTCCGACCGCACGAGGAAATCGTCGTCTCGTACGGGAGAGCGTACTGGGACCAGCGCAAGGCGGAGAAGAAGGCCAAGGAGAAGGCGGATCGCAAGGCGAAGCGCCATGCGCCCCCGGTGCGGCCCAAGTTCCAGCTGGATCACCGGGTCCAGATGGGCTGACCCCTGGCTTCTCCCCCCTCCCTCACCTAGGGGAAGGAAGGTGCGATCCCGCGGTCGGGTGGGGGTGGCGGCGCCAAGGGCGAGGGCAGGTCGGGCATGTGAACGCTGGCCCGGAATCTCATCCCCTTGGACTCACAATAATGGGGCTGGAGCTCGAGTGAGATAGTGATCTCTAAAGAGGTTTCGACGGGGTGGGAGGGTTCACGTCACGTCTGGTGTCGATTAGACCCGCGTGCGTTCGAACGCCCGACCCCGCGCGTCTCGACGCGAGCCATCACACCGATGTTTGTAGAAATGGCAACCATGGGAACCACATCTTTCTCAGTCACTTTCACTCGAGTACTCTCCACGTAACCGTTTTCCTGCGAACCCCCCCCATCATGTAAGCAATTTCCAGGAGCGCTCAACCCGCCGCGCACACCTTCATCGGTCGTCGCATCGTGTGTGTGCGGTCTTGTGCCACAGCGGGTGAGACTGGTGGGACAGAATGAAACTTCTCAGCTCTCATCAGGTTAGTATGAGACGGTGGGCCTCACACTATGACGAGGCCAACGACAAGACAGCCGCCGACTGCAGCTACTACGATCCAAAGGCCAGTGCCGAGTCCACCCGTCGAGCTACGAGAGCTTGAAGCTGTGTATGAGGATTCTTTAACCGCATCAACACTTTTGTTGGCCGTGTCCGCGGGAGTCGATGTTCCAGTCTCGGCGCTGGCGGTGGTTGAGCCGCCGGGCGCAATGTCGTCCCCGCCCGGTTCACTAGACGCCGCCCCAGATGAAGGTTGAGCACCTGTTCCCGAGCTTGCGGTTGCCGCTGACGCTGTGCTGGCCACTGCGAGGGTGATGTTGGACCCAAAGTAGCCGTGCACGACGACGTCCTTGTTGAGCGACGGCGGCGAGGTTTCGGCGCAAGGTGAGACCGCACCTGGCCCCGCATTTACTGGGTTACATCCGGGAAGTTTGGAGAGTGTTCTAAGTACCTGCTCATCGACTGGCGGGGTCTGGAGAGACTCGTGAGCAGTCCGCGGAGAATGTCGGCTGCAAGTCTGTGGACGTACAAGATTGCAGTAATCCGAAGGTGCGGTGGTGTAGTTGTACAGATTGAACTCATTAAAGAGCTCGATTACCCCAGACGCATCGGTGCAGGTGTTGATGGCGTTCTGAAGAGTTTGGCCAGTCAGTCTTGCAGCCTTTTCGCGAAAAGGGGCACCAAACTTGAAGGACAGTCTTGTTCCAGCCTGAGATTAGGGTGGCAGTGAGCGTAACACTCATTCACAGTGGCCTGAGGAGCGTACCGTCAAGGAAATCAGCGTGGTACTGGTGAAGTGCGACGTCAGCTGGCGAGGAGACGAGACTCGGATCCTAACGACGCACTCCGTATCCCGTCGGGTCGCCTGTGGACAGCACGAACGGCATTGAGGTGTTCTTCGCGTTCTTCCAGTTTTCTTTCATGGGGTCGATCGACCACATCATTTCGTCTTGGGCGGGCGCCGAGTGAGCGTGCGCCGATAATCACACAGTCAGCTGCTCACAGAACAGGGTCACGATGCGGCGTGGATGGGTGGAAGGGCAGGGACCAGACTCGCCACCAATTGGATACGCCACATGCGATTGGTGTGAGGACGAGTCTACATTCTTGCCGTCTGCGCCCTCGAACAATCAGTGGTTCGTGCGCGGCATCGTCTGTCCCGCTCACCCCAGCACGACTGGAAGCGTATCTCGCCTCGGAGACCATTCTGTGTATCAAGAAAGCGAAAATCGAAAAAATATTTCGAATGTGCTGTGAAGAGCGAACGTACTGGACAGTTCATCGCCGGTAGCCACGGATTCCGAGTGGTGCCCGTGGCGCCAAGGCAATTACATCCCTTGCGCAAGGCATAAGGTACGAATTGATTCAATGGAGTCATGAACACACGATCGCATCTGCCTCGTCACTCTTGTTGTAGCTTCGGACCTTTGAAAGACGACCGTGAGCATCGGCGTGGTGGTCGGCCTTGTTAGTTAAGCAGGCCGCACGTATGGGTTCCCACTCAGCATTCTCAACCCATCCTATCGTTCAAAAATACGAAATTGGATTTTTCGATGTGTCTAGTGCATGGTTGACGTACAGGAAATGCTTCGACGGGGAACTGGTCCGCAGAGTTGTTTCTGGGAAGATAGTACCTGTGGCGGCCAGTCGTGAGTTCATCTTGCGTACATCGGCTGGTTTTGGAGCACACTAGCACGCTTCCAGTCTGGTCCACTGAGGCGAACGATCCATGTGCCCACTGGAAGTACAGCAGCGGGTACCAATCTGGCGGGGCGTCGTCAGGCTTCGACAGCTCAGCCCTGAACGGGTGTCTCACAATCTACGGGAAACCCTACGATGAGCGATCCATAAATCAATTCAGAGAGCTCGCTTACTGGACAAGTCCTGTCTCACCATGCAACTAGAAGCCCGCGCGTCAACCACCTCGTCCGCGCACCGACTCCAAGCTCGGCGCCGACGGCTTACGAGGTACACGCTGCCTTTTGCGTGTCATCGAAGGTCATTTCAAGATTGAACGCCGCTCCGCCTGAGATCCTGTTGAATGTGGCAAGCCTGGTGTCAAGCATTGGGACGAACGTCATACTGGGCCGGGAGTCGACGTACGAATGCACATGCTGCGAGAACGTTCCAGCTTCACGGTCATCAGCATCTTTGGTCAGAGCAGTAGTGAGGTCCTTACTAACGACTGGTGAGGGGATCTGTAGGACGGAGTTAGTGGGTTGTTGCAGGCGGACCTTGCGCACCCGCCTCACCGGCTCGAGCCACGACGAGCGGCTTCTGGCAAGGCAAGCGCCGGAAGGCTTGGGCTGAAGTGATCAGGTTCATCAAAGCGGATGAAAGCGGTCGAAGGTGATGCATGGTGGGGTGATGAGGAAAAGCGTGGGAACGGTGGTCGAGTGTGTGAATTGGCGGCCGGACTCCGTCACTCCGTGGACTCGGCGTCGTGAGGCGCCTTGGTCCGAGGGAACGGGCGCTTTTGCGCGAGTTCCCATCGCATGATGGACGGCCTTTACTGTTGGGAAGATCAAACCTTCAGTTTTACTTGTTGTGGGACCCCGGCGATGACGAAGCGGACCGCAAGTCCGAGCAGATTCAGATACAGGCATCGACGACACCTATCCGCTCGCATCCCATTACAACGTGCATGTAGTTTCTCCCTCGATAGATCCACTAACCATCTAAGTTCCAAGTCGTCAAGGCAGTGTCTCAATCAGGACTCACAAAGAACAAGCGCACTTCGGCTGTAGCGCGACGTCGAAGAGAAGGCAGCTCATCAAGCAAGGGCAGAGTCTCCAACTGATAAAAAGGAATCATCGGGAGCGGTGTCTGAGGAAGGGTAGCTTACTGCATTCAACCTGACAACAACGACGGCGAGTGACCGGCGAGTTGACGACCGCCCCACGACAGGCCGCACGCCCCGTGGTTTGACCCACGGTAAGATTCGGTTCCCATTCCGAGGTTTGAGTCCTACTAGTAACCGCTCGACTACTCGCTCACCTTTGATGCGGACCGGTGCTGAGTTAGACCGCTCTTGAAACCCCGAAAGCAATGTCGAGCCCACCGCCGGGCTCCGGGAGCGCGGTCTGCGCTGCCCTTGGGACTGGAGGAGACGAGTACTCTCCGTACGTACAAGGGAGATACAGTCGAAAGCTCGTACTGTTTGAAAAAATCGAGGACGGAGACGAAGGGCAAGC
>ERZ1463038.97-NODE-97-length-23744-cov-28.983663_pt1 | contig 23744 bp, 25 predicted proteins | sample MGYA00564479_ERZ1463038 | MGnify/ENA primary metagenome ERZ1463038 (study PRJEB39244, sample SAMEA3635134) | Helicobacter pylori | study: EMG produced TPA metagenomics assembly of PRJEB11511 data set (Assembly of a 5300-year-old Helicobacter pylori...
ATCGCGGCACCAATGGCCACCACTTGATCCGGATCGATTTCAGTCAGCGGCTGACGGCCAAACGCTTCGGCGACAGCGTCGCGAACGCGCGGCACACGGGTCGAACCACCGACCATCACCACGGCAGCGACATCTTCCAACTCAACACCGGAATCACGCACGGCGCGGCGGCAAGCCTTGAGGCTGCGGGCGACCATCGGCTCGATCAACGAATCGAAGGCTTCACGGGTCAGCTGGGCCGACCAATTGCCGTAGGAAACGTCAACAGAGACCGCGCCAGTCAGGGCTTCCTTGGCGGCACAGGCGGTTTGCAGCAGATGGCGCTGCTCGCCGGGGTCTAGGTCAGCAGACAAACCGGCACTGTTGATGATCCAACCGGCGATCGCGTGGTCGAAGTCATCGCCGCCCAGGGCCGTATCACCACCAGTGGCCAACACCTCAAAGACACCGCCAGTCAGGCGCAGGATTGAAATATCAAAGGTGCCGCCGCCCAGGTCGTAAATTGCGACCAAGCCTTCGGCATGCTGATCCAAGCCGTAAGCCACGGCAGCAGCGGTCGGCTCGTTGAGCAGACGCAGCACGTTCAGGCCGGCGAGCTTCGCCGCATCCTTGGTGGCTTGGCGCTGAGCGTCATCAAAGTAGGCTGGAACCGTAATTACCGCGCCGACCAGTTCGCCGCCCAAGGTGGTTTCCGCGCGCTGGCGCAGCACCTTGAGGATATCGGCCGACACTTCCACCGGGCTTTTCGGGCCCTGGACGGTGTCGATGAACGGCATGTGCGACTCACCGCCAACAAAGCGGTACGGCAACTGGTCACCCAATTGCTTGACGTCGGACAACCCACGACCCATCAAGCGCTTGACCGACAGCACGGTGTTCAATGGATCGGTAGAGGCTGCCCGCTTGGCCGACTCACCGACTTCGGTGTGATCAGCGTGATAGCGCACTGCCGACGGCAGGATCACCTGGCCATCAGCATCGGGCAGCGGCTCGGACAGGCCGCTGCGCAAGGCGGCGACCAGGGAATTGGTGGTGCCCAAGTCGATTCCGACCGCCAGGCGACGCTGGTGCGGTTGAGGACTTTGGCCGGGTTCGGCGATCTGCAGTAGGGCCATGGTAATCAGGTCTTATCTGTCTTTCAGGCGTGCAACATGGGCAGCGCTGGGTTAATCGTCGAGGCGCTCTTCTAACTGGCGCACTTCGTAGGTGAGCTTGTCGAGGAACTGCATGCGCCGCATCAGGCGTTCTGCCTGCTCACGTTGCGCTGCATCATCCCAACAGGCTGCGAAGCTTTCGTAGAGCGCATCCTGAGCCACTTTCAGACGCCGCTTGAAGACCGCGACACCCGCCAGATCGGCTTCGTCCTGCAAGTCTTCGAGCTCTTCGCGCAACTGCATCTGCTGCATCAGAAAGTCCGGATCATGCACCGTGACTTCCAGCGGCAACTCACCACCATTCATCGCGAGCAGGTAACGCGCGCGCTTGGGGGGGCTTTTGAGCGTCTGATAGGCTTCGTTGAGGCTGGCCGATTGCTCCAGCGCCAGGCGTTGCTCGCGCTCGGAAGCGTCAGCGAAGCGGTCCGGATGCACGCCACGCGCCAATTCACGGTAGCGCGTGGCAAGCTGCTCGAGGTCCAGCCGAAAGCTCGGCTGCAGCTCGAATAAAGCGAAATGACAAGGATTGCCCACAAGTAGCCTCAGATGTTGAAGCTTTCGCCGCAGCCACATTCACCGCGCACGTTGGGGTTGTTGAACTTGAAGCCTTCGTTCAACCCTTCCTTGACGAAATCGAGTTCGGTGCCGTCCAGGTAGGTCAGGCTTTTCGGGTCGATGATCACTTTCTCGCCGTGACTTTCGAACACCTGATCTTCCCCCACCACCTCGTCGACAAACTCCAGCACATAGGCAAGGCCGGAACAGCCCGTGGTGCGAACACCCAGACGAATCCCCTCACCTTTACCGCGCCCATCCAGGGAGCGTCGCACGTGCCGCGCAGCCGCTTCTGTCATGCTGATAGCCATCGTTGACTCCTTACTCGTCGCCAAATGCTTAGATCAAGCCTTTCTTCTGCTTGTAGTCACGAACGGCGGCCTTGATGGCGTCTTCTGCGAGCACGGAGCAGTGGATTTTCACTGGCGGCAGAGCCAGTTCTTCGGCCAGTTGGGTGTTGCTGATAGTCACAGCCTCATCCAGGGTCTTGCCTTTCATCCATTCGGTCGCCAGGGAGCTGGAGGCGATAGCCGAACCGCAGCCGTAAGTCTTGAACTTGGCGTCTTCGATAACGCCCGCCTCATTGACTTTGATCTGCAGGCGCATCACATCGCCGCACGCCGGAGCGCCGACCATGCCGGTGCCGACATCAGGGTCTTCCGCATCCATCTTGCCGACGTTGCGCGGGTTTTCGTAGTGGTCAATGACCTTTTCGCTGTAAGCCATGGTACTGAATCCTCACTCATCAGGGCCGCTCTGGAGCCCTGTAAAAACGCCTGCGTTTTCCGCCACGTTCCTACAGAGCCGGGGTGGCGGCTTCTATAGTTAGTGTGCCGCCCACTCGATCTTGGAAATATCGATGCCGTCTTTGTACATATCCCAGAGCGGCGACAAGGTGCGCAGCTTGGTGACGGCCTCGCAGACTTTCTGCGCGGCGTAGTCGACTTCTTCTTCGGTGGTGAAACGGCCAAACGTAAAGCGGATCGAGCTGTGCGCCAGTTCGTCGTTGCGGCCAAGGGCGCGCAGCACGTAGGACGGCTCAAGGGAGGCCGAGGTGCAGGCCGAACCGGACGAAACCGCCAGGTCCTTGAGCGCCATGATCAGCGACTCGCCTTCGACGTAGTTGAAGCTCAAATTCAGGTTGTGCGGTACACGGGCAGTCATGCTGCCATTGATGTACAGCTCTTCAAGGTTTTCGACCTGCTTGTAGAAGCGATCGCTCAGAGCCTTGATGCGCACGTTTTCGGCAGCCATGTCTTCCTTGGCTACGCGGAATGCTTCGCCCATACCAACGATCTGGTGGGTCGCCAGGGTGCCCGAACGCATGCCGCGCTCGTGACCGCCGCCGTGCATGGTGGCTTCGATGCGCACGCGAGGTTTGCGGCTCACGTACAGGGCACCGATGCCTTTAGGACCGTAGGTTTTGTGCGCCGAGAACGACATCAGGTCGACTTTCAGCTTCGACAGGTCGATGTCGACCTTGCCGGTGGACTGAGCAGCGTCGACGTGCAGCAACACACCTTTGGAGCGGGTCAGCTCGCCGATGGCCACGATGTCGTTGATGGTGCCGATTTCGTTGTTCACGTGGATCACGGAAACCAGGATGGTGTCATCACGCATCGCCGCTTCGATCATCGCCGGCGTCACGATACCGTCGGTGGTCGGCTCGAGGTAGGTGACTTCGAACCCCTCACGCTCCAATTGGCGCATGGTGTCGAGGACCGCCTTGTGCTCGATCTTGGTGGTGATCAGGTGCTTGCCTTTGGTCGCGTAGAAATGCGCGGCGCCCTTGATTGCCAGGTTGTCGGATTCGGTAGCACCGGAAGTCCAGACGATTTCGCGTGGGTCGGCACCCACTAGGTCAGCGACTTGGCGACGAGCGTTTTCAACCGCTTCTTCGGCTTTCCAGCCGAATACGTGGGAACGGGACGCCGGGTTGCCGAAGTTTCCGTCAACCAGCAGGCATTCGCTCATCTTTTGCGCGACACGCGGATCAACCGGGGTGGTCGCTGAGTAATCAAGGTAAATCGGCAATTTCATGGACTTTCTCCTAAATCAGGCTGGCTGGCGTGCCGTTAGCTCTTCGGCTGTCACTCGACGGCGGACGCTTCAATCTTGTCCAGGCGCGGCGCCTTGGTGTTGCAACGGCGCTGGTCCTGACGCTGGGCTACTTCTTGCACCTCACGGCGAGTCACAAGATCAGCCAAGCTGATACCACTCAAAAACTCATGGATCTGCAGGCTCAAGTCACACCACAAGTGGTGGGTCAGGCAGGTGTCGCCAGCGTGGCAATCACCCAAACCCTGGCATTTGGTGGCATCGACGGATTCGTTGACCGCGTCGATCACCTGGGCCACCTGGATACCCTGCATATCGCGGGACAGTTGATAGCCGCCACCCGGTCCACGCACGCTGGAGACCAGATTGCTGCGGCGCAATTTGGCGAACAGCTGTTCGAGGTAGGACAGGGAAATGCCTTGGCGCTCGGAGATATCGGCCAGGGACACCGGCCCAGTTTGCGCGTGCAAAGCCAAATCAAGCATGGCGGTCACCGCGTATCGGCCTTTTGTAGTCAGTCTCATGGACAAGTACCAAGGTGTTTCAGAATGGGAGCAAGTATGCGATTCCCGAGTATTTAAGTCAACTATAAGACCTAGTACTTTAGTCAGGATTAGCCGTAAAAAGGGCGCGCAAATAATATCAGGATGGGGTCGGGACGAACAGCGGGAACACGGCCGAGCAGGAATTCCGAGACCAATGGAGATCAACATGCGTGAGGGGGCTTGCTCGCGATAGCGACGGATCAGTCAATGTATTGGGTGACTGAACCACCGCTATCGGGGGCAAGCCCCCTCCCACAGGGTATTTCGGCTGATCGTGAGACTTCAGCCGACCTTGGTGGCGGCTTCGTCTTTGATCTCGGCGAAGTCCTCTTCGCGCAGCGAAGGCAGGTCTTTCGCACAATAGCTGCTGCCCAACTCCTTCAGAGCACCGCACATGCCGTCCAGCTTGCCATCTACCGCCTGCAGGTGATCAAGCAACTGGCCGATGGCACGAGCCACCGGGTCGGGCATGTCTTCGCTGACGCCGTAGGCATCGAAGCCGATCTTCTCGGCCATGGCTTTACGCTTGGCTTCCTGCTCATCACCGACCTCAGGCTTGACGATGATCCGCCCTGGAATCCCAACCACGGTTGCCCCCGGCGGCACGGCTTTGGTCACCACTGCATTGGAGCCGACCTTGGCCCCAGCCCCCACAGTGAACGGGCCAAGCACCTTGGCGCCCGCCCCTACCACCACGCCGTTTTCCAGGGTCGGGTGGCGCTTGCCTTTATTCCAACTGGTACCGCCAAGGGTCACGCCCTGGTACAGGGTCACGTCATCGCCGATTTCGGCGGTCTCGCCAATGACGATGCCCATACCGTGGTCGATGAAGAAGCGGCGGCCGACCTTGGCGCCCGGGTGAATCTCGATGCCGGTCAACCAGCGCCCAAAGTTGGACACCACCCGCGCCAGCCATTTCCAACCCATGCCCCACAAGGCACCGGACAGCCGATGAATCCAGATCGCATGCATGCCCGGGTAGCAAGTCAGCACTTCAAAGGCATTGCGCGCCGCCGGGTCCCGGTGGAAAACACTCTGGATATCTTCTCGCAAACGCTCGAACATTTTTAATCCTTCCGCTTAAGAAGCTCGCCACGGGCCGCTTTCTGGGTTTCCGTGAGGATGCCACGCAATATATTCATTTCCGCTCGGCTGACCGAGCTGCGTCCGTACAGGCGACGCAGGCGCGCCATCAAGTGCCGGGGTTTTTCCGGATCGAGGAATTCAATGGCCACCAGGGTTTGCTCCAGGTGCTCATAGAACCGCTCCAGCTCGTCCATGGTGGCCAACTCGCCACTTTTGGTCGATGCCACTTCATCCTTCTCGACCTTGCTCGGCTGCCCTTCAGCGGCCAGCCAGGCCATGCGCACTTCGTAACTCAACACCTGCACCGCCGCGCCGAGGTTCAGCGAGCTGAACTCGGGGTCTGATGGAATATGCACGTGATAATGACATCGCTGCAGCTCTTCGTTGGTCAGGCCGGAGTCTTCACGACCGAACACCAGGGCGATTTCAGCGCCGCCGGCGGCTTCCTCCACCACTTTGGTCCCGCACTCACGCGGATCGAGCAATGGCCAAGGGATTCGACGGTCGCGGGCGCTGGTGCCAAGCACCAGGTTGCAGCCGACCAATGCATCTTCCAGGGTGGCGACGACCTGGGCATTTTCAAGGATGTCATTGGCGCCAGAGGCACGGGCATCGGCCTCGTGGTGCGGGAACACGCGCGGCTCGACCAGCACCAGGCGCGTCAGCCCCATGTTTTTCATGGCTCGCGCCACCCCGCCGATATTGCCGGGATGACTGGTATTGACCAAGACGACACGAATGTTTTGCAGCAAGGGAGGCGCTCTCGGACACGGGAAAGGGGAGCAAATCTTACAGAACAGCCTAAGGTTATGCCATGAAAGCTCACGTCGTCCTTCACCTGAAGAAAGTTTCTGCTAGAATGCTCGGCTTTCTTTAACAACCTTAGGTGACACATCCATGCAGCCCATGCTGAATATCGCGCTGCGCGCCGCCCGCAGCGCCAGTGAATTGATCTTCCGCTCCATCGAGCGCCTGGATACCATCAAGGTCGACGAAAAAGACGCCAAGGATTATGTATCCGAGGTGGATCGCGCCGCCGAGCAGAAAATCATCGACGCCCTGCGCAAGGCCTACCCTACCCACAGCATTCTCGGCGAAGAAACCGGCATGCATAAAGGCAGCGGCGAAGGCGAAGACTACCTGTGGATCATCGACCCACTGGATGGCACCACCAACTTCCTGCGCGGCATCCCGCACTTTGCCGTGAGCATCGCCTGCAAATACCGTGGCCGCCTGGAACACGCCGTTGTGCTGGACCCGGTTCGCCAGGAAGAATTCACCGCCAGCCGTGGCCGTGGAGCCCAGTTGAACGGTCGTCGCCTGCGCGTCAGCGGCCGCACCAGCCTGGACGGCGCCCTGCTGGGCACCGGCTTCCCATTCCGTGACGACCAGATGGACAACCTGGACAACTACCTGGGCATGTTCCGCGCCCTGGTTGGCCAGACCGCCGGCATCCGCCGCGCCGGTGCAGCCAGCCTGGACCTGGCCTACGTGGCCGCCGGTCGTTTTGATGCATTCTGGGAATCGGGCCTGTCCGAGTGGGACATGGCGGCGGGCGCGCTGCTGATCCAAGAAGCCGGCGGCCTGGTGAGCGACTTCACTGGTGGTCACGACTTCCTGGAGAAGGGCCACGTGGTTGCCGGTAACACCAAATGCTTCAAGGCAGTGTTGACGGCGATCCAGCCGCACCTGCCGGCTTCGCTGAAGCGCTAAGCGAGCGAGCACAAAAAAGCACCCCTCGGGGTGCTTTTTTTATGCCTGGAATTTGGCGTTAACTTAAATACCAGCAACACCACAAGCCAACCGTGGAAGGGGGCTTGCCCCGGATATCGGAGTTTCAGCTACAGATAGACTGACTGACACACCGCCATCGGGGGCAAGCCCCCTCCCCACATTGTGAACTGCGCCAGGCCCGGAATTACGGCTGGTTCTGACCGAGAATCAAACGCCCCTCTTTATCGACCGGGATCTGACCGCCTGGATCACGATCCATGCGCACCGTACCTTCCTTGCCACCCAAGGTGTAACGCACGTCATAGCCGACAACCTTGTCGCTGATGTCGTTGACGGTGTTACAGCGGGTTTGCGTGGTGGTGTAAGTATCGCGGTTCTGCATGCCTTCCTGAACCTTGTTACCGGCGTAGCCGCCACCGACCGCACCGGCTACGGTGGCCAGTTTCTTACCGTTACCGCCACCGACCTGGTTACCCAACAGGCCACCCGCCAGCGCACCGACCACCGTACCAACGATCTGGTGTTGATCCTGCACCGGCTTCTGCCGGGTCACTGCGACGTCCTTGCAGACCTCGCGAGGCGTCTTAATCTGGGTGTTCACCGGCTGCACCGCCAGCACTTGCGCATACTCAGGGCCGCTTTTTACCAGGCTGTAGGTGGCAACAGCACCCCCGGCAGTCACACCGACAGCACCCAATACCGCACCAACCAGCAACGACTTGTTCACGTTGAACCTCCTGACCATCACAAACGGACCGAAAGATCCGCGCTATACCCAGCCTTGGAGCAAAAAAAAAGGCGCGAGTTCAATACTCGCGCCTTCTTTGTAACAACAAATCAACGCTCACCCATCAAGGGCGGTCGTCGACCTCCTTGCCAGTCGCGGCCGGAGGGATCAGGTCTTCGCTGTTGAGGTTCAGCCAGATCAGTACCACGTTGGCGATGTAGATCGACGAGTAGGTGCCCGCCAGAACGCCGATAAACAGCGCCAGGGAGAAGCCCCACAGGTTGTCACCACCAAAGATCATCAGTGCCGCGATCGCCAGCAAGGTGGAGATCGACGTCGCCATGGTCCGCAACAGGGTCTGGGTGGTGGAGATGTTGATGTTCTCGATCAGCGTCGCCTTGCGCAGTACGCGGAAGTTCTCTCGAACCCGGTCGAATACCACGATGGTGTCGTTGAGGGAGTAACCAATGATCGCCAGCACGGCAGCCAGTACGGTCAGGTCGAAGGTGATCTGGAAGTACGCCAGGATACCCACGGTTACCACCACGTCATGGATCAGCGACACAATGGCGCCAACCCCGAACTTCCACTGAAAGCGGAAAGCCAGGTAGATCATGATGCCGCCGAGCGCCATCAGCATGCCGAGACCACCCTGGTCGCGCAGCTCTTCACCCACTTGCGGGCCGACGAACTCGACGCGCTTGACCGACGCTGGGTTATCACCGCCGACCTTCTGCAAGGCCTCGGCGACCTGATGACCCAGTTGCGGGTCTTCGCCCGGCATGCGCACCAGCAGGTCGGTGGTCGCACCGAAGCTCTGCACGATGGCTTCGTGATAGCCGGCCTTGACCAGCTCGCTGCGCACCTGGCTAACGTCGGCTGGCTTCTCGTAGGTCAGCTCGATGAGCGTACCGCCGGTGAAGTCCAGACCGTAGTTAAGGCCCTTATGGAACCAGCTGAACAACGCCAGAACGGTAAGGAGCACAGTGACGCCGAACGCAATATTGCGAACGCCCATGAAGTTGATTGTACGTAACATGGCAGCCCCTTAAATCCACAACTTCTTGAAGTCACGCCCGCCAAAGATCAGGTTGACCATTGCGCGGGTCACCATGATGGCCGTGAACATCGAGGTAAAGATACCGAGGGACATGGTCACCGCAAAACCTTTGACCGGGCCGGTGCCCATGGCAAAGAGAATCCCGCCGACCAGCAATGTGGTCAGGTTGGAGTCGAGAATCGCGGTAAATGCCCGGCCGAAGCCTTCGTTGATTGCACGCTGAACGGTCATGCCAGCGGCGATCTCTTCACGAATCCGCGAGAAGATCAGCACGTTGGCGTCCACCGCCATACCCATGGTCAGCACGATACCGGCGATACCTGGCAGGGTCAGCGTAGCACCCAGCAGCGACATCAAGGCCAGCAGCATCACCATGTTGCCCGCCAGGGCCACGGTAGCGATGATGCCGAAGAAGCGGTAGATGGCGATGATGAACAGCGACACGAACAGCATGCCCCACAAGGCCGCATCGACACCCTTGGTGATGTTGTCGGCACCCAGGCTCGGGCCGATGGTGCGCTCTTCAGCGAAGTACATCGGCGCAGCCAGGCCACCGGCACGCAGCAGCAGGGCCAGCTCGGACGATTCGCCCTGGCCGTTCAGGCCGGTGATGCGGAATTGAGCACCCAGCGGCGACTGGATGGTCGCCAGGCTGATGATCTTCTTCTCTTCCTTGAAGGTCTGCACCGGCACGTCTTTCTCGACGCCGTTGACCATTTGCTTGGTGTAGGTGGTGATCGGGCGTTGCTCGATGAAGATCACCGCCATGCTGCGACCGACGTTGCTGCGCGTGGCGCGGCTCATCAGTTCGCCGCCGTGGCCATCCAGGCGGATGTTCACTTCAGGCGTACCGTGCTCGCCGAAACCGGCCTTGGCGTCAGTCACCTGGTCGCCGGTGATGATCAAGCCACGCTCGATCTGCGCCGCAGGGCGGTTGCCTTCACGGAACTCGAAGGTCTCGGAAGTGGCTTTGGAAGCACCCGGCTCGGCGGCCAGACGGAATTCCAGGTTGGCTGTCTTACCGAGGATGCGCTTGGCTTCAGCGGTGTCCTGCACGCCCGGCAGCTCAACCACGATGCGGTTGGCACCCTGGCGCTGAACGATCGGCTCGGCCACACCCAGTTCGTTGACGCGGTTACGTACCGTGGTCAAGTTCTGCTTGATGGAGTATTCGCGGATTTCCGCCAGCTTGGCCGGGGTCATCGCCAGACGCAGTACAGGTTGACCGTTGAGGTCGGCCGGTACGATGTCGAAATCGTTGAAGTTCTTGCGGATCAGCGCACGGGCCTGTTCGCGCGCGGCCTCGTCAGAGAAGCCCAGCTGGATGGCACCGTTGAGCTGCGGCAGGCTGCGATAACGCAACTTCTCTTTACGCAGCAGGCTCTTCACGTCGCCTTCGTAGACTTTCAGGCGCGCGTCGAGGGCCTTGTCCATGTCGACTTCCAGCAGGAAGTGAACACCACCGGACAAGTCCAGACCCAGCTTCATCGGGTGCGCACCAATGCTGCGCAGCCATTTTGGCGTGGTCTGTGCCAGGTTGAGCGCGACAACATAGTCGTCACCCATGGCCTTACGCACGACGTCTTTGGCCGGCAACTGGTCTTCTTGCTTGGTCAGGCGCAACAAGCCGCCCTTCGCATCAGCTGCCAAGGTTGCCGCTTTAACCTGGATACCCGCATCGGTGAGCGCTTTGCTCGCGCGTTCCAGGTCAGCCTGATTGACCTTCAGCGAAGTGCTGGCGCCAGAGATCTGGATCGCAGGGTCATCAGGATAGAGATTGGGAGCGGAATAAATAAAACCGATCGCCAGCACCGCCAGGATCAGTAGGTATTTCCACAGAGGGTATTTGTTCAGCATCACGCCGCCCGCTTATAACGCGGGGCGCCTTGCGCGCCCCGTCGATTGGTAAAGGTTGGAACTTAGATCGCTTTGAGCGTGCCTTTAGGCAACGTGGCGGCGATGGCGCCCTTCTGGAACTTCATTTCTACGGTGTCGGAGACTTCCAGAACCACGAAAGCGTCGGAAACCTTGGTGATCTTGCCCGCGATACCGCCGGTCGTCACAACTTCGTCACCTTTTTGCAGGCTGCCGAGCAGGTTTTTCTGCTCTTTGGCGCGCTTGGCCTGTGGACGCCAGATCATCAGGTAGAAGATGACCAGGAAGCCGACCAGGAAAATCCACTCGAAACCACCGCCCAGGGGGCCGGCAGCAGCAGGCGCAGCGGCATCAGCCATGGCGTTAGAGATAAAAAAGCTCATTTAGCACTCCAGTTGCAAATAGTGAATCTTAGGGTCGGAAAACTCAGTCCAAGGGCGGCACAGGGAGCCCGCGCTTGGCATAGAAGGCATCGACGAAGGCGGCCAATGTACCCTGTTGAATAGCCTCGCGCAAACCAGCCATCAGGACTTGGTAGTGACGCAAATTGTGGATGGTATTCAACATGCTACCCAGCATTTCCCCGCACTTGTCCAGATGGTGCAGATAAGCACGGGAGAAGTTCTGGCAGGTGTAGCAGTCACAGGTGGGATCGAGCGGCGAATCATCATGGCGATGGAACGCGTTACGGATCTTCAGCACGCCTGTATCGATGAACAGATGCCCATTGCGGGCATTACGGGTTGGCATCACGCAATCGAACATGTCCACACCGCGGCGCACACCCTCTACGAGATCTTCCGGTTTGCCAACGCCCATAAGGTAACGAGGTTTGTCAGCCGGCATCAGGCCCGGCAGGTAATCCAGCACCTTGATCATCTCGTGCTTGGGCTCACCTACCGACAGACCGCCGATGGCCAGACCGTCGAAGCCGATCTTGTCCAAGCCTTCCAGCGAGCGTTTACGCAGGCTTTCATGCATGCCGCCCTGGACGATACCGAACAGCGCCGCGGTGTTGTCGCCGTGGGCGTTCTTCGAGCGCTGGGCCCAACGCAGCGACAACTCCATGGAAACCCGCGCGACGTCTTCATCAGCCGGGTACGGCGTGCATTCGTCAAAAATCATCACAATGTCGGAGCCCAGGTCGCGCTGGACCTGCATCGACTCTTCCGGGCCCATGAACACTTTGGAACCGTCGACCGGCGAGGCGAAGGTCACGCCCTCCTCCTTGATCTTGCGCATCGCGCCCAGGCTGAACACCTGGAAACCACCCGAGTCAGTGAGGATCGGGCCTTGCCACTTCATGAAGTCATGCAGGTCGCCGTGCTTCTTGATCACTTCCGTGCCCGGGCGCAGCCACAGGTGGAAGGTGTTGCCGAGGATGATTTCGGCGCCGGTGGCGACGATGTCGCGCGGCATCATGCCTTTGACGGTGCCGTAGGTGCCCACAGGCATGAATGCCGGGGTCTCGACGGTGCCGCGTGGGAACGTCAGGCGACCGCGACGGGCTTTGCCGTCAGTGGCCAGCAATTCAAACGACATACGGCTCATAGTTGTTCCTCGGGGCCCGCGTCTTTAGGGGCAGTCGGCGCCGGATTACGGGTGATAAACATCGCATCACCGTAGCTGAAAAAACGGTATCCATTGTCGATGGCGGCCTGATAAGCAGCCATGGTTTCCGGATAACCGGCAAATGCCGACACCAGCATCAACAGCGTGGATTCCGGCAAATGGAAGTTGGTCACCAGGGCATCGACCACATGAAACGGCCGGCCAGGGTAAATAAAGATATCGGTGTCGCCACTGAACGGCTTGAGCACGCCATCACGCGCCGCGCTTTCCAGGGAACGCACGCTGGTGGTGCCCACGGCAATAACCCGTCCGCCGCGCGCCTTGCACGCGTTGACCGCGTCCACGACGTCCTGGCTGACTTCCAGCCATTCGCTGTGCATATGGTGGTCTTCGATGTTATCCACACGCACCGGCTGAAACGTCCCGGCCCCCACGTGCAGGGTCACATACGCAGTCTCGACGCCCTTGGCGGTGATCGCATCCAGCAACGGCTGGTCAAAATGCAGCCCGGCCGTTGGCGCGGCCACGGCGCCGAGGCGCTGGGAGTAGACCGTCTGATAGCGCTCGCGGTCCGAGTCTTCGTCGGGGCGGTCTATATAAGGAGGTAACGGCATATGGCCGACGCGTTCAAGCAGCGGCAACACTTCCTCGGCAAACTTGAGCTCGAACAACGCATCATGGCGCGCCACCATCTCGGCTTCGCCACCGCCATCGATCAGCAGGGTCGAACCCGGTTTCGGCGACTTGCTGGAACGCACATGGGCCAGCACGCGATGGCTGTCCAACACCCGCTCCACCAGAATTTCCAGCTTGCCGCCGGAGGCTTTCTGGCCAAACAGCCGCGCCGGAATCACACGGGTATTGTTGAACACCATCAAATCGCCTGGGCGTAAATGCTCAAGCAAATCAGTGAATTGACGGTGTGCGAGGGCACCACTCACCCCGTCCAGGGTCAGCAGTCGACTGGCGCGACGCTCGGCCAAAGGGTGGCGAGCGATCAGCGAATCAGGGAGCTCAAAAGTAAAGTCAGCAACGCGCATGATGGGGTTCGTCTAGCAGGGCCGGGAAGTCTAGCGGAAATAGTCAAAATTGACCATGAAACGTGATTGACCAACGGTAATCTCATCTCTATACTTCGCCGCCATTGAGCCCTGATGGCGGAATTGGTAGACGCGGCGGATTCAAAATCCGTTTTCGAAAGAAGTGGGAGTTCGATTCTCCCTCGGGGCACCATCTTAAAAAAAGACCTTGAAATTCAAGGTCTTTTTTTTCGCCTGTCGAAAAGTGGGCAACCGACAAAATCCCTGGCCACCGCTCCCTCAACTTGAAACACGGCCCGTTGTGGGAGCTGGCTTGCCTGCGATAGCGTCAGCCGCAACGCCCTCAAACCACCAGACTAAATACCCGCCACGTCACCCTCCTCCATCACCCCATTGGGCAACACCCCATTCGCCAAATCATCCACCACCGCCTTCGCCATCTCCCCCAAATAATGCGCCGCCCAGGCATAACGATCCGCGCCCGTGTCCATGGCGGCATCCAACGCCAGCAGTTTTGAACAGCGCAGCAACTCGGAGGCATGCTCCAGGGCATCGCGGATGGGCACGCCGGAATTGACGCGGAATAGCCGGTGAAGGTTGGGCAGTTTGCCACAGGTGGAAAAGGTGATGACACCTAGGGTTTTGTTGAGGGGTAGGTTGATCATTGGACACCTCCTGGATGGGCGGAGGTGTGGGTTTTGGGATTGCGGGGGTATGGCCTGTCAGAAATACTCATGGCTTAAGCTCCTAATATAGTGAGCCTATTGTTTCTCGGATTCTCAAGTCTGGTCGCTGGGTTGGAAGCGACGGGGAGGAAGTTAGCGCAGGAGCGATTGGGGTTGAAAGTCAGTATCTGTGGCGAAAAGTTTCCATTAGGTCGCTCGGGGTTGGCGAACCACGCCGATTCCCCCCCAGATGCAGGAAACAACCGGGGTCTGCACCCGATTACTTCCGGGAAAACGTATTGGTTTAATGGGCATCAGAAATGACAGTGTGCGCAGACGCGATGGCTGATATCTTTCCCGCGCGCCCAATCGCGTCCAATCAACGCCGATCCAATCAAGGAAGATAAAAACAATGAAAGTATTGCTCATCGCTTCGCTAGGAATTTTGTCGCTGACTCAAACATCACTATCCTTCGCGGATAATGCTAATGGAAAAAATCTCTATCTACAGCGATGCAGCATGTGCCATGGAATGGATCTCAAAGCAACAGGACCGCTGGCTAAAAAAAGTAATCCGCCGACTCCTGATCTAACAACGCTCGCTTTCAAAAAACGATTAAATGATTATCCGGGCGTGATAGTGTCTTCGATAATACTTCGCCCAAATGGCGACTTAATTCCAAGAACCTTGCGAGAGAATGGAGTAAAGCTATCGCCGCACTCATGGAGCGTTAAGGATTTTCGCGATTTAAATCAATACATGGGTGGCGTTATTTCACAAACCCGATGACCGTTGAAGTGCCTGGTCCTATGCTGTCTCCTTGGATTGACATGCCGCTTTAAGCGCTCTGCCAACAGTTCAAACTCGATACATTTGCTACGGATTGGCCTACGCTGGAACAGCAGGCTGCCGAGAAAGAAACGAAGAACGCGCTGCGGTTATCGCAGGAGCTCAACGGCTCAACAGCCACATGAACGGTGATTTTTAGAATAGCTAACATGACGACCAAGCCTTCTGCGCAAGTATCCCGCGCTGAGTACGCGCGACGGATAAATCGTGTACTCAACTACATCGATGCTCACCTCGATCAGCCGTTAGATGGCGCGCAGTTAGCCGACATCGCCAATTTCTCGCGCTTCCATTTTCATCGAATTTTCGCCGCATGGATGGGCGAAACGCTTGGCAGTTACGCACAGCGTCGACGGCTCGAGAAGGCGGCCTTCCGGCTGTCCTGTGGTAGCCATGAAACAGTACTTGAAACAGCGTTGGCCACCGGCTTCCACTCGGGCGAAGCGTTTGCGCGAGCCTTCAAACTCAAGTTCGGCTGCACGCCATCGACCTGGCGCTCCACGACTCTTCAGCGGCTGAAAATGCAGGCGTCCGCGATCGGACAGCAACCAGGCAACCAAGAGAGCAATCCTGATCAGGTCTTCAGCAATATCCATCAGGAAGGCGAGCCCGCGCTCGGTGAATCTGACGTCTCTTATCGGCTAACGGAAACTTGTGCCATGGATGTACGTATCATTGATTTACCAAAAGCACGCGTCGCGTATCAACGATTGATCGGTCCATATGGGCCCGCCATCGGCGAATTTTGGCGCGGTACCATTGCGCCGTGGATGCACTCAAATGGCCTCAGTGATGAAACGTGTTATGGCATAGGTCATGACGACCCGTCTCTCACTCCAGCCAACAAGTGCCGCTACGACGCTTGCGTCGAAGTACCGGCACATTTTGTTGCTAGCGGCCAGGTCGATATTCTAGCTCTGCCGGGCGGCCGTTATGCCGTAGCGAGTTTCAAAGGGAAAGCTAAGGTTTTAGGTAACGCCTGGATATGGCTGACGCGTGAATGGATGCCGTCCAGCGGACTACAATGCGACGATAGGCCTTGCTTCGAGATGTTTTCTGCGACCACGGCACTTGACCCACACACCGGTGAGTTTAGCTGCGACATCTGCATTCCAGTGCGAGCGCTGTAACGCAACTCCCGCGTGCCGCATTGTTTAGGGGCGTGAGCGCATCGCATTCACCAGCCACTATCGTTATGCCATGCAGCTGCATGGCATAACGCAAAATCGAGCAAGCGATAAGAGCCCATATCCCTAACGCAGCATTCGTTAAAGTCCATCATTGATCTAGCTGCACAGGTGAAAATCAGACGAGTTAATTCTCTTCACTCGAAATGGTTTACGGCCGATTGTGTTGAAAAAGTCGGTTTTCCCAAAACACTCGAAATTGATGGATGAAAACACCTCTGTTGCACGCTGCTACGTTAAATCCGAGTCCTGAACCTTCTGCCAAAAACTCAGATTTCAATCTCAGGCGCGTACTTTTCTGCCGTGGAATTCGAAGCCGACTTTTTCAACAGAATCGGTCGATTTCTGCCGGTCATATCCGGCAGAAGTCGCCCCTTAACTCACTGCCAGCCAGAAGAAAAGCCAACGTCCACGAGAATCGGCCTCGGCAAATAAATCCGCCCCCCCTTTTCCCTCATTGCTCTAGATCGAACATCCTCGCGAACCGGTCATACAGTCAACCGATAGGTAGACTGCACCAACCCCGAAGGAAAGCTGCAACTGGATACCAGTTCCAAGCCAATGTCCTTCTTCAGGGCCCCAAACAATCGCCTTCCCGATCCGATCAGTACGGGAACAGTGGTAATCACCATATCGGCGACTAACCCATCGCGCAGGAAGGATTGCACCAACTGCCCGCCGTCGACATAGACACGATGCACGCCTTGCCTCGTCAGTTCGGCCATCAGCTCCCCTGGTGCGAGGTTTGAGAAACGCAGCGTGCCCTTCAGCGCCTCGGGCACGGGCGTAGCGGCCAGTTGTTCAGACAGAACCACTACGGGCCGGTCGTAGAACCATGTGTCGAAGGTCCGCACCTTCTCATAGCTGCCTCGCCCCATCACGATTACATCCTTGTCGGCAATGAAGGCGCAGTAGCCGTGATCTTCATTCGGATCATCACGCTGCAAAAGCCAGTCAATGTCGCCATCTGGCCGGGCGATGAAGCCGTCCAGGCTGACGGCGATGAAAACATGTGCAGTGGCCATCAGGGCCTCCCTATAGAAACGCCGTTTATTCATCCATGATCATAAGCCGAATAAAAGGCTCGCCCTATCCCAATCTCTGCGCCTGATAACAGGCGTGTATCACTCCCCGTCAACGGCACTGCAATGTAGACCGCACCGGCACTTACACCTGCCATGGGCATAAGGAGGAAAACGTTGGCGGTTATAGTTAGCCAACTAACCTGTTCATGCTTATTACCGCAATACCGAAAACAACACATCGCCTCATCCAAAAGTCTTAACTCCCCTATTAATAGGTCGTGATTTTGCAAAGAGGCGTTGACGTATTTGTCACGTCAGGAATATGGTTTTCATACCCCCTCGCGCTTTATCAAGTGCCCCCCGACGTCCGGGGTTATACGTATTGGTAAATTGCGAAAAAATAAAAACAAATACGCAGGCCGACCATGCACCAGACGTTAAAACGTATGCTCCTCTGCTCGGCCTGCATTTGCGTCCCCATTGTCGCGCACGCGCAAGAAACGGAATTGCCGACAATCCAAGTCATCGGCAGTTCTCCGGTAGCCGGCGACTCAATCGATCGGGATAAAGTGCCGACCGATACTCAATCGCTGATTGCCGACGATTTCGACCGCAATAAATCAGCCTCAGTCTTGGACACGCTCTCTCAACAGACCCCAGGCCTTCAGATCTCCGATGTCCAGGGCAACCCGTTCTCGCAGGACATCAATCTGCGTGGCTTCAGGGCCTCCGCTACGCAAGGAACCCCGCAGGGGCTGGCCGTTTATATGAACGGCGTGCGTATCAACGAAGCGTTCGGCGATACCGTGAATTTTGACCTGGTGCCCACCGTGGCCATTGACCGTGCTGACGTATGGACCAGCAATCCGGTCTTCGGACTCAACGCCCTCGGCGGGGCGATCAATCTGCAACTCAAGAACGGCTTCACCTATGACGGACTGGAAGCCGAGGTCACAGGAGGGTCGTTCGGACGCCTCGGCAGCTCTCTGCAATACGGTGCCCAAAAAGACAACTGGGCCTTCTACACCTCCGGTGAAGAAATCCATGAAGACGGTTGGCGTGATCACTCTTCTTCCAGGATCAAGCGGTTCTACACCGACCTTGGCTATAAGGACGACGTGCGTGAGTTCCATCTCAACCTCTCGGCTGCGTCGAACACGCTGGGGGTCATTGGCCCGACCCCGGTCGAGGAACTGGCGCGTAGATACTCAAGCGTCTACACGTTTCCCCAGACAACCGAAAACAACATGTTGATGATCGGCCTTAACGGCAAGGTATCGATCAATGACGACTGGGCGGTGCAAAGCAATATCTACGTGCGCCATTTCGACCAGAAACATGTCGATGGCAACACCTCCGATGTGGCGGCATGTACGGGCGATCCCACGCAGTTATGCCTTGGCGACGCGGCCGCGCAGAACGCCAGGAGCGGAGAAAACCTAGCATCGAACTTGCTGCCTGGCAGCGGATTGAACCAGGGGATCGCCGGGTCGATAGACCGCACTCACGTCGACTCCGACACCGTCGGCGCCTCTCTCCAGACCACGTATGACGGCTCGCTCCTAAAGCTGAACAATCATTTCGTGGCAGGTGCCAACATCGATTATTCCAGCCTGTCGTTTTCCGGAAGCAATGAACTCGGGACGATACCGGACACCACGATAGATCCTTACGTAATCGGCTCCGGAATCACTTATCAGACCAGCGATGGCTTGATTCAACCGGTCAGGCTAAGCGCGAAGAATACCTATCAGGGGCTGTTTTCCTCCGATACGCTCGACATCACTGATCGCCTGTCGGCCACGCTCGGTGCGCGGCTGAATATCGCTCAGATCAACCTGAGTGACGCGCTGGGCAACTCGCCTGAACTCACCGGTGATCATCGCTACGCTCGCTTGAACCCACTCACAGGCCTCACCTACAAGCTGACGCCAGACCTGACCGTGTACGGCGGCTACTCCGAAGCCAACCGCGCGCCCACACCGCTCGAACTGGGTTGCGCAAACCCGGCGAAACCCTGCTTGCTCGAAGGTTTCCTAGTGTCCGACCCTGCCCTGAAGCAGGTGGTCTCAAAAACATACGAGGCCGGTCTTCGTGGTCACAGCACGGTGGGCGCCGACTCGTCGATTGACTGGAAACTCGGCGCTTTCCGGACTAACAACAGCGATGACATCGTCAGTCAGCCCAGCAGCCTGGTCCCAGGCTATGGCTACTATGTGAATGCGGGCAAAACCCGTCGCCAGGGTATTGATGCCTACGTCCAGTACCGAACTTCCGACTGGTCTGCCTACACGACGCTGGCCTATGTCGATGCAACCTACCAATCCAACCTGAGCCTGACGTCGGCCAACAATCCTCAAGCCGATGCCAACGGTAATATTGCTGTCGCCCGCGGCGAAAAAATCCCCGGTATTTCGCCATGGCAATTGAAGATGGGCGGGGATTATAAATTGACACCTGCCTTGACCCTCGGCGCAGACATGATCGCCAACAGTAGCCAGTATTACGTTGGCGACGATTCAAACCAGAACGCCAAGTTGGCCGGGTACGCGGTGTTCAATGTCCACAGCGATTATCAGCTCACCCAAACAATCAAACTCTTCGCGAAACTGGACAATGCCCTTGATCGCAAATATGCCACCTACGGTACGTTCGCCGCCGTTGGCGACATCCCGTCGCTTGGGCTATCCAATCCGCAAACCATCACCCCGGCGGCGCCTCGGGCGATGTATGCCGGCTTCAACGTGAAGTTCTGAGTCTCTTCGCAGCGTCCGCCCATCCGGCCCATACAATTGGTTACCGCCAATGCGGTTAAGAAACCCAACAATCCGCTGGTTACACGCCATCCGCAGCCCAACGCCTCGCCATTGGCGATATTAAGCTGCCGCGCCACCGCGCGCCCTGATTGCGCTGAAGTGGAAAACGCGAGCATGGCGGAGGTCACCCGCAACCAGGCTGCCGCAACCGCCGCGTGGAACTGATCCTGGAGCGCTGACGCGTGGGTCTTTTTTTTCCGGCGCAGAACAGTGATCATCGCCCTCCCCACCCAAGCCTGAGGAAGCGAGACCATGGAATTGACGCTGGAAGCGGTTGCGCTCTTCGCACTGAAACTGGTGCACGAGACCGACGGCGGCAGCCCGGTTTTGCGTGACGATCTGGTGATGGACGGGTACGAGCGGGAAGTGTTTGGGTTATTGGTGCGACGCGGGGATCTGCCTGCGATTCAACTCAAGATCGAGGAGTGTGCGGTGCAGGCACTGGATACAGTGGGCGGCGCCCAGACGGTGCTGGGGCGGGAATTGCGGCGGTTGGCGACTGACGTGCAAAACGTCCGTCAACTCGATGCACTGCCCGCGCCGCTAACCACCCTCAAGGACTATTTGAAAGACATCCAGTGACTCGGTGATCAGCGTGCCGGCCAGCGTCAATAGCGCATGCCCGATTACCGCCGCCCTTCAACTGCCATACGCACGGCCAAGCCCATCAGCACCGAGCCCATCAGCCAGCGCTGCGCCACCTGCCAACCGGGCCGGGTGACGAAGAACACCGCGATGGAGCCCGCCATCATGGCAATCATTGCGTTGACGCCCACGCTAATGAAAATCTGCGTAAAACCCAGCACCAACGATTGCGTCAGCACGCTGCCGTGGCCGTTCGGGTCGATGAACTGTGGCAGTAGCGACAGGTACATCACCGCGACTTTAGGGTTCAGCAGGTTGGTCACAAAGCCCATCACGAACAGCTTGCGCGGGCTATCCTGGGGCAAGTCCCGCACCTGAAAAGGCGAACGCCCACCCGGCTTGACCGCCTGCCAGGCCAGGTAGACCAGATACAACGCACCGCCGAGTCGCAGCGCGTCGTATGCCAAGGGAACCGCCATGACCAATGCGGTGATACCCAACGCCGCGCACAGCATGTAAACGATAAAACCCAACGCCACCCCGCCCAGGGAAATCAAACCGGCCGTGCGCCCCTGGCAAATCGAGCGGGAAATGAGGTAAATCATGTTCGGCCCGGGCGTCAGCACCATGCCCAGTGAGATCAGGCCATAGGCAAGCCAGTTGGACAGTGCGGGCATCGTGCAGCTCCTGAATGAGGGTGTTGTCGGCGAAAGCCCCTTGGCCAACGTTGTCGTGTTGAGCGCCATGGTAGGCCGTCCGACTGGAGCGCGTTAGATACAGATCTGCGAGCAAAACGTCATACACAGGACAGGCCCATGGTCGACTTCGCCCTCGCTGCCGTACAAAAACAGCGTGGCCTATTCCGTGGAATCGTCCGGGACTTTCGCTCCGGATTTCCAAGCACCTACTGACCTGATCAGCGGGCAAAAAAAGACCTTGGCGTCCCAAGATCTTTTTTACTGCAGGCATGCCTGATTCAATGGATGCACACCGTCAAATATGGGCGCAGGCCATCAGCCCCGCTCCCTCCCCAAACACCTGCAATACCAAACCACCCCACCCACAACCGCCCCTACAACAGTGATGCCATTCCCCACCAACCAAATCCCAAAATTCCGAGCCTGCTCCGCATCCCCCTCATAGAACGGCCCAAAGTACGCCGACACCGCGACCACCACCCCGTTGAACACCGCAACCGCCACGGCAACCACCAAAAACACGAACACGCCCCCCTTACAGACCTTCATATAACGCTCCAACACCAAATCTCCCTTGACTGGTGACAATCCGAGAACGATCCCTTTGATCGAGAACGCCAACTGAATTCGCGGATAGCTCAGCCAATCCGTCAATCGCCGCCCATTCCATAAATCAATGTGGTCACCACTACGGTTACCGAACGTTTCATTGCCCCGGTGCCAAAAAAACCTTGAAGAAGTGGGTTCGGCACGGGGCGGCGTCTCCGAAGATTTCCGGATGGTTTTTCCATAGCGTATGGAACGTCAGCATTTAGCATTTCCATCGCGTTTTTTCGCGACCGTAGCAAACGCTCTGCTGCTTATAGAGGGGATCAGATAGAAATCAGAACGGTCCTACTTGCCTGTCAGTTTTGGCTGCAGGGTATAACTCACATGCCCTCACAGGGGATGTTCTTATTGGTGTGAAAGTAAGTGCTAACTGGGCCGGTGTTTGTACGGAATGTTCCGCAGCAGAATAGGAAGCTGGGCGGTTAAGTATAGGAACTTCAGAACGACGCAGGTTTCATGTGGGGCTCGACAACTCCCACACGAGGTCAGAATCACTGGGGTTGATACATCTCCAGATACGCCAGGATGTTGTCGATTTTTTCCTGATCGCTGATGCCCCAGAAGATCATGCGCGTGCCGCTCACTACCTTCTTCGGCGCCTCGATATAGGCCGCGAGTTTTTCGCGGGTCCAGACCACCCCGGAGTTTTTCATCGCATCCGAATACTGATAGTCGGCGGTAGTGCCGGCAGGCCTGCCGATGATGCCGTTGAGTTCGGGGCCAAAGCCGCCGCGCGCGCCCTCGCCGATGTTATGGCAGCCGCCGCAGGTTTTGGCGAAGAGCTTGCCGCCCGCTTCGGCATCGCCGGCGGCGCAGGCCGCGCCGGTGTTGAGGATCAGGGCGAAGGTCAGTAAGGCGCGGTATTTCATAAGGGCTCCACATCGGGTGATACGGGTGATTATGCCGGTTTGTCAGGAGCGCATGCCCATCCAGATCACCGCTTCGGTCCATGCCGTCACCACCGATGCCAGCGCCCTGAACCACGGGTCATCCCGGTCGATCTGCGCGGCCGAGTGGTCACGGTTGACGGCCTTGTGTCACGGCCTGTGGGAAGCAGGCCGGTGGTTGGTTGAAAAACGCCGGTATCGTGCAGCAGCACCCGGTCAATACGCAACCGGGTCCCTCAGAACGACCATCCATCGTTCCAGGCATATCTGATCGAACCTAATGCGCTGCGCCCCACTCCACCCTACTGAACCCTGATGGTGGAGTAAGGATCATGGCTCAGCCATCGATTTTAGTGCTGGAAGACGACGAAATCATTCGCGCGTTAATGGTCGACGTACTGGAGGATTTCGGTGCGCATGTCACCTCGTTTCCTTCGGCGGATGAAGGCATGATTTACCTGGAGCGGGCCGATGACCCGGTGGACCTGATTGTGAGTGATATCCAGATGCCTGGATTGCTCAACGGCTATGACCTGAGTCGAGTGGTGGCCCATCGTTGGCCAGCGGTGCCGGTGGTGCTGACGTCCGGCAACACCAGGCTGGCGGCGCAGTTGGGGGGATCGGTACGGTTCCTGCCCAAGCCGTGGAGCACCCGCCATCTGCTCGAATGCGTACAAACCGCACTGACCCAGCAGGTAGCGTCGATGCATTAATAGCTTCGCGACATCACTTCGCCGAAGGCTCGGCGGCGGTTAGGTGTCGGAAAAATCGTTGCGAAAAGTGAGCTGGGCCGCAGCAGTGAGTTCCGATTTAGGGTGCCCAAGGTGAATGACGATTCCCACACCTGCGTCGTCTCGTTTTGACGCGATTTGTTTATAGCTCAGGCTTCCCACGCTCTGTAGTTTCGGTCCGCGTCGACAGCCTTCGACGCGAACTGAACTTACAGAGGATACCGTGATGGATATTTTTTCCAGTCATCTGAGTTTCGAAAACACCCTTTTGCAGACCTACTTGAA
>ERZ1463038.98-NODE-98-length-23730-cov-14.520971_pt1 | contig 23730 bp, 38 predicted proteins | sample MGYA00564479_ERZ1463038 | MGnify/ENA primary metagenome ERZ1463038 (study PRJEB39244, sample SAMEA3635134) | Helicobacter pylori | study: EMG produced TPA metagenomics assembly of PRJEB11511 data set (Assembly of a 5300-year-old Helicobacter pylori...
ATCGACGTAGACTCCCGCGGCGACAAAGTGGCCCGGAGTCGGGTCCGTCGCCACCTGGACGCCGTTCGAGAGGGTGGTGTACTTGAGCGGGAGCGCTGCGAGCGCATGTTGGGGGTGTTGTTTTGACGAGGCGGTCGCAAGTGACCTCGCCAGTCGCGGTGCGGTCGAGATCGCTCGTCGCATGGCCGCCAGCGCGCGGAGTCGAGCGGAGAGGGTCGGAGACGATGGCCGAGCTGGGTCGGTCGGGCTCGCTCTGGCGGTCGCTTGCCAGGCTAATTAGGCTGTTATTCTGAGGTAGAGTGCAGTAGCGGCGCAAGTGGTGCGCGGTCGTGCGGTGTAGAGGCGAGGCGAGTGCAGGAGTCAAAGAGCGAACGAGCCGGCACGCGCTCTTGACCTGACCCCACACCACCCGCGCCGATGACATCTCGAATGAGCCGCCTACTTGGGCCGCAGACACTTTGCTTCATCGCCCCCCGCTCGCTGCAGACGCGCCTGTCGTCGTCGATCCCTTCCTCCCCTCCACTCGCCCGACCAAAGTACCTGCTACCGAACGGCCTCGTCATGACCGGCATCGTCACCTCCGCCGGCAAGATGAGCCAAACTACGACCGTCACCGTCGAGCACCGCAAGACGCACCCGAAAACACTAAAGGTCAGCGCGCCCGTCCACCTGCCGCCTTTTCTCGCCGAGACGGTCCGGCACGACTCGCCCGCGCGCGAGGCGGCTGGAACGATGCGGTGTCGAGATGGCACGAGGCTGACTGGGCTTTCTCGGCGGTCGCAGGAATTCAAGGAGCACCACAAGTTCCTCGTGCACGACCCGGACGAGTCGACCGTCGTCGGCGACCGCGTCAAGATCCGCAACTGCCGCCCCGTGTCGAAGAGAAAGCGCTTCGAGCTCGTCGAGATTCTTCAAGGCGCGAGGGAGCGCGTCGAGAACATGAGCGAGGTGGAAGGTGCTGCCACTGGACCGGGCGAGGGCGCGGAGCAGGCGAAGCTGTAAGACCGCTGAATTATGGGACGACCGCTTTTATGCAGTGGGGACATGGGTCGCGACCGCTTGGGTTCGCTTGGTGCTGGGCCTCCGGTCCTCGTGCGTGCGCCTCGCTTCACGCCATGCCTGAACGGCGGCGACGCCGTCTGCCGCTTCCCCTGAGCGGAAGCACTTCGACAGCTCAGCAGACGACCTAGTTCTCGACTCATTCCTAGCCACCGAGCTCGTGAGTCTGTTCCGTCCCCCGTGGCTGCAAGCATGGGGACGCGCGAAGGTGGCGGCGCTCTCCACCCTTCGCGGACCGAGAGCTCTCGGCGAGAGACCGCCATCGCCGCGGCATCCTCTCGAAAGAAGGTAAAAGTTCCGAGGAAGAAATGTGGTACGGATGCAATGACAGAGGGCTGCAAGAGAGATGGAGAATGAAAGTCGAAGGGGAGTGGGGCGGGCGCGACTCGGAGCGAGAGCTAGAGCGCGTCCCCGAGGCGGTACGCGACGAGCGCCTCGACGGTGTGAATGTTGGTGCTAAACGAGCGGAGCTTGACCTGGTACATTCGGGAAGTGAGCACGCGCGTTCAGAAAGTCCAAATGACACAGCAGGACGGCACGACGGTACGACGCACCTGCTCCGCATTGCCGCTGATCATGTGCGGGTCGCTGTCGACCCACTCGAGCGGGACCTCGGTGTTGAGGTCGGTGTACACGAGAATGTTGAACACGCCTGTCGATCTCCGAACGTTAGCTGGTCGTCCCCAGCCACTCAGCCATCCGTCGGACTCACACTTCTCCTCGACGACGGGCAGGAACGTGACGCTCGACACAATCTGCCTGATCGTGTCCTGGATGTCCTTCTGGATCTCGGCGGTCGTCCTCTCCGGCTTTGTCGGCTTCGCAGGCCTGCACTCGCGCCCGTCAGCGCGCGCTTCGGCCACCGGTGCGCCACTGGGACTCACGCGGCGTTCTCCTTGCCGCTCTTGCTCGGCACGTCCTCGACGTTGATGTCAAACTGCCAGCGCTCGATCGTCTCGCGCGTCTCCTTGGCGATGATGGCCATCACGAGGCGCGAGATGTTGCCCGCGAGGATCCACGCTGCGCGACGGCTGTCAGCGCGCCCGCTCGCCTCTCCGCTCGTGCAGACCAGACTGACTCTGGACCTGGCCCATCACCTTCTCGATGTACTTCTCGAGCCGCTCGTCGGACGTGGTGAGGAGCGTGAGGCCGTACTTCTTGACGAACCTGCGCGATGAGCCAACATGGGTCAGCGGGCCGTACGCGGCGCATGGGGGGGCCCACGAGAGGTCAAAGCGAAGGGAAGTAGGCGCACTTGAAGTCTTCTGGCGGGTAGATGCCGCGTTGGTAGAGGATGCTGTTCACACTGTACTCGAACAGCTCCGTGACGAGCTTGGTCGAGCCCTGCAGCTTGATCGCGCGCTTTTGTTCCCGCTTCTGCATCGTGCCAGGGTGGACGGGACAGAGGAGTAGATGGGGAACAAGAGAACGAGCGGGGAGTGAAAATCAGAGCGCGACCCGGGCCGATCACGTGATGCACTTGCTTGACGAGCGATTTCTGCAAGAGTGTCCCTCACCTCGACCCACTAGTGCACCAACTGCATGAACGACCCCATCGACCTGCACGAGATTGCGGTCCTGTGCTCGTTCGAGGCGGCGTCGACCGAGCCCCGCTTCCGCCACGCCAAGCTCACGCGCATCCTCATCGACGAGCCGCTCGAGGCAAGGTGGGCGAGCGCAAAACTGTGGAACGACCTCCCCTCTGCGCCCAAGCGAGCGTTCTTCTTCGACCAGGGCAACGGTACCGCCGACGAGCTCGATCTTGCCGACAATCTCCTCCCGGCGACGGGCTCCGTGCGGGCGACGACACCACCCACGGCTCGTGAGCTCGAAACGATCTACTACGAGGCAAGAGCGCACGATGGTTGCTACAGGGTGCGCTCAGTTCCGGCTGAATGGGCACTGGCAGGCGCCGCTCGTTGACGCCGCCTCTCGCAGAGCATCGCGCTCTTGCAGCACTTCTTCGACCTCTATCCACCTACCCAATCCCTCCTGATCCGGACCGCCGCCTCGACTGACAACACATTCACCGTCACGACCGCGGACCGCGTGATACTCGAGTTCGTACTGGGGAGACCGCGGCAGTGCACGCTCTCCATCCTCCCAGGGCTGGAGCTCATCACCGGCTCGGGGGAATCAATGGATCACGCAGTATGGGGCTTTGCGACGCCCGGCTCGGAGATGGTGACGCACATGCTCGACCTTGCGTCGATGCAGTTCGGCGACGCCGGCCGCGGCGACGGCGGCGAGCTCTTTCGCCTCGTGTCCGTCGAGCGGTGGTACGACGGCATCGAGATGATCGCGGAGGATTGCAAGCCGCTCAAGGCTGGTGCGTTTCGGATCGGGCCGACGCCGAACGACGCGTGGTTGAAGGAGGTTGCGAAGCGCGTCAAGGCGAGGTGGGAGGCGAGGGCGACGAAGCCGTGGTGCGGCTATTGTGGGAAGGCAGAGCCGCCGAAGAAGTGTGCGTGTGGGAAAGTGTACTACTGTGGGCCCGAGCACAGCACGGCGGGCTGGGGGTTCCACAGGCGCTGGTGCGCCGCTGCGAAGAAGAAGAAGGCTAAGGCCCTGTAGTGGGCCAGTGCAAGACTACGGCTGCTGCACGCTCACGGATCCACGGAGGAGGGAGGATGTACTTACGCGAAAGATATGAAACACGCTTCTCTCATCAACGTTCTTCAGCTCCTTGAAGCTTGAAGCTTGACGGTGGAATCGGACCGCCGCCATCCGCGACGACCGGCGGGCGCGGCTCATGTTCTTGGAGTCAACGTCCAACACAAGTCTGAGCCCTGAGCACCTCGCCTTAGATTGCAAAGATACTACTGACGATTTTGAAAACCAAGACTCGGGCTTTGAGATCCGCTCGCTTCTTACACAGCTTCGCAGCGTCTCGAAGCGCTTTGAGCTGTGCCACGCCCACCTCTTGGCCCTCCGACTCGCGGCATTGCGATCGAAAGTTCCTCCAATCAGCATGGAAATTCTCAGACCAGGACATTGTGTACCAGCCCTCAAAGCGGCCGGCGAAATGATATGAAGTCAACTTTCAGGGGCGCACAGTATACTAGGCGGGCTCTCGGTCGCGTAGCGCAGGTTGCTCTTGCTCAGTATGGGCCGGCTCGCGGGTCGACTGTGGTGAGCTCAATCCCTTCCGGGACCCGATTCGTTGACCTAACCTGAGCCCAGGATCGGGGGCACCTCCTCGCTGATCTGCTTCCTCTGGATCACGCCGCAACTGTTCATCATCCTACCCGCGCACGCCTCGCAGCCGCCCTCGTCCGACCTCCTCTGGCTCCTGGGGCCATTCAACGTGCTACTCATCAACCTTCTTTACAACTACTACCTCTGCGTGTCGACGGACCCGGGCGGCGTGCCCAAGGAGTGGGTGAGCAGCTCCTGTTGCGCATGGCCGACGAGCGAGCTGCTGACGACGCGCGGCGGCACACAGGCTCCGGACCCAAAAGATGCGGACAATGGTGCGGTTGAGGTGAAGAAGCTCACCGGCGGGCCGCGGTTCTGTCGGACGTGTCGAGGTGCGCACGCGGAGGCTCGGGCTCGGCGACTCGGCGAACGGACGCTCACGGCTCGATGTGGTGCCAGTATACAAGCCACCACGGGCGCATCATTGCAGGAAGTGCAAGAAGTGTGTGCTCAAGATGGACCATCACTGTGAGTGTAGGAGGATTGGGGCGAACGCGCGCACTGCTGACCACGCGGAGCGCAGGCCCTTGGGTGAACAACTGGTGGGCCGGTCCGGACTTGAGACTGGACCAGTGGAGCTGATGCCTGGCCTACAGTGTTGGCCACTTTAATTACGGGCACTTCGTGCGCTTCCTGTTCTTCGTCGACGTCTCGTGCTCGTACCACCTGTGGATGATCACGAGTCGCGCGTTCGGCAAGCTCGCCTTTGCGGTAAGTAGCTCATGGCCGCGCTCAGAATAAATCTGATGCACTCGTATCCATCGCCAGACCGAGCCGACCACGCTGGAGATCGTGATGCTGATTGCGAACTACACGCTCTGCGTTCCGACGCTGTTCGCCGTCGGCCTGTTCAGCCTGTTCCACTTCTGGAGCGTGGCCACGAATACAACCACGATTGAGGGGTGGGAGAAGGACAAGGTCGCGGTCCTGAAGCGCAAGGGCAAGATCCGCGAGGTGGGTCGAACGACTTCGGAAGCGCGCGCAGGAGCTGATACACCTTATCTCCAGTTCAAATACCCCTACAACCTGGGGCTCATCGGCAACTTTAGCTCCGTACTGGGAAGGAACCCGCTGCTGTGGTGTATGCCGCAGAGAATGGCGGGGAGCGGCCTAAAGTACACGGTCGGCAAGGACCTCGGTAAGTGGTCCGACTGGGATGTCGCGCCGGACCATCGAGGGGAGCCACAGGGGCGCGAGTCGGATTGGGAGGACGTTGGCGACTCGGTCTGAGGCAACGAGGATCCACACTCTACGTGCGTCAGGCTGCTCCTTCCCAACTCCTGCCCGCCCGACCGCGCCTCTACTTCCGGGGCTCCGCGGCGTTCGCACGCACCCGGGTGGGATTAGAGACAGGGGGGGCTGACTTTCTTACTCTTCTTCCAGATCCCGACTGTCAGTACAGCTGGCCGCCCCGAGACGAGTTCGACCAGCGAGAACGCGAGGCAGACCGGCGCGACCGCGCCGCCGCCAACTCGCGCTTCGCCGCGGCCGATCCGTTCACGTACGGCACTGGGCTCAACCCAGACCTTCGTCCCTCGTCCTCCAGTCTCCGGAATCGCCAGCCCCGGCGTGCGAACGTCAGCCCGTACCACGACGACTTCGAGGCGCCGCCGAGCTCGAGCGACGAGGACGACCGCTCAGCCGCGCTCGTGCCGTTCGACGACGATGACGACGACGTCCCACTGGGAAAGATTGCCGCTCGTCGAATGCGCACCCTCGGTCGAGACGTGCCCCGCCTCGATCGCCTCCCGCCTGCGGACCCGCCGGCAGCAGTGCGCCTTCGACGCGGCAGCGAAGGGCTCGAGATCCGGCCCGTCGTCCGCCCTGAGCAGTCGGACCAGGAGTGGGACCATCTTGATGACGCGTACGCGAGTGAGGGGGATTTGGATGCAGACGGGGACAGGATGCGGGCGGGGCCACGATACCAGACCTACGAGCGTGAGCCGCCGAGCGAGTCGTCTGGGTCTGGGTCGAACTCGGACTCAGGTGGCTCGACGTACTAGATCCTGCACATGTTCAATTACTTTGTGTAGCCGGTTTGCATAAATAAGCACCGAGTCGTCGAAAGCAAGTTTAGTGAGACTACTGTGCAGACGCGATGGGGACGCGCCGCCGTTTGGCCTCCCTCCCTCCCACCAACACCGACCCACGATGCCCCGCCGCGCACTGTCTGACGAGCCGCAGACGGACAACGAGAGCGAGCAGGAGGAGCAGGAGCAGCCGGCGGGCGGGCTCAAGAACCCAGGCCGCACGCTGCAGCACATGATGCTGCAGGTCTTCTTCTCGCGCCCGGTCATGACCAACGCCGCCGTCAAGCGCGTCTACGCGAAATGCGTCAAGCTGTCCACAAGTGAGCACATCTGTTGCCTGCCCACGGGCGCGTGGGGCGAGCTACTGACGCGCCGGCTCTTGCAGTCGCCAACGCGCCCGCGCTCGCTACCTTCATGTCGGACCTCGAAGGGCCGCTCGCCACGTGCGGACTCTCGCTCAAGAACAGGCTTGACGTCGACACCAACACGCTCACCTGGATCCTAGTAAGTCGCGTCAAGCCGGTCCTCGGCGGGTGGCCGGGACGCGCAGCTCACCTTGGATCTCGCGTCTGCAGCTCAACGACTACTCGGACGAGCCGTCCAAGCTCGCGACTGAGTACTCGCCGCAGGAGATCGCGTTCTTCCGCATCATCGTGCGTGCCACCCCCCGTCTACCGGTCCAGCGGCGAGACTCGCTGGCTGCGGCAGACCGCTGACCACGCTCGGGAACTGCTCAGGTCAAGAAGATCATGACCGCGTCCAGGATGGCGTACGCGATCAAGCTCAAGGAGGCGATTCAGTACTCCAAGAGCGCGGGCTTGCCCACGATCCTCCACGGCCAGGCCGTCATCACGAGCTTCATCGCCAAGGGTGCGCCGCCACTGTCGGCAGTCCCTGTCACATGGATGAATGACTGACCCACACACGTGCAGGCTGGCTGTGCCGCTCCGACCAGTCGCGGCTCACGCTCTCGCACCGCGCGCGCACCGAGCTGTGGAAGTACCTCAAGGAGACGTTCGTTGACGAGGACGAGGACGAAGATATTGAGCCGCACGACCGCTCCTACGTCACCTGCAAAGTCTGCGTCGAGCTCGTCACCAAGGTGCGCCCCTCTTGCGCGCTTCGCGGTCCGCCACCGACCCGCACGCTGACCTTCGCCTGCACGCGACAGGGATGGGCATGCCCGAACGAGAAGTGTGTCGTTCGGCTGCACGGCAAGTGTGTTGCGCCGTTCTTGAACGCTCAGAATGGCGTGTGCCCCGGCACGGATGTGGCCGATTGCGGACAGTGAGTCTTCCTTCGTGCTCGTTTTCCCCAATCTTGCCCTCTCCCCGCGGAACCTTGCTGATCTTCGTACCCTCGCGTGCAGGCAATGGCCTGGCAACACGGTCAAGGGCTTCACCGGCGTGACCGTCGGCCTCGGCGACTCGGACGAGCTGTTCCGCCTCGCGGAGGACGCCGACACGGACGACGAGGCTGCCGCTGCTGGCTCAGGCGACGACGACCCGACCCCGGCGGCGCAGAAGAAGAAGGGCGCGCGCAAGTCAAACGCGTCGGCCGCTTCCGGCAAGGGCAAGGGCAAGGGAAGAGCTTCCTCGAAGGGGAAGCGCGCGGCCGGATCTGACGACGACGAGGAGATGGACGAGCAGGACGTCGACGAAGAGGAAGAAGAAGAAGCAGAGGATTCAGCAGACGGTGAGTCTTTTCGTGCTCGTTTCTGGTCAAACTCGCGACTGACGCGCACCTTCGCAGACGCCGTCCAAGGCCTTGCGGCGGCCATCTCGCAAAAGCAGCGCAACCCGCGAGGAAAGAAGGCAGTCAAGTACGAAGGTGACGACGAGGGCATGTCGGAATGAAGGAAGGAAGCGAACCTGCTCTGCCGGGCGAGGACGTTTTGTATTGTTGCGAACGCCGACGCGGAGGTCTTTACATCGCCAAGTGCTCAGTGCTCGTGGTCGTGCTCCCCCTTGGCAAGTTGAGACATGTCCGTGCCCTCCACCATCAGCCCGAGCAGCTCGAGCTTGTCGATCCGCGAGACATCGTCGCCTCCCTGATTGTCTACGACGAAGATCTGTGAAACACGCAGAGCTCGGTCAGCCTACTGATCCCCATTAAACACGTACGTGTAGTCAAGAAGCTCACGCTCAACACGGACACGTTCTGGAAGCGCACGAAGCGGAGCTGGATCGCCTCGTCGCCGCGCGCCTGCGCCTCCGTCACTTCAATCTCCTGCGCCGGCTCCTCGCTCTCGGCGTCGTCGAACCCGAGGTTCGCACGATTCACGAACAGTTTGATCGTTTTCGGTGCCTGGGCGGCGGCAGAGGGCAGGGTCACGAGCCGGATCGCGCGGATCTTGGTCGACTGGTTCATCTGTGCATCAAGAGGTGGTCAGCAACGCACCCGGAACACAGCGACATTGTGCTGACAGGAATGTGGAGGAGGAGCTGCTCGTCGGCATCCGACGCAAGGCACTTGTCTCCACCACCCTTGAGCAGGTCCCGGACCGTGTGTGCGGCGTCCTCGTTCAGGCAGCTGATCTGGGCCATGTCGATGAACGAGTTCAAGGGCGACTATGACCAGAGGGTTCAGCTTCTTTCTACGCGATAGTTCGCACCGAAGAGCTCACGGTGCCCTCAAGACCCTTCTCGGGAGCGGCTCCACTGCCCGATGCGGCGGCGCCTGGCGCGTGCTTGCATACCATCGCCTCGAGCCTGCACTCAGACGGTCAGCTCGCGTTCCAATCGACGAGTGTGAGTCAAACCCACCCAGCCGGGTCGGCCCCCTTCATCGTGTCGATTTTGTTGCGCCCCTTGAGCACTGCGAACGTCGGCCTGCGCGCAATCGGGGTCAGCGTGGCGCTCCAGCCTGCCACAAGAGCACTCACATGGCGCTGACAGCAAAGTTCTGCGCCACGTCCTGCGCTGCGTCGACGTCCACCTGTTCCGCGCGCTCAGTCAGCTCGCGTCCCCATGCCCGTTTGTCCGCGTCATCGCTCGTACCTTGAAGAACGAGACCCGGCCGGCGTACTGCGTCGCGAGGCGCGCAAAGACGGGGGCGATGACCTTGCACGGCCCGCACCAGACGGCGTGGAAGTCGATGATGCTGATCTGGGTCGGCGACGCGGTAGCGGCGTTGAGCTCCGCCATCGAGGCGATTACCTTGATGCTCATGCTGGCGGTCGTGCAAAGTCGGTTGGAAGGGCGAAGGCTCGGAGAGCTGCTGAGTGTTGGTACTGTAAGGGAGCGGCGTTGGCGTGGGGAAAGCTGCTGCCAGTGGAAGCGATCATCGGACTTTCGGCGGTTGACCTCGAACCGCTCGCTCGTGACGTGAGCTCAGCTCATCCGGCCCCCATTCCCGATGCTTCTTCCATTCGAGCTCAGCTGGGGCGTCGTCGCGCTCCTCGTCGCAGACCCAGCGCGCGCCTGGTCGCCCCGCAGCAGCGCCGGCAAGAGCTCGCTTTCGGCGACGACGTCGACTTCGGACCGCCGCACCCTCGTCGTACCTGCTCAGGGATCCGATGAGATCAACGGTACGCTGACGGGCTAAGCCGGGGCGAGAGCAGCGCTGAGGGGACCCCGACTCCAGCGCTCATCTCCCAGATGGAGTCGGACGCCGCCGTTCGTCCTGCAGGTGAGCTTTTCTGTCTGTGAGCGGTGGACGTTTACGAAATAGTATAGCAGAAGACAACGTGTTAGCTCCAAGCAACCCGTCCTGCTTCTTCCTCTCGCTCTCGGCGATCCCGTCGCAGGCGCCGTGCGAAGCCCTCTCCCGGTCCGACACTGCGCGCGTCGAAGTCGCCGCAAGCTGGGCCATCTGCGAGATCAAGACGGCTGGGACCGGGATTGGAAAGCTTCCGCGCGAGTGCGAGGACTGGCATGGCGGAGGGAAGACGGGCGTGGCCGACTGCGTCGAAGCGCTCTCGCGGAGCCCTCAGCACTGGAGCTCGTACAGCCAGAACTTGCGTGAAGTTGGTGCGTCTAGAGCTTTGGACTGTGAAGAATATCGTTGAGTCTGATTTTCCCCACCCGTAGTGACGCTTTGCTCCAGCTTCCGTCGTTGGGCCGATCTCGGTGCGCTGGACAATCTCCACTCTTCTGACTAAAGGGCTGACGAAGGGCTGTAGAAACTGCTCGGTCACTCTATGCTTCTACGGCGTCCACCTTCGACGCTTTCCTGGGCCACCTGAAGGAGTTCGAGCGCGTGAGGTCCCAACGCGAGACGACGGACGCCAAGACCCGGAGCAGCATGTCCTCTGTCCGTTTCCCGAATCGCTCTCATCCAGCTTAACACTCACACAATAACATGAAAAGAACCTTTCCTCGCTGGCTTCGAGCCTCACGACCCTCACGACCGGCCTCTCGACGAACCATGCGCGCCACTCCGGCAGCCTCGCCCTGCTCGAAACGTCGCTCGCGACCGCCATCTCCAAGATCGAAAGCCAGGTCTCGCTTTACTTTCAAACCGAGATCGATGGCCTCCTGGGCGCCCTGTCCACGCGTGGGCGCGAGATGGCGAGCGAGCTCCAGCTGTCGGTCCAGGAGGTGAGCGGTGGGGTTCCGCTCGCTCTGCGTCGGACGGGACTCAGTGGTGGGACTCCTCGGTCTTCAGCATGGTAGAGAGCTCGCAGGGGTGTCGGGCGAGGTCAGGGACGTCCTTGGACTCGCGTTGCGAGACCTGCAGGCGTCTGTCGGCGACATGGTCGGCCAGGTTGAGCGGCTCGACTCGGGCATCCAGCGCAGCAGGCTTGCGGTAGATACCAGCTCGTCTGTAGGTTTCTTTCCAATCTGACCTTGTGTCCGCCGACTGACATTCGACGATCAGGTCCTCGAGCAGATGGCAACGACGACTAAGGACCTCTCACGCACGCTTTCCGACTACCATGTCAGTGCTGGATCTCCCATTTCGTTCTCACATCTCTAAACATCGTTCCTATCTCAGTCTACGCACGACGCGATGCTCAAGCTCCACCAGTCCCACATTCACGACATGGAGGAGATCTTCGCCAACATCTCGCTCGCCGCGAAGGACGGCTTCGCGCTGCCGGACCTGTCGTTTGGTGGCATCGTTTACATCGCATCACGAGGTGAGCATGGTTCTGGGAGCTTAGTGCCTGCTGTATTGACCCTTGCTTTTCGTCCCAGGCATCATGCGGCGGAGTGCGCACGGAGCCGTCCTTCTCGTCTCGCTGCTCGTTCGCCCGTTCTGGTGGCCAATGGTGCGTGGTTCTTGATTCCAATTGTGATCAGATCTTTCATGACGCTCGGTCCTAGTAGATGGCCGTCTGCTTCACGCTGCTCAGCTATTTGAGCCTCGCCATCGCTCGTCGCCTGTGGCGGACTGTGAGGAGGTTCCCAAGGTGAGCTCCTCGCCCGGTTCGTAAATGTTGCAACTGGAAATTGAATTTTGTCGTTGACAGTGGGTGGCAGAGCTTGCCGACACCTGGTGACTGGGCCTCGCCTCACCCTCCGCACTTCCTCGCGCCTGAGACGGGCCCCGTCCCGACCGTCCCGAGGAGGAGGCGGCCATCGAGAATCCCGGCACGGCTGTACAGCGGCAAGAGCTGGGAGAACGTGTAACGCTGCTTTTCTGTGCGCTTGAGCCGCCGATGTGCGCGAGGCAAGGGTTGCGTGCGCGGAATCAGAAGAGTGAGCTTTCCAACTTTCGCTAGCCTGACTGTCTCTTTCCCCTTCAACCCGCTTCGCACGATGACTCCCTCTGTCCTGACCGCCCTCGCCGCCCTCACCCTCGCACCGCGCCAGGTCATCCTCGTACCGGCCGACGACGGGCCGGAGGTGACAGAGGACATCGCGTTCTTGGCCGCGCATTCGACAGTGTTCCGGGACATGTTCAGTCTCCCATCAAACGCCAGCGATGCTTCGGACCCCCACATCTCGCCGCGCTGCGAGGTCGCTGAGACATCGACCGAGCTTTCCCTCATGCTCAGGACGATGCACGGCACCGAAACGGCTCCAGACTTCGCCGAGACCCTTAAGCTCTGTAATCTCGCGGATAAATACGAGAGTCCCGTTCTTCAGTCTCGAGCGGTCGCAGGTCTTTGGCAAGCCGTTCTCCAGTGGTCGGTGGCGGATGCCTTTTGCTCACCAGTCACACACAGGCGTCACAATTCATACGACCCCTTATCCACTTATTCATGGGCGGTTCATCTCCGTCAATCCGACCTCGCGAAGGTCGCCGCCGACGCCTCGCTATCGCACGCCTACATCGCGAACAGCAGTCCGGATGGCGGACCAGAAGGATTCCGCGCGCTTCCCGCAGAAGCCCGACTTAAACTCGTGAGGCGAGATCGAAATCTCACCAGCATCTACACTACCTAATGCTGCCCCCTACAGCATCTCTACCACCACCGCCTGATGCACTGTGCGAAGTCGGCCCTCACCAAGCCTTTCATGACCAAGTACTGCAATTTGCGTCACGGGATATCGTCAAAGGTCATCTTGTGACTCCGACATGGAAGTCTGGGACGCCTGCGTCCTTGCTTGCATCAAAAAGCTGGACGCGTCGACGGACGTTGCGAAGATGATCCGAGCTGAGGTGCACGAAGCTGCCGGGAAGTTCTCGGACTGCAGGCAGTGCTCGAAGCGGCTGAATAAGAAGGTTTTGGAGGTCACGCAGCTCTGGACCGCAAGCCGGGCTGAGATTGAGCTTGTGAGTGTTTCGGTGGTGATCCTGGCAAATGGAACATGCTGACCTTTGGAGGTTTTAGTGACCGAACTGTGGTGGGTCGATTGAGAAATACGAACTACTGCTTTCCTCTAATGTATGTCAAGACGCTCGCCCATCGGGTGTCGAGCCGGACGTCTCCGAGTCGGCCGACATGGGCTCGTTAACGCTCGTTCCTCACCCGTCCACCTGCGCAGAGACGGGTTGCTAGTCCAGTGGTGCTCGGTGTAAACGTCGAGGGGTCATGGGAGTTCTGGGAAGAGTGATGTGAGTCACGAATGTCACCCCGAAGCTGCGAGCAGATCCGGCCATGAATCAGGTGAGTTGTACTTGTGAGGTCGGTTGTGCATTATCCTCCTCTGGTTCGGAGTCGGGTAGGGAAGCTGAAACGCTCACTTGTATCTGAACTGGGGAGAGATTGAGGACGTACAAGATGGGGACGCACGATGCCAGGCCTGCTCAGCTCGTCGGCTCCTTCCGGAAGGATCTGAATGCTTTCCTTGGATGATAGCTCGTCGCACCCTTATACAGCTCTTACAAATTGGTGCGTGTTTGTGTTTGTACGTGAGGGGGAGGTACGACAGACAGTGGGTGACACAGGCAGGTCTTCACAACGCTCACCTTACTACACCATGAGAGTTTAGTGTGCATGCTGAGATCTGCGTTGTCCTATCTCAGCCGGTTTCGATTAAAGGTTCTTTTGGATCCGTTCGGCACAAGGGGATGCGGGGGCAGCTTGATTGGCGTTGTGCAGTAAAGACAGCGCGCGGCCGCCTTGCGTGGGAGCTCCCTCGGCCTCAACGCCGGTTGGAGCTCACCTCCATCCGGACTGGTGTCTGTTCCTCGAGACCTCAGCAGACGTCGACAGGCCAATCAAAGTTGAATCGAAGAATCCAAGCGAAAAGGCCGCCACGCGATCCCCTTGTCCTCCTCGCTCATGCACCCGGACCGAGCTCCCGCAGCGCTCGGCCCTCGTCACGGTTTGCTCGCCTCTCCTCCCGCCCACCGCACACGGAAAAGCCCTGCTCCAGGCAGAGCACCCGCGTCTCATGTTCGAGCAATACGTAGAGTACGCCCCCGCACGCGCGCTCGGCCGACTCGGCTGATCGCGAGGTCACGCGCAGACACCAAGCGGCGGCAGCAGCGCTCGTTCGGCGGACGCACGAGGAGAATGAGGTGCGTCGTCCCGTTATGGGTGTAGAGAAGGGAGCTGATAGGGACGAGACAGAGATTGGGAGAGCGCGTCAAGGACCTCGAGGGAGAACTTGCCGTGTGGAAGCTGGGCCATCGCGAGGCGGTCAAGGATCGCGAGGGCGCCGAGAGGCAGATTAGGGAACTGACTGTGAGTCACCTCGCAGTGCCCTTCGGTGCTCGAGTGGGGTCGGGACGGCGCGTGGCCGGTTGGCGGACTGGTCTGCTGTCTGTTCGGTCTCCGAGCCGTGCCGATCGGACGCGAGTTGAGCAGTCGGCGAGCTGTCGACGTGTTGCGGCGGGTGTGGGAGAGGTTTTGGCTGGGAAGCTGTTGCGGCGGCGCGTCAGGCTCGACGGAGGCTCTGGACGGGCGCGTGTTGTCGGCGCGCCTTGGGCCTGGCGAGGAGGCGCCACCGCCCGACGGGAGCTCGCAGCCTCGCATCCATCCAGAGCGCACATTGACTCCGCTACTCTGCCCGCAGGAAGGCGATCCGATCGCGCTCTGCCTCCTCGACGGCGACGGCTGCATCGTCCGTCCTTCTCACGTGCACGCAGGTGACCCCGTCAGCTGACCTCACACTGTTCTCTGCTCTCGTCCAGTTTGAGCGTTCGCTCGTCGCGAAAGGCCGCGACGGCGGCCGAGAAGCTGCGCTCGCTCTCGCGCGGCACATCACCGCCTTGGCCGACAAGGAGCTCGGTCGGAGCGTCCAGATCGTCGTCAGCTGCTTCTATAACAAGAGTGGGCTCTCTAAAATTCTTCAGGTGCGCCCCGCTTTGGACGGGAGCGGGAAGGGGAGGGGAGCTGATTGAGCCGGGCGCAGGACGTCGGTATCGCGAGTATCGAGGTCGTCAACAACTTTGTCCTCGGCTTCAACGCTGCTCATCCTTTATTCACTATGGTGCGTCGGGTGAGCTTCCAAGTCGGCGAGAGGAGCTGACGCCGTCTCGCTGGCCACTCGCAGACCGACGTCGGACCCCAGAAGGTGCGAGATGCTCCCCGTGCGAGACGCGCAAGTGCTGATGGTCCAGATTGGAATGCAGGAGGCCGCCGACGCCAAGTTCCGCGAGACGCTTCGACTATACGCTCGTCTCCCGAGCTGCAAGCTCATCCTCGCCGGCTGCACGCACGACGCTGGTGCGTCCCCCTCGTTCTTCGTCTTCCTTTTGGACCGACGCTTACGCCTACCCGGACAGGCTACGCGTCCCCTCTGCAGTCGCTGGAAACGGAAGGGCTGATCTCGAAAGTGCACCTCGTAAAGTCGTACGACGACATGGCATTTGAGCTCAAGCGGCTCAACCTCCGCTCCATTTCCTTCCCCGCCCTCTTTGAAACCAAGGTCCGTCTCCCTCCCCTCCCCTCTCCCCTCCCCATCCCTCCTCACGCTCCTCGCGCAGAAACTCGTCAGCTTCGCGGGCCACATGCGCGGCGACGGAGCCACCACTAAAGTCGTCCCTGGCGCGGCCCCAGTCGTCGCTGCGACCCCGTCAAAGAAGGAGATGAAGAAGGCGCTCAAGCTCGAACAGGCGGAAACGCCCGTGCGCGTCCCGACACCCGTCGCTCCTGCTCCTGCGACGCCTGCGACCGGGTTCACGGCCGTCCAGCGCAAGCAGCCGAAGCAGCACACGAAGCAGATTGACCCGAAAAAGGTGCGTCCGTCTGTGTCCCCGTTCGATTTCCTTGCTCCACTCGCCCTCGCCTGACCGACCACCGACCGATCACAGGCGCTCTCGAAGCAAGTGCCCCCACCCTGCAACCTCCACTACCTCGCGACGGAAGGCTGCTCCCGCGTCAACTGCCACTACTCGCACGAGTATGCGCTCAACCCAAAGCAGCTCGCCGTCCTGCGCCTCGACGCCAAGCGCAGCCCTTGCGCCGTACGCCCCCTTCCCCCTCCTTCCTTCGAGCTGAGCGAAAGCTGACGAGTCTGGCCCGACAAAGGACGCAATCTTTGGTCGACCGTGCAGCTCTGAGAACTGCCTCAGTGGGCACGTGTGTCCCTGGGGAACGAATTGTCGGTATGGCGATGCGTGCAGGTTCTCCGGTGAGGGGATGCGTGAGTCCCTTCTAGAACTGTAATGGATGGGAGGGAAGCTGACGGCTCGTGAGTAGATCCGAATGGGAGAGGCAACACTGTGGGGAGTGATAGCTACTCGGACGACAGCCAGTCGGCTTGAGCTGGCGCGGGCCCACCGATCGAGTTGGGCTTGTATCGGTTTCGATTGCAAGTTGCCTCCGTTCTTTGGTCCCCAGGCATCACCTCTGAAAAGCCAGGTTTTCTGGAATCCTGTGATGTACGCTGCGTGGGGGAGTCGCCGAATCGAGTGCTCGATCACGGGGAGATGGGAGTCACGACAACAGCGAGGCACCTGCCGGATGTTCCGATCGAGCTCGTCCAACGCGCGTTCGGCTGCGCCAATGCCTTCTTTGAACCCTCAATGGAAGAGGTGTCAGAGTGGCCCAGCAATCTCTACTCCCACTACAGTATCTGTTGGAGGTGCACCCACTTATCAAGTCACGATCCGCCCGGCACGCAGGAGGGGCGCCCGACACGCGCCATCTTCTCCCTTGTTTACACAGCATACCGATCAAATTCTCGAGGGTGGGTTTGTTGCTTCCTTTCACACGTCCTCCATACTTCAAACCGCCCGTGTCTGCGTGTCCGCATTCGACTCGACCTGCGGCTCCCCCGGCGAGAGCTTTCAGCGATTGAGTGACGGACGCCACCCCCACGTTAACTCGGGTGACTCACCACGCTTTACCCTCAATCCATACTCGGCCAGAATGATGGAAGAGGAGGTCGTCCCACTCCACAGCGCCGCTCTTGGGTACGCCTCCATCAATCATTGGCACCCTCCTGCTAATCCCACCGTGTCCCCATCGTCCTGGATTCGCCTTCGCAGTATCGATCTTGGGACGTGCGCAGAGAATATGTGATAGTCCGGCCGTAGAAAGTCACTTACAGTCCCCCTGTAACACAGCTCCGTGGCGCGCGTCGGCGTTATTCGTGACGGCGTCTTCTGCCTCATCCCCAGCGACCATGGGAATCTAAGCACGCCCTGTTTTGTTGCCTTTGTGTGAGTTTTCTCGTGGTTGATTTACCTGAAATCGACATTGACGTCCTCCGTTACTTCAGGGATGGCGCGGGCGGACCCCTCATCGGCGAGGCGGCAGAAACGCAAGCGATTGTCAACCTATTAAAGTGAGCTTGGACGTTCCGACACAGGGCAGTATAAAGTCTAACTCGGTGTTGCTGTAGCTCGATCTATCTCTTCAAGCGAATCCTGGGACGCAAAGTGCGTCACTGAGCTCCGAGGTCTATTTCACTCCCTCGCGAACGGTTGCTGACAAAAGCCTTCCGTCCCAGTTCTCTGATCGAGAGCTACAGAAAGATCTTCTCCGCTGGCCTTTCACACTGGTGTACAACGCCGCCAAGGCTGTCTTCCAGCCTACCGTCTCCGGCGTCCCGACCCGCTTCTCGCCGGAGCAAATCTCGGCGATGGTCCTCGACCAGTTGAAGGCTGCAGCAGAAGCTCACATCGGTACACCAATCACTGACGCTGGTAAGTCTTCAGTAAATCTGTCGTGATGTGTGCGCTTGCCGACCCCTATGCACGATGCACGAAGTACTCGCCGTCCCTGGCTTCTTCACCACCGCCCAACGCCAAGCGACCAGAGATGCAGGCGCAATCTCAGGACTCAATTTTCTTAGTGTCATTAGCGATACGGACTCGATCGCACTTGCCTACGGAATGGCGAATCCGGCCTCTGGATCCGGCGGCGAGCACCATGTTCTGATCTACGACCTCGGTGGTGGGACTGTGGACGCATCAATCGTCACCTTCGACGAGGGAATCTACGATGTCAAGGTTACTTCTGGAAACAGTCATTGTGGCGGAGAAGACTTTACCACTTGGTAAGCAACTGAGTTACCAATTCACCGCGGTTCGGGCTGCTGAAAGTTCCGGACGCAGTCTCGCCGACTTCTACTCCAGGCAGTTTTTGAAGAAGGGTATGGACATGAGCACCAGCCCGAGAGCAGTACTACGTTTGCGCAACGCCTGCGAGCGGGCCAAGTGCGCCCTCAGCTTTGTGTCGCACACACGCGTCGTCGTCGACTCGGTCCTTGACGAGATCGACCTTGATGCCACGCTCACTCGCGGCGAGTTTGAGCTGATCTGTTGCGATCTCTTCGTAGCGGCTCTCGAGCCGGTACGAACGGTGCTCGCGGACAGTCGTCTCGCCCAGTCGGACATCTGCAGCATCGTCGTCGGCGGTGGCTCTTCCAGGATACCCAGGATCCAAAGTTTGCTTTCGGCTCTCTTCGGCGGAAAGGTGTGCTTCCCCACCTACAATCGCAGTGCCAAAGCTCATTGAACTCGACGCCCGCGAAGGAGTTGGACACCTCGCTCGGGGACATGGGCGTCGTCAACGGAGCTGCCGTACACGCGGCAGCATTGACCGGGTACCCAGGTCCGGGGTTCATTGAGAGCAAATTTCTTCTTGCGTCGACGATTCGGTCAATCGGCATCGAAACTGGAGCCGTGGGTGGCGTCGTGCTGGCTGGTGGCGACCCCGCGCAACGCGGCGTCGTGCCGCTCATCGCCCGCATGTCCACCACCCCTTGCAGAAAATCCGAAACTTTCTCGTAAGAGCTAATTATCTGGCGTTGACTTTGAACTGACCTCCTCGTCGCTATTTAAAACTGTGACCGACCATCAAACTTCCGTTCGGGTGCGCGTATTCGAAGGAGAGTCGGCCCACGTCTCCGGTAACATAGTATGTAGGATCTCGGATAATTTTCTCGTAGGGCAGATTCTTACTTCGGCCTCTTCAAAGTTTATTGGGGAGCTCATTCTCCCGGACCTCAACCCATCCGACGCCGGAGTGCCTCGAATCGAGGTTACGCTGAGCATCGACGAGCAATGCATCATCAGTGTCCGTGCAACGGACAAGGCGAGCATAAACTCGGTGCTGCTCGAGCTCAATGACGAGGGAAGAGCCAGTCGAGGGTAGTTTGTTGCAACTCTGGAGTTCTGAGATCCTGGCACGAGACCAACTCGGACGAGACCCACTCGGCCAGCCAAGTACCATCTTGACGAGTTAGGAATAAGGTCACGGTCTGAAAGACAAACTGATTGATTCCGATGCATCTAACAAAAGCCCCTGGTCACTCGACCGCGACCGTCGCAGGCGTCACTGACACCTCCTCTACCTTCGCCGAGGCCTCCTCCAGCTTCTTCCCGCCAGCAACGTCTTCGTCTGGCATCGCCGATACCCTGGCCCACATGGCCAGCGCGGCGTTGACCTTCTTGCCGACATCGTCCACGGACTCGCCAGCCTCCAGCGCCTTCTTCTCGTCCCACCACCTCGCCAACGCGCACAGGGGAGGGTTCTCCCCTTTGTTCCGCCTGAGCCGCCCTCCGAGGAATCCTCCTTGCTGCTCCGTCCTGCGCTCGTCCTCCTCGCGGATCGCGCGGAACTTGGCGAGGTCCTTCGCGTACTTTGTGTCGAACTCTTTGCGCTTTGCCTCCCACTTCGTGATCGGCTTGATGTGCACCACGCCGATCTCATCTCGGGGCATCGTGCACCCAGGAAGAAGCTCGGGCGCTTCCATCGACCGAATGCGACCGGCAGGCGAGACGCGCTCGCGTACCATGTGCCCGACAAAGTGCGGCTCGGTGCCTGTGACGGTGACGAGGTCGAGGGCAGACCTGTTGTCTGCGTTCTGCGAGTCGCCGTCGAGGGAGGAGATCTCGGATTCTTCGCCCGAGTCGATCGAGTGCACTTCCGCGTTCGCGGCGGCGGCGTCCGCGGCCTGGATGGGCTCGCCGTGCAGGACGGAGGATGGGCGAGAGGCGTGGTGCATTAAACGCTCCTGCTTCTTTTGAGACGCAGTGAGAGCCCACAGTCCAAAGTTCGCAATTGTACTGGACGTGGACAGCTTCTGGTGAGCACGAAGTCTCGGTGACGAACGGAGGCAGATCGACGAACCGGAACATGTACTTCGCTGGTCGAGTGATAGAGAGCGTGGGCGTCACGTGAGCGGCGTTGTCGTAGATGCTCAGATGGACTGTCGTGGGTGGGTAGGCCGTGTCGAGCTTCTCCTTCTGGTACGGGTACGCCTCGAGCGTCTTGTGCGACGGGGGGTACGCAGCGGGGGAGGCCGCCTTGTGAGCGATGTAGATGATCTCATCTCGGAGAAGCTCGGCAGAACCTCCAACCTGTTTGGTTAGGTATGAGCTTGGCGGCGAGACGGCAGCCGCTTCCTGAAACGTACGACGAGTAGTGGCGGAAGGCCGCCGAGGTTGCCCTGGTTGACGGGGCTGACGAGCGGGTGGGAGAGGAGCGTGTTCGGGCAGTACATCTTTACCACCAAGATCTTAAGTCAGATGAACTCTAGTGGAGCAATGGGGACCGGCGTACCTGGATCTGCTCGTCGAGCAGGACCTCGCCCTCGCCCTTCGCGAGCTCGACGAGAACCCCTTGGCCTTTCGCTGGAGGCCACGCGAGGCCAGGCCGATAGTGGAACCCAGCAGAAGGGATATAGTCTCCAGAGTCATCGGAGCTGACGCTCGGGAACGAGTGAGCCTGGTACCAAGAGGTCAGGCCTTCGCAGGTGTCGCAGAGGTGAGAACTGCACGAACGAGGTCGACCCAAGGGCTGATGAGAGTCGCTCCAGCCGGAAGCGGTAGACCCAGATCCCTGAGGAGGACGAGAAGCGAGATGATGGCGCCGCCACCTGCCGAGTCGCCCGAAAAGATGACCCGCGAGGGCTCGACGGCGGTGTGCGAAGCGCCCGGTGGCGGTCGGATGAGGTAGAGGTACGCGGCGAGGATGTCCTGAAGACCGCACGGGAACGGATATTGGGGTGCCAAGCGGTACGAGGGCTGGTGAATGATGAGTCAGTACTTTCGGTGAGGGTGAAAGAAGACGCGGACGGACGGCAAAGGCCCTCGCGCCGAGCTTCCGAGCATGGCGCTGGATCTGGTAGCGATGGGTCTCGAGGGACGAGAAGAAGTAGGCTCCTCCTGAAATTTCAAGGTCAGGCGGTTCGTTCGGAGGAGGAAAGACGGAACCGTCACGGACCATGCACGTAAAAGAGCACTTTGGACGGCGGATCTTGTCCGCGCTTGAGGGCGTCCTTCTTCATCTAAAGAGTGGAAGCATCAGAGACGGCTTATAGCATAAGGTGAGGGCTCTCAAATGTACCTCGATCCACTCTCCCGTCAGGGAACGGCCCCGGATGGTCCACCACTTGCGCCCGCCGACGAGCGCGATCCCGTTCGGCTCGCGTTCGAGCTGGATCCTCAGCAGCCTCGCAGCCTCATCAAGGATTTCATCTGGAATCGTCGCGACCTCCTTGATGACCCACGACGGCCTATATGCGCAAAGGAGTCAGCAAAGTCGGCGGCTGCGTGGAAGGCGAGGACCGACACTGGGACGTGGTTGGCCGTGAAGTGCTGGATCTCGGACAGCGGATGCGTGGAGGCGTAGTCGAGGAACTTCCTGATGATCGCCAGGCCTATGCGCTCACCGTCAGCTCCCAGCGAAAGCGGGCACGATGTGGGGGAGCCGCGTGCACCTTCATCGTAGGAGAGCTCGGCGGCAGGCTTCCCAGACCTTCGCTTGCGGTGGTACAGGAAGTGCTTGACGAACGTGACGAGTCCAACGGGAGCCGTTTTGAGGCCGATGCCGGCAGTGTTGAGCACCCTTCGAAGGCGACTAGGTGGTCAGTGATGCTCTCGGAAAGACAAGGCATCACTGGAGTGCGTGTGGGCGAGGTCTCATCCGTTGTGTCAGAGACGACAGAGTTCGCCTCGTCCCGGTGCTTGTTGCCCGTGATAACGACCTCCGCCGTTGATCCTCGGGCCCCGGGAGCTCGTCGAGAGCCCAGTGCGACGCCCAGAGCTTGCCCGTGGAGTGACACTGCCCCACCAGCTCGTTCGCAAGGGTCAACTCACATTTTTGAGACGTCGTGATGAAGAGGTGAGAGAGAGCTCGGCGCAGACGATCGGCCGAGACACTGAGGTGCGAGCGCGACGTCATGACGGACAAGTCGACCTCACCCGGCGGACAGCCCTGCGACGGATTCTTGATCACTCGGTTGTGGAGCTCGACAGTATAATACGGACAAGCTCCTGCTCGCTGGAGGGTCGCGCTAAAAGAAAGAATGACGGCGAGGGCGCCCCTAAACAGGGTCCGAGCTCAAAATGGGCTTGTCGCGCGACAGCATCCAGTACAGCTCTCCGCCCGCGCGTTCTTGTCTTTGTTGACAACGAGCAGACGAGGAGTGCATGCTCACCCGGCTACGACCAGTGGCCACCTCGTTCAAATCGGCCGCGCTCCCGTCCTCGCGTTGCTGCTTCTGCGGCACCCGGCTCGTCTCCACCGCCTCGGCACCACCACCACCGGACCGCAAGGGAAAGGGTGTAAGCAGAGTGAGCTGCCACCTCGCGGCTGCTCGTCGATCGGGCTGAACTCACACCTCTCCGTCGCGCGTGGCCAGTCAAACTCGAGCGACTGGCATCGGACTAGCTCACGCATCAATGGAGCCACGGTGGGATCATATGTGCGCTGCTTCTCAGTCTGATCTTGATCGCACAGCTATGCTCACGCGTCCCCCCGACGCAGCCTCGACCTTCCGGCGTCGAGCAATTATCCGCCGCGCTCGCCCGAGCTCATCGCCACGAGACGACGCAGGCGATCGCCGATCTCTCCCACGCCGAGCGAGCTGAGCTTCCGCGAGAAACGTTTGACGTCGCGTTCGCCGTGCTGTCGAGCGCGCCCGAGCCGAGCGCAAAGCCGCCGCCGGCGCAGCAGGCGTGGAACGGCCTCGTGCGCTTGCGAGAGCTGGCCACCGAGCGAGGGTGGACTCTGTCTGATGGTCAGACGCGGGACATGCTTCAGCTGGGGCTCGCATGGGACGACAAGCGAGACGCGAGCGTCGCCTCGGACAAGGAGACGCGGCGGCTGGAGCACCTGCGGCAGCTCTGGGAGGTCGTTATCGACCTTCCCAAGGCGACGGGCGAGGACCTGGAGCGCGACGGGGCGATGCTGGAGCGGTACCGCCTCGCGAGGGTCCGGCGCGACGACGAGCTCGTCGAGGACGACGAGCTGCGAGACCGCGCGAGCCGCGTCGTCGAGCTCGCGTTCGCCGACACGGGCGGCACGACGTCGCTCTCACCCGACTCGCGCATCCTCACGTCATTGTTCGCGACCGACCGCCCCGCCGCGCTCGCCCACCTGCACGCGATGCTCGACGCCGACCGCGTGCCGTCCGCGGCGTTCATGATGCGTGCGGCGCTCGGCGACGAAGCAAAGGCAGAGGACGCCATGTACGCTCGTGCACGCCGACGCCTCGATGCGGCCTGCCGCGGTGGCCCGACGGCCGCAGCGAACAGCGAGCTGGAGGCGCTGCTGGCGGAGCGGCTGGAGCGGATCGACCACCTCGCGCGCATCAAGCAATTCCCGGCCCGAGAGTTCCTTCGCGTGCTGGCGGATGGCCCACCGCAGACGCACGCGGGTGAGCCGTCGCACGAGGACTACCTCTTCGCTGCGCTGCGGTTGTGG